>Ga0326726_10000793_pt1 | contig 28858 bp, 32 predicted proteins | sample MHFenrmetagenome_2_FD_207603 | JGI IMG/M metagenome (GOLD analysis project Ga0326726, IMG submission 207603) | Lab enriched peat soil microbial communities from Michigan Hollow, Ithaca, NY, United States - MHF15MN | ecosystem: Environmental > Terrestrial > Soil > Wetlands > Peat | place: USA... | reverse complement strand
CGTTCGGCCCGCTCGAGCGAGTCGCTTCGGGCGGCGAGTTGTCGCGCATCAGCCTTGCGATCGAAGTCGTGCTATCGGGCGCATCTCCCGTGCCGACCTTCGTCTTCGACGAAGTCGACGCCGGCGTCGGCGGCCGCGTGGCAGAGATCGTCGGCCGCAAGCTGAGCCAGCTCGGCGACAGCCGGCAGGTCGTCTGCGTCACTCACCTGCCTCAGGTTGCGAGCCAGGGACGGCGGCACTATCGGGTAATCAAGCTCACCGACGGCAAGATCAGCCGCACGAACGTGCGCGCACTCGGCTCGGCCGAGCGCGTCGAAGAGCTGTCGCGAATGCTCGGCGGCATCGAGATCACGGAACGAACTCGCGCGCACGCCGCGGAGATGATCGAGCGCGCCAAGCGGTGAGCGAATCAGCGCTTTTTCGGCCGCACGTACAGCACGAGGCTGTGCTCTTGGATGTCGTAGCCGTGCTTGTCGGCGATGTCGCGCTGTAGCTGCTCGATCCGTTCGTCGAAGAACTCGATCACCCGGCCGCTCTCGAGGCACACCATGTGGTCGTGGTGCATGCGATCGGCGAGCTCGAAGACGGCCGTGCCGCCTTCGAAGTTGTTGCGGGTTACGAGCCCCGCCCTCTCGAACTGCGTGAGCACCCGATAGACCGTCGCAAGGCCGAGCTCTTCGCCGCTATCGAGCAGCGCGCGATAGATCGCCTCCGCGGACATGTGCCGCTGCGTGCTCTTCTCGAGGATCTCGAGCACTTTGAGGCGCGGCGACGTGACCTTGAGACCGAGCTTGCGAAGATCTTGTCCTTCCACGTTCCACTCGTCGCAATTCAATCGGGTATGATTGCCGCCTGATTATGGACCGAACCCGACGTGCGCTCCACTTTGTCTAGTCGCGAACCGTTCTCGTCGTCGCTGCGCTTGCTCGCGGCGCTGTGCGTCGGCGTTCTCTTCCTCAGCGCGTGCGTCTACCGAATCGACATCCAGCAGGGGAATCTGCTGAAGGACTCGGACATCGATCGAGTGCAGGTCGGGATGACGCGCAGCCAAGTCCAGTTCTTGCTCGGCACTCCGATGGTCGCGGATAGCTTTCACCGTGACCGCTGGGACTACGCCTATTACTTCCATCATGGCCGCGTGCGCGAAGTGCAGCGGCGCTGGATCATCGTCTATTTCGAGAACGAGCGCGTCGCGAAGATCGAGCGCAACGTCGAGCTGAAACCGTCCTGACCGGACACGATACCGAGCGCGAAGTCCCGCGCGCGCGCGCGGAGCTTGCATGGCGGCTGCGATCCCCTCAGGTCGCTCGCCCGCCATACAGTGCCGCCGCACGGTGCGTAAACGCGACCATCTGGGCGCCCGCGAGCTGCTCGAACACCTTCGAGAACACCGCGCCGAACGGCGACGACGTGACCTCGAACGTCAGCGACAACGAGATGTCGGCGCCCCCGTCAGGCCGATCGGTGAATCGCCATTCGCCCCGCAGTCTACGAAACGGGCCCGAGACGAGCTCGAGCGCGATTCGGTCGGGACTGCGCAGCGTGTTGCGCGTCCGGAAGCTCCGTTGAAAGCCGAGAACCGCGATGTCGAGCGTCGCCTCGATCGTGTTGCCTTGACGAGAGTCGATTCGTGCGCCGGTGCACCAATGCAGAAACTCGGGATACTTCTCGATGTCGTTGACGAGATCGAACATCTGTTTCGCGCTGTGAGGCACACGCGCGTTACGCTGCACTGTGGGCAAGAAACGTCTCCCCGCTGCGCCGTAAGCGCAGTATTTTTCGGCGAGCGATTCTAGGATCATTGGCGCGGCATGGCCAAGAAAGAAGAAAAGAAGTCGAGCACGATCGCGCAGAACAAGAAGGCGCGCTTCGACTACTTCATCGAGGAGCGATTCGAAGCCGGGCTCGCGCTGCAAGGCTGGGAGGTGAAGAGCCTGCGCGCGGGCAAAGCGCAGCTCGTCGACAGCTTCGTGATGGTCCGCAATGGCGAAGCGTGGCTGCACGGCTCGCATCTCACGCCGCTGAGCTCGGCGTCGACGCACGTCACACCCGAGCCGGCCCGCATCCGCAAGCTTCTGATGAATCGCCGCGAGATCGACCGCCTCACAGGCCTCGTCGAGCGTAAGGGCTACACGTTGGTCGCGCTCGAGCTCTACTGGAACAAGGGCCGCGTGAAGCTCGCGCTCGGCCTGGCAAAGGGCAAGAAGCAGCACGACAAGCGGGCCACCGAGAAGGAACGTGACTGGGATCGCGATCGGGGCCGCATCCTGCGGGCACGAGCGCATTGAGCGCGCTCCGCCGAGACCAGCGACCTTGCAACGCCCGCTCCGAGCCCTAAACTAGGCGTTGCACTTGGGGGCGACATGGCTTCGACGTGGGTCGCGAAACCTGAGGTGCATGCCGAGGTGCAGATTACCTTCGTTAAACCATCTGCAAACTGTTAGTTGCCAACGACGACAACTACGCACTCGCCGCCTAAAACCCGGTAGGGTGCCGTCTGACTGGAGCCGTGCTCGTGCGTCCAGCGTCCGCAAGGACATTCAGGCGTCATCACTCACGAGATCGCGATGAGGCACGTCCGGGGCCGAATCGTTAAGACCTAAACGGAATCGCTGTCAGTGGGCCCTGTCCGTCGGGTTGCTGCCAGTTAAAACAATAGACGCGAATAAGCATGTAGAGCCGACGGCGGAGGACTTGCGGACGCGGGTTCGATTCCCGCCGCCTCCACCACATCACTAGGAACGGCGTGGCTTACAGAGCCTCGCCGGTTCCTACCCAACATAAGACCCATCATTCAGACGTCGCTAGACGAGAACCCGGAATGGGCGCGCCGCGATGACTCGATGAGTCGGCGCAACTCATCTAGCGGCATCTTTCGCACGTCGGCCTCGAAGCTCGCGCAAGCAACCTCGACTCGCTTGGCGACCTCTATCTGCAACTGGCGACATAGATCGATCGCCATAGCGCTTTGGTCCTTCCCCGGCAGCCACGCTTGGAGGTCGAACGCTACGTGCACGAGCTCCAATGGATCGAGATTCGAGACCGCAATGCCGAACCTCGCCGCCTCGTGAAGCGAATCCCCACCGTGAGCCGCGTACTCGTGCCTTTCGGACATTGGCTTGTCGTGGCACTCGAGTAACGAGGGGCCTAGCGCTTTGACCGTCTTGCGTTCGAGCTTGAGGCGACGCCCTTCCGCGTCCACGAAGCATTTTCCATACGTCACGACGGTCGAGATCCAGATCGATCGGGCCGCAAATTCGTCCGCGTTCAACTCACCCATGCCGATGAATTCACCCTTGGACCGAAAGCGCGGATGGTTCTCGACAATGTAGCTAAATCCGCGATGGCAGCGCTTCAGATCGGATGCTATGAGTGAAAGGCCAGCAATTCGTTGCGCGCGAGGACCAATCGGAAAGAGCAGAGGCAGTCGCTTGCCAGTTGCGTCTGTAACAAACGGGCGAAGGTACTTAGGCTCCGTCACCCAGACAGTATACGATCGCCCCGCGCAGCCGGTTTGTCCGCCGGCGAGTGCGTTTCAACGGCGTGACGTGATCGATCACGTGACGCCGCTTAAGCGCGGCGGCGCTGATGATCCGTCGAACATGCAGTGGCAGACGACTGCCGACGCGAAAGCGAAGGACAAAGTCGAATAGCGACCGCAGCGCTCGGAATCGTCATCGGCATGGTACATTTCCCACGCCGACGCGTGGCCCCAGAGGGTTTTGTTGGTGACCTTAGACCTTCGCAACCTTCCCGGCATCATTTCTGTCTTGATGTGTCTCGCGTTCGCCATCTGGTTGTGGCGAATTGGTGCGCGTGGCAGCACGGCCCGTCAGCTCTCCGTGTTGCTTGTCATCGAGGGCTTAACGGTCCTCACCAGCGGGGCGATGCAATTTGGCGTCGTCTTTCCGGCGCCGCCGCCGCCGCTAACAACTGTCGAAGGTCTTCTGGGTTTCACTAGGGTCTTACTACACCACGCGTGTGACGTCGCTCTTATCGCGTTGTATCCGCCGTTTCTCGCGACCGCGCTGCTTACGCGATGGACTCTGTTCTTTTCGAAACTGTGGGTTCGCATCACGCTTATCGTGTTCGGCGTGACCCTGGTTGCGTTCGTGCTGCCCTTTGGATACGAGGCGTATACGCATCGCGTTTGGGTACTTTACCTCGCGATGTGCTTAACCTTCGTCTATGCACTTGCCGTATCGGTGCACGCACTACGAGTTGCGGCTACGGAGACACAACGGCGAAGAGCCCGCTCGTTCGTGATTGGCTTTGGAATCCGAGACGTCATTTGGGGCGGCTTCTACGGCACCCTTTCCTATTTGTATCTCACGAATCCGGCAGCGCTGGGCAACACAACAGCGAACTGGGTTCTTGTCTACCCCATCGGTACGCTCGTCGAGGTTCCGCTGATCGCTTACGGCATCCTGAGCACGCAGCTATTCGATATCGATTTGCGGCTGAAGTGGACGATCCGCCAGTCGACACTCGCTGCAATCGTTATAGCGATCGTCTACTTCGCGACGGAAGCCGCTAACCGACTATTCTCGAATGAGCTCGGACCATGGCCGGGTCTCGTCGCGGCGGCGCTTATCGTATTTCTCCTCGCACCGTTACAACGTGTTTCGGAGCGGTTTGCGAACCGCCTGATGCCTGGAACGGCGGCCACGCCGGAGTATCTCGCGCATCGGAAGTTGCAGGTATATGAGGCGGCGCTGACGGAGGCGCTCGGCGGTATGGGCATATCCGACAAGGAGCGTGCGATTCTTAAGCGGCTTCGAGAGACGCTCGAAGTCTCGCCCGAGGATGCTCATGCTATGGAAGATGACCTTCGGCGCCGCTTCCCTAGCACCACCACAGCAGGTTAGTCCGGTATCTCCGCATGGCCGAGCGAATCAAAGCGGCTCGGCAAGTACCGGAGCCAGAGCCGCCGTCGAATGTGCGGCCGATGCGGCCGCGTTGAAGTCAGGTGTCGTTGACTAGCCGCTGACCACTCGGCTTAGCGACTTCGCGATCGAGACCTTTTCGGGACGCCCAATTTGCATCGCTCGCTGCGCTGCTGCCCCTCTGGCTCGCCACGCGCACAAGATGCGACGGCGCGCCGCCGTCCGTTAAGTCGCTCGTCGGTAGTCAGCGCGGCGGAATCTACGGTAGGTTACGAACCGGAGTGCGAGACGCCGCGCGTCGTGCAAATCAGAGCTATGGGGAAATGCCAAAGATGGTGAGCGAGCCGAAGAAGCGGCTGCCGCGTCCGATTGCGGTTGCGGCATGGACGGCGGTAATACTGGTCGGTGTGGTCGCGCTTACCGCGATCGCCACGCATCGCGGCGAGAGCGTGAACGCGATGTGGTTCATCCTCGCGGCGGTCTGCGTCTATGCGGTCGGCTACCGGTTCTACAGCGCGTTCCTGGCCGCGAAAGTGCTCGTGCTCGACAAGTCGCGCGCGACGCCCGCCGAGCGGTTCAGCGACGGGCGCGACTTCATGCCGACGAATCGCTGGATCGTCTTCGGCCACCATTTCGCGGCGATCGCGGGACCGGGCCCGTTGATCGGCCCGACGCTCGCGGCGCAGTTCGGCTATCTGCCGGGCACGCTGTGGATCGTATTCGGTGCGGTGCTCGGCGGCTGCGTGCAGGACTTCGTCGCGCTGTTCTGCTCGATCCGCCGCGACGGCCGCTCGCTCGGCCAGATGGCACGCGACGAGCTCGGCCCACTCGGCGGCGCGGTCGCGCTGATCGGCGTGCTCGCGATCATGATCATCCTGATCGCCGTGCTCGGCCTGGTCGTCGTCAATGCGATGCGGCACAGCCCCTGGGCCACGTCGACGGTCGCGGCAACGATCCCGATCGCGATCCTCGTCGGCCTATTCATGCGCCACCTGCGTCCGGGCCGCGTGCTCGAGGGCACCGCGATCGGCGTCGTGTTGCTGCTCCTCGCGGTGTTCAGCGGCAGCTGGGTTGACGCACATCCGACGATCCGCGCTTGGTTCGACTACGACGCGCCCGCGCTCGCGCTGATGGTCATCTTGTACGGCTTCGCGGCGGCAGTGCTGCCGGTCTGGCTGCTGCTGGCGCCGCGCGATTATCTATCGACGTTCATGAAGATCGGCACGATCGTCGCGCTCGCGGTCGCGATCTTGATTCTGAATCCGGCCGTGAAGATGCCGGCAGTCACACAGTTCATCGACGGAACCGGCCCGATTTTCGGCGGCAAGGTTTTTCCGTTCGTGTTCATCACGATCGCGTGCGGCGCAATCAGCGGCTTTCACTCGCTGATCTCCTCCGGGACAACGCCGAAGCTGCTCGCGAACGAACGCGACGCACGCTTCATCGGTTACGGCGCGATGGCGGTCGAGTCGTTCGTCGCGATCATGGCCATGGTCGCGGCGTGCGTGCTTGATCCCGGCGTCTACTTCGCGATCAATAGCCCCGCGGGCGTCGTCGGAGCGAATGCGGTCGACGCGGTAACGAAGATCTCGGCGTGGGGCTTCCCGGTGACCGCGACGCAGATGCAGGAGCTCGCGCAATCGATGGGCGAAGCGACACTGTTCGCGCGCACCGGCGGCGCTCCGTCTCTCGCCGTCGGCATGGCGAGCATCTTCTCGAGCGCGTTCGGCAAGTCGCTGCTCGCGGTCTGGTATCACTTCGCGATCATGTTCGAGGCGCTGTTCATCCTCACGACCGTCGACGCGGGCACTCGCGTCGCGCGCTTCATGCTGCAAGACATGGTCGGGAACGTCGTGCCGGCAATGGGCCGGACGAGCTGGTATCCGAGCGTCCTGATCTGCAGCGGCCTCGTGGTCGCGGGCTGGGGATACTTTCTTTACTTCGGCGTGATCGACCCGCTCGGCGGCATCAACAGCCTTTGGCCGCTGTTCGGCATCGCGAATCAGATGCTCGCGGCGATCGCGCTCTGCGTCGCGACCGCGATCCTGGTGAAGTCGCGCAAGGCACGCTTCGCGTGGGTGACCGCCGCCCCGCTCGCCTGGCTCGTCGTCGTGACGTCGACTGCGGCCTGGCAGAAGCTCTTCAGCCCCGACGCGAAGCTCGGCTTCCTCGCCCACGCCAATGATCTTGCCGAGCAGCTCGCATCGGGCGCCCTATCGGGCGCCGCTGCGATCCAAGCGCCGCGCTTGATCTTCAACGACCGCCTGGACGCCGCCCTCACGCTCTTTTTTCTGATCACGGTTTGGGTGCTGGTGTTCGAGACCTGCCGGGTGTGCTACGCGGCGTATACCGGCAAGCGTTGCCCGCCGACGGCGGAGACGCCGCACGTGCCGAGCCGCCTCGTCGAGGATTGGGTCCGTGACTGAGCTCCTGCGGCGCTGCTGGCAGACGCTGCGCGCGATCAGCGGCGATGACGCCTACGAGCGCTACCTCGTGCACCGCCGTGCACACCACGCAGCCGACGAGCCGCCGCTGAGTCGCGCAGACTTCTTCCGCGCCGAGCAGCAACGCAAGTGGAGCGGCGTGAAGCGCTGCTGCTGATTGCGCGGCGCTAGATCGGGTTCCGGGCACCGCCCTGCGGCTGGGCGAGCCGCTCGCCCGGTGCGGGCGCGGGCGGCTCGGCAGGCGCGGTCGCGGGTTGGTCGGACGGCGTGGCGCCGCCCGGCGCGGCACCGGTGTCGGGCTCGGCGCCGCCATCGAGGCCGAGCACCTTCGCCGCGTCGACCTCGTTTTCGATTTCCTGCATCGGCTCTTCCGGCAAGCCGCGGATTTGCCGCTCCGTCTTCTCGTTCAGCACGACGAGGCTGATCCGCCTGTTCATCGGGTTCAGCGGATTCGCGGCATCGAGCGGCAGCGACGAGCTGAGGCCGACGACGCGCAGCACTTTGCTCTCATTCATGCCGCCGGCAACGAGCTCGCGTCGTGACGCGTTCGCGCGGTCGGCGGACAGCTCCCAGTTCGAGTACCCGCGCTCGCCGCCCGCGTACGCCTTCGAGTCCGTATGACCGGCCAGCGAGATCGCATTGTCGACGCCGTTCAGGAGCCCGCCGATCGCGTGCATGATGTCCCGCGTGTAGTCCTTCACCGACGCGCTGCCCGTATCGAACATCGCGCGGTTCTGCTCGTCGACGACCGTGACCTGCAATCCTTCGGGCGTGATCTCGAGCTTGATCTGATTCTTGAACTGGGCGAGCTTCGGGTCATTGTTGATCGCGTCGTCGAAGCGCTTTTTCAGGCCCTCGAGCTTCTCGAGCTCGCGGCGCGCGAGCTCGGCGCGCGCGGCCTGAAGATTGATCGTTTGGCGCTTCGCGGGCGCGTCGGTCTTCTGCACCTGTCCCGCGCTGCGCGTGAGATCCTGGCCCCCACCCTGAATGACGCTCGAGCTGTCGCCCGAGCCCGAGCCGCCCGCGAGCGCGACCTTGAGCGGCGTGCGGAAGAATTCCGCGATGCCCTCGAGATCGCCCTTCGTCGTCGAGCCGATCAGCCACATCAACAGAAAGAACGCCATCATCGCGGTGACGAAGTCCGCGTACGCGATCTTCCACGCGCCGCCGTGATGGCCGCCGCCCTTGACCTTCTTGATCCGCTTGATGACGAGCGGCGTGCCGTTCGAATCGCCGGTCATCGCGTGGCTACTTCTTGGCCGCCGCGGCCTTCGCGGCGCCCTTGACGTGCTTCTCGAGCTCCGCGAAGCCGGGCCGCTCGGTCGAATAGAGCACCTTGCGGCCGAACTCAACCGCCACCGATGGCACCGCGTCGTTCAAGCTCGCGAGCAGCGTGACCTTGATGCAGTCGAGCGCCTTGGTCGCCTCGTGCAGCTTCTGCTCGAGAACGCCGGTCAGCGGCCCGACGAATCCGTACGACAGCAAGATGCCGAGGAACGTGCCGACGAGCGCGTGCGCGATCAGGAGGCCGAGCTCGGACGGCGGCAGGCCGACGGACTCCATCGTGTGCACGACGCCCATCACGGCCGCGACGATGCCGAACGCCGGCAGACCGTCGGCGACTCGCTGCAGCGCGTGCGCGGGAATCTCCCCTTCCTGATGGTGCGTTTCGATCTCTCGATCCATCAATGCCTCGATCTCGAGCGCGTTCAACTTGCCGCTCACCATGAGGCGCAGGTAATCGGTGATGAACTCGACCAAGTGATGGTCCTTCAGCACACGCGGATACTTGCGGAACAGCGGGCTCTCTTTTGGAGCGTCGATGTCGCGCTCGATAGCGAGCAACCCCTCCTTGCGAGTCTTGTCGAGGATCTCGTAGAGCAGCGCCATGAGCTCCATGTACAGCGCCTTCGTGTACTTCGAGCCCTTGAGCAGCGAGGGCAGCGCCTTGAACGTCGCCTTGAGCGTTTTCGCGGGGTTACCCACGACGAAAGCCCCGACGGCTGCGCCTCCGATCATCAGAAGCTCGACGGGTTGCAACATCGCGGCAAGATGGCCGCCCGCCAACGCGAATCCACCGAAGACTGCACCGACCACGATCACGTAGCCGACAAGGACCAGCATCCTGCTCTCCTGAACGTCAGGGGCGCGGCTTGGGAGCACCGAGCCCACGAAACCTGATTCGGCTAGGCGCGGGGAATCTTGAGCGCCGGCAACGGGCTCAAGTCACAGTGAGAGAGCACGGAATCGCGGTAACCTCGGACCGGTCTCGAGCCAGAAGACCCGCTACGCCTCGAGCGCCGAGAAGACGGCTCGCTCGAACCGCTCGCAGACCTCGATGCACGCGGGCCGCGAGAACGGGCTCACCTGCATCATCACGACGGCCGCGAGCCCCGCGACGGGGTCGACCCAGAAGTACGTGTTGTAGAGGCCACCCCATCCGTAGCTGCCCGCCGACCGGCCCGACTCGCGACCACGGGTTTCGATCAGCACGCCGAAACCGAAGCGTTGCGTCCCGTCCATGAACAGAAAGTCGTCGCTGAGCGCCGGCAGCGCGGAGCGCTGGCGGACCACCGGGAGCGAGCCGACCTGATTGCGTGCCAACGCAGCTACGGTGTCCGACGCGAGCAGACGGCGTCCCGCCGCGACGCCGCGGTTTAGAAGGAGACGCAGCACCGCGAGAAAGTCCTCTGCCGTCGAGTAGAGCCCCGCGCCCCCGCGCGGCGGCCCGCTCCGCCGCTCGTGCGGCACTTGCTCGAAACCGAGCGGCGTAGCGAGATGCAGGTGCGCAAGGCGAGCCATGTCGCTCGGCATCTCGTAGCTCGTATCGCGCATGCCGAGCGGAGCAAGGATGCGCGTGGTAAAAAAGCCCGCGAGCGGCTGATCCGTGACCGCAGCGAACAGCTGCCCGAGCACATCGGTGCTGATGCTGTACTGAAAGCGCGTGCCGGGCTCGGACATCAGGAAAGGTGGGTCGTAGAAGTCCGGCACGGCGCCGGTCAGTGCACGGATTTCCTCGTTCAGAAACCAACTGCCGTAGCCGGACGTGTGCGTGAGCAGGTCGCGGATCGTGATGTCGCGCGCAGCCGGCGCGGCATCGAAGCGCAGCCTTTCGCGGTCGAACGAGCGCAGCACGGGCGGCTGTCGAAATGCCGGCAGATAGCGCTTGAACGGCGTGTCGAGCTCGACGCGCCCCTCTTCCACCAGCATCAGCACGGCGATCGTCGTGACGAGCTTCGTGAGCGACGCGATTCGGAACACGTGGTCCGTTCGCAGCGGCTCGCGGCTCGCGACACCCGCGAGGCCGAACGCGCCGCCGTAGACGGCGCCGTCGCGATCGGTGAGCGCCGCGACGACGCCCGGGGCGAGCCCGGCATCGACCGCGCTGCGCAACGCATCGTCGACCAGCGCGTGAGCGGAGTCGGATAACCGGGTCATCGACGCCGGCCGGATCGAGCGCGCGGAGCGGCGTGACTCAGCGCGCCGGCGGCGCGGCGACGGCGTGGATCCGGTAAACGAACTTCATGTTGTCCGCGACCTGAAGCGCGCCGAGCATCACGGTGTACGGCATCATGCCGAGTGCCGTGTGGGTGAGCTCGAACTCCCCGCTGGCCGTGAGCTCGTCGCCGTGCATCTCAACCTTGGTCGGCACGGTGAGCGGCACGCTGCGGCCCAGGAGCTCGACGGTAATCTTCAAGGTCTGCGCGCCGGCCGCGCCCGCCGGACCAACGCCCGTGACCTTGATGGTCTGGTGCTTCTCGCCCATCAGAACGCGGTCGCTCAGCATGTTCTTGCGCGTGCCAGCAATGTCGTCGGCGCTCGGGACGCTCGTGAAATCGGCGCCGAGACCGCTGCGGAGCTTTGGATCGTCGACCACGAGCGCCCCGACCTGAAACTGCAGCTCGAAACGCGACGCGGATGGATCCGTCGGGTTCGCGGTCACGCTGCCCGCGAGATCGGGAACGGAGATCACGTGGTTGTGGCCGAGGCGCGCAAGACTGCCGGCCTTGTAGACGAGCCAGTGGACATCGGAGCCAGACGCATCGATCGAGTACTGGCGCGCGTCGTCCGCGGCCGCGGGCGCCGTGCACGCCACGCACAGAATCACCCAGAATTGACGCCGAAACATCCTCGCCTCCCCGCACGCAACCCCGTGAGTTGCGTGACGAAATCGAGGCTCTACTTTACCACGCTCGACACTGGGGTCCGACCGACACCCGCCGCCGCCTTCAGAAACCTCGCGACGGGACGATAACCGTTGCGTGCCTCTTGCGGGCACGTCGTGCGCGTTGCGTTCCCTCGCGCAGCGGGTCACGAATCGAAAGGAATCGGCGTGGATCTAGCAACTCTGATCGGCCTAGTCGGCGTCTGCATCGTGGTCGGCACGGCGATCGTGCTCGGCGGCTCGGTCGCCGCGTTCGTGAACGCGCCTTCGCTCGTGCTCGTGCTCGGCGGCACTTTGCTCGTGACGCTGATGAAGTTCAGCGTGCCCCAGTTCCTCAACGCAACCAAGGTCGCGATCAAGGCGTTCATTTACCGCGTACCCGAGCCCGAGCACCTGATCGACAAATCGATCGAGCTCGCGAACCAGGCCAGAGCGAGCGGCCTGCTTGCGCTCGAGGAGGCCGACATCCCGGACGAGTTCTTCAGGAAGGCCGTGAACCTCGTCGTCGACGGCCATGACCCCGAGGTCGTGCGCCAGATCCTGAGCAAAGACCTCGACCTCACGCTGAAACGCCATCGCGACGGTCAGGCGATCTTCAAAGCCATTGGCGACGCGGCGCCTGCGATGGGAATGATCGGCACGCTGATCGGCTTGGTGCAGATGCTCGGCTCGATGAACGACCCGAAGCAGATCGCGCCCGCGATGGCCATCGCGCTGCTGACGACTTTGTACGGAGCGATGATCGCGAACCTGATCGCGATCCCGATCGCCGATAAGCTCGCGTTGCGCAGCACCGAAGAGCGGCTCGCGAAGTCACTGATCATCGACGCCGTCATGAGCATACAGGACGGACAGCATCCACGCGTGATGCGCGACCTGCTGAAGAACTATCTGCCGAAATCGCGGCGCGCCGAAGAGCAGCGCGCAGCCTAGGCGCCGCGATGAGCAGCTACGGCGAAGAGTCGCCGAAGACCTACAGCGCGCCGCCCTGGATCGTGACGTTCGCGGACCTCATGGTCCTCTTGATGTGCTTCTTCGTGCTGATGCTGTCGTTCTCCGAGATGGACGCGGAGAAGTTCAAGCTCATGTCGGGCTCGATGCGCGAGGCGTTCGGGGTCCAGACGACGGTCCTGACCGACGATGCGCCGAAGGGCACGAGCCTCGAGGCCCAAGAGTTCAGCCCGGGCGTCCCCGAGCCCACCGACCGCAACGAGGTGCGCCAGCACACGGTCGATTCCGATCTCAACACACTCGACCTCGGCCTCGAGGCACGGCTCAAGGAGCTGAAGGCGCAGGAGGAGCAGGCCGAAGAGCGCACTCATCGGCTCAGGGACCTGTTCAGCCAGGAAATCCAAGACGGCCGAATCGTCATTCGCCGCGACAGCACCAATGTAGTGATTCAGCTGCTCGAAAAAGACTCGTTCGCATCCGGGAACGCCGAGCTCGAAGCCGGGGCCCACGACGCGCTCGCAAAGGTGGGCCGGCTCATCGTGAGCATGCCGGGCGCGATCACGGTCGCCGGGCACACCGACAACGTGCCGATCAAGAGCGGCGGCATGTACCGCTCCAATTGGGATCTCTCGGCCGCGCGTGCCGCGTCGGTTGCTCACGAGCTGCTCGCCGCGGGCGTCGAGCCGGCGCGGCTCATGGTGAGCGGGCACGCAGACACCCAACCGCGCGTCGCGAACGACACGCCTGAGCATCGCGCGCAGAACCGGCGTGTCGACATCACCTTTGTCGCGGGCAAGGACCGGCACGGCGGCGGGCCCGACGCGGCGGACGACCCGCAACGCTGAGGCCGGTCGAGTCTCCCGCTCGAACCGATCGCGAGCCGTGCGCGTCCCGGCCGCGGCACGGAAGGTTCATGTCGGATGCGCGGGATCTTTGGCACGGGACTACGGTCATAAGCGGTTGACACCGCCCGTTGATCTTTGGCGGGGCTCGCTTCGGTGTTAACGTTGAAATCGCTACGCAAGGGTCCGGGGAGGACGTAGAATCCGGCTCATGCCGATCCCGTCTCGAATTCGCTCGCTGCGCGTCTGGTCGGCTATCGCAGCCGGGGTGCTCCTGGCGGCGTGCTCGTCCAACGTGATCGTCGAGTCGAAGTTCCCGTCGCCGCTCGTCGAGGCGCTGCCCGTCCGCATGGGCATCATCATCCCCGAGGAGCTCTACAACTACATCTATACCGAGGAGATTCGCGACGAGTCGCTCTGGACGATCGCGCTCGGCGACGCCAACGTCGCGATGCTGAAGCCCCTGTTCGCGAACATGTTCCAAGAGACGCGCAAGGTAGACGCCCTGCCGACCAGCGACGAGTCGCTCGATGGTGTTCTGAAAACGACTCTCGAGAAATTCGAGTTCGACGTGCCCGTCAACGAGAAGAACAAGTTCGTCGAAGTCTGGATGCAGTACCAGCTCACTCTGTTCGAGCCGAACGGGAACATGATCGTAGCGTGGCCCGTCAGCGGGTATGGGAAGCACCAACTCGGTCACAGCCGACAGGACGCCGTCCAGAAGGCCGCGATCACGGCGATGCGCGAAGTCGGCGCAGCGATTTCCACCAAGTTTGCACAGCAGCCTCAGATCAAGGTCTGGCTAGCGGAGAAGCAACATGAATCAACGGCAGCGGTCAGTGTCGCGACGGCCCAATAAGAAGCCAAGAACTAGCTTGCTTGCAGGCCGTCCCTGGCTGCTCGCAGCCGCCCTCGGGCCGCTGTTCGCCTCGTGCGGCGTCGAGACACACTTGGAGCCGTACAAGCAGACAGACGTAGTCGTCAGCAAGGGCGAGCAGCTCGTCGTGCTCGCCCGCAAGCAACATTCGAATCACGAAGCGGAAGAGGGCTTCGTGCAGTGCATCAGCGACGCCCTTAAGAAGGGCGACGGTCGACTCGAGGTGCATTCGACGAAGGCGTTCGAGGACAGCATGTATCCGTGGTTCGAGCCGTCGACGGCTCCGCTCAGCACCGACGATCTGTCTCGTCTGCTCGAGAAACCCGCCGTCCTGCAACAAGTGCGGAACACGGGCGTGCGATACGTGGTCTGGCTCGACGGCTCGACGGATCGCGTCGCGAGCGGCGGCGGCATCACCTGCGCGGCGGGGATCGGCGGCGCGGGCTGCATGGGTCTCGCCTGGTGGGAAGACGACTCGCGCTACGACGCGACGGTTTGGGACATCAAGCAGGCCGAGTCCGCGGGGACGATCCACGCCGACGTCAAGGGTCGCTCGGTGATGCCGGCGATCATCATCCCGATCCCGCTCATTGCGCGGCCGCAAGCGGCGGCGTGTCGCGGTCTCACCCAGCAGCTGAAGCAGTTCCTGACCTCGCCGCGCGGTTACGGCGCGGGCCCGGAGCCGGGTATCGGCTGAGGAACTTCGCGAGCCGCGCGCCACGACCAAGCGCAATTTGATTTGACAATTGCTCGCGCCGCCGTGCTACGCGCCGAGTCGCGGCCCGCGCAATCGGTGCGCCAACGCACAGGCAGCCAAGAAGGTGCGCAGCGTCTCGCCGCAGGATGCCGAGCCGTTCGACGTAGCTTAATGTAGACATCAAGAACCAAGTATAAGGCACTGAAATGCCGACTGATCCAGATCAGGATGATCGCGTCGATATCGACCTTACCGACGAGCTGCCGGTTCTCATCGAGACCGCCGTCTTCGAATCCGACAAGCACCTGATTGCCCTCCCTGAGGACGAGGGCGCCGAGCACACCGCCCGCGTCATGGCGTTGGCCTCTGAGGAAGCGGAGAGCATCGAGGTGCTCAAGAAGGACCTCGACCAACGAGCTGCGAAGATCGAGGCGCTGGAACGCGACATCGCGCGGCTCTCGGAGCGCTGGCTCGAGATCGAACGCCACCTGAACGAAAAGGACACCGCGATAAGCAGCCTCACATCCGCGCTCGAGGCGGCGCAGTCGACGATCAAGGAGCATCGCGGCGTCGACGATGGCCTCATGGCCGAGATCGCCGACCGGGACCACCGAATCGCGCGGCTGCTCGACAAGACGGACCTGCTGCGCAAGCAGGCGGCCGAGTCGCGGACGGAGGTCGAGCGGCTTCGTCAAGAGCGTGAAGTCGAGCGCCGCGAGGTCGCGACGCTTCGCGCGGAGCTCAAGCGACGAGCACCTGGCGATGACGGCGTTCCGGCCGAGGCCGCTCTGCGCGAGCAGCTCGACACGCTGACGACTTACATCGCGAATCGGCGTGCCTGGTGGGACGCGGTCGAATCGCGCGCGACCGCGCAAGCGGCACGGATTGCGGAGCTCGAGCGTGAGGTCGCGCGGCACGCGAATGAGCCGCGAGCGGAATCGACGGACGCGAGGGCCGATCTCGAAGCCGCGCACAAGCAAGTCGCCGACACGCGCGCGCAGCTCGAGCAGGCGCGCGCGGATACCGCCAGGCTGGAGCGCGCTCTAGTCGAGAAGGATCGGGCACTCGCCGCGCGTGACGAGCGGATAGGAACGCTGCAGCTGGAGCTCCAGCAACGCCCCGGTGCGCTCGAGAAGCCGAGCGCGCCGGAAGCCTCGCGCCCAGCCCACGACTCGAAGACTGTGCTGCGCGCGGATGTCGCACCGGAGTCGGCGAGAACGCCGGCCTTGATCTGCCTCACGAGCGAAGGCCCGCGCCCGTTCGCGCTCGCGAAGGGAACAATAACGATCGGCCGCAGCTCGGAATGCGACATTCAGATACTCACCCACTTCGTGAGCCGAGAGCATGCGCGACTGACGGTCTCGCCGCGCGGCGGCGTCCTAATCGAGGATCTCGGCAGTACGAACGGTGTGTTCGTCAACTCGGTCCGCGTCGACCGTCGGGAGTTGCATCACGGGGATGTCGTGACCGTCGGCGAGAGCCAGTTCCGCTTTCTGGAAACGATGGCACACTAGGCAGGGTTGCCGTTGCAGGGCCGGACTATCAGACGCGAAATTGCGATTGCAGCCGCGCTGTTCGCGGCGGGTTTGGTGTTGCTTCCGCTGGCCATCTATTGGGTCGGCCGACAGGTCGCGGGCGAATATGCCGGCAGCGGCGGCCCCCTCGGGTTCGCGGACCAGATTTGGTCCGATTTCGTGCAGCTCGAGCCCTCCGCTTGGCTGCTCGTGTTGAGCCCGTATGTGTTCGTGCAGCTCGCCCGGTTGGTCAAGCGCACGTGGCGGGCACGTCCGGTGTGATTCGCTTCACAGATTCACGCGAAGCATGATCGGCAGGTCAGACCATCTGCTATCTTTTTCTAGGATTTATCCCGACACTCTATGTGCGGCGTGGGCCGCGTTGGAAGAGCGGCCGCTGCGGCGAATTCCATGCTCAGACTTTTGAAACGTTGGCTCGGCTGGGACTCGAACTCGGGTCCGTTCGACTTCAGCGACTTGCGCTTCGGTGCACGCCAGCACCCGTCGCCGTCACAGCCGCAACCCCAGCAGCGGACGCCGGCCATGCCGCGCGGCGAATCGCCCGCGCGCCCTGCGGGCTCGTCGCAGTCGGCGCAAGCTCCGGCCAAGCCCGCCCCCGCGAAGAAGCCGAAGAAGGAATCCGCGCCGATGGACCTGCTCGACAACCCGCAGCTCACACTGGACCGACCGACCGACGACGGTTTCGATCCCTACAACACCGGCGCGTTCAACCGAAGCGCGTCGTGGGAACGCATTGGTCGCAAGAAGAACCATTGAGGACGTTGGCACCGCTTGGCTTTAGCGAGGCCATAGGATCCGGCCGACGACGGCGATCCCGAGCAGCAAGACGACGATGGGCGCCCAGCGCCAACGTTTCATCCGCAGTTGGCCGTAGAAACTCAGCGCAGCCACAACGGTCAAAGCAGCGAACATGCCGAGACTTCGCCAGAGCGTCGGCAGCTCGTTGTCGAGACGCGGATATTCGGGCAGCAGCCACGTGAAGACGACCGCGACTCCGAGCAGGCCGAACGTGATGGCGCCGGCGCTTCCGAGCACGAACCCGAGCAGCACGACGGAAGGCCTCAACGCATGACTCCTGGCGCGGCGGGTCGTGACAAATCTTGTCGTGACCGCCATCGGGTTTTCTCGGCCTCGGGCTTGATTCGCCAGGCCAACGAAAGGACACTTGTCGGACGCATACCGTCTTCGCCACGGATCCCCAAGGAGGTCACGTGAGGGAGTTTCTCGGCCGAATCTGGACCGGCGCATTGATCTTATCGACCGTCACCGTGGCGTACGCGGCGGTCGAGCCGCTGAAGCCGATCCAGATGGATCCAAAGCAGCCGGCGATCAGTAGTAACGTCACCAAGCTCATCGAAGAGCTGCACTACTCGCAACCGCATCTCGACAATTCGCTGTCGTCCGCGATTCTCGATCGTTACCTCGATACGCTCGACGGCAACCGAATGTACTTCACGGCAACCGATATCGCGAGCTTCAACCGCCTCCGATACGAGCTCGACGACCGGACTCGCAGCGGCGAGCTCCAGCCGGTGTTCGACATGTTCAACCTCTTCCGGAAGCGCGCCGCGGAGCGAGTGGACTACGCAATCAAGCTGCTCGACACCGAGCCCGACTTCACCGTCGACGAATCCTATCGCTGGGATCGTAGCCAACTGGCTTGGCCGGCCTCGACGGGCGAGCTCGACGAAGTGTGGCGGCAGAACGTCAAGAGCGACGCGCTGCGTCTGATGCTCACCGGCAAGACCTGGACCGATGCCGCCAAGGTCCTCAAGGAACGCTACGAGCGGTCCTACAAGCGCGTCACTCAGCTCACGACCGACGACGTGTTCGAGACGTACATGAATGCGGTCGCGCACAACATGGATCCGCATTCGAGCTACTTGTCGCCGCGCCAGAGCGAGGAATATCGGATTCAGATGAGCCTGTCGTACGACGGGATCGGCGCCTCGCTCCAGCTCGAGGACGACTACGTCAAAGTGATGAACATCATCCCGGGCGGCCCCGCGCAAATCGACGGCCAGCTGAAACAAGAAGACCGGATCACCGCGGTCGGCGAAGGCAAGAGCGGCGAGCTCGTCGACGTGATCGGCTGGCGGCTCGACGACGTCGTGTCGAAGATTCGCGGGCCTGGCGGCACGCGCGTGCGGCTCCAGATCCTGCCGGCCGGCGCCACGCCGGGCTCGCAAGAGAAGACGATCGAGCTCACGCGCGACAAGATCAAGCTCGAGGAGCAAGCGGCGAAGAAGACGACGCTCGAGATACCGTTCGACGGCGATACTTTCAAGATCGGCGTCATTACCGTCCCGAGCTTCTACCAGGATTTCGCCGCACGCAGCCGCGGCGACGACGACTACACGAGCACCTCGCGCGACGTAACCCGGCTCATCGACGAATTCAAGGCCGAGGGCGGCGTCGACGGAATCGTGATGGACTTGCGCGCGAACGGCGGTGGGCACCTGTCGGAAGCGACCGAGCTCAGCGGACTGTTCATCGATCGCGGCCCGATCGTTCAGCTGCGGGAGACGCGCGGCAACATCCAAGTGCTCGACGACCCGAGCCCCGGCGCGATCTACACGGGCCCGCTCGCGGTGCTCGTGGACCGCTACAGCGCGAGCGCGTCCGAGATCTTCGCGGCGGCCATCCAAGACTACGACCGCGGCGTGATCATCGGCCAGCAGACGTTTGGCAAGGGCTCGGTGCAGAACTTGTTCCCGCTCGACCGCTTGATGCGCGGCACCGACAACGGCCAGCTCACGCTCACGATCGGCAAGTACTACCGCGTCACCGGCGAGAGCACTCAACACCGCGGCGTGATTCCCGACATCGAGCTGCCGTCGATGGTCGACACCGCCTCGGTCGGCGAGAGCACGCGCGACACCGCCCTCCCCTGGGACCGCATCCAGCCGACTCGTTTCCGCCCAGTTCCGGGGCTCGACGCGGAGCTCGATACGCTGAGATCGCATGAGACCACTCGCTCCGCGAACGACCCCGATTTCCGCTATCTCGTCAGCGACGTAGCCGCGATCAAGGAGCTCAACGCTCAAAAGGCGGTTTCGCTCAATCTCAAGACGCGCCAAGCGGAGAACAAGGCGATCGAGCAGGGTCGCCTCGCGCGCGAGAACACGCGCCGCGCGGCGCTCGGCATCGCACCGCTCACGAGCGTGGAGCAACTCGAGTCGGCCGAGCTGCCCGAGACGATTCTGCTGCGCGAGGCGGCACGGGTGGTTGCGGACATAGCGGAGCTACAGCATCCGCATCAACGGCAGCTGCTGACGGGGCCGGAAGCGTTGCGACCGGCCGAGTCCACGAAAGCGCACTGAGCGCCGACGGGCTCAGCGCAGGATATCGAGCAGGTCCCAGTAGCCGTCCGCGAGCACGTTGACGCGCAGCGGCGCGTCGCTCGAGCGCCGCGAGAGATCGCCGTCGCTCGCTTGCGGTCCGGGCGCGCGGCTGATCAGCTGTAGGCTCTCTACCGTCGGCACGGAATCGGTCTCGTTGCGGTATTTGACTTCGGCTAGCAGCTGGTCGGCGCGCTTCTTCACGTGATCGGCCAGCGTCTTCTGCTGTTTGACCTCTTCGATCTTCTCGCGCACGCGCTCGACCATCCGATCGCAATCACGCCGATCACCGAACTTCATGTCGCCGACTGCGCGCTCTGTGGCCGTCTTCGCGAGAGACGCGAGATCGTGCTCCGAGAAGTGCACGACGAGATGCTGCGCTAACGCGATCACGGCCGTGTTGATCAGACGCCGGCTCTCCAGCGATAGCTCCTCGGGCTCCGGCAGCGGCTCGCCCTGAATCTTCTCGGCAAGCTCCTTGAGCTCCTCGAGCTTCTCATCGAGCATCTGGCGGCCGTTTCCGAGGCCCTCGAGCCGGGTCTTGATGCGGGGGCCTCGAAAAAAGCGGATCAGCTTGTTCATCTTCTCGAGCTGCTCCTCGAGGCGAGCCGACTCGTCGAGGACGGCCTTGCGCTTGTCGATGAGGCCGCGAACCTTCTCGTTGATCGCGTCGAGGCGCCGATTGCGCTTGGCCGTTTCCGCTTCCTGCAGGGCCGCGCGCTCGCGCTTCTCTCGCTGTATCTGGAGCTCCTTGCCGAATTGCTCGAGCCGCTGCGCGCCGATCCGCCACAGATGACGGAGCTGGAAGTAGACCATCGCGTTCGCAGCGGCCAGCGGATTGGTCAGAAGCCGCTCGAGACCCTCGAGCTGCTCCTGTGCGCGGACGATCGCGCCCTCCTGCTCCTTGAGCTTGTCGAGCAGCTCGAAACGCTCGCGACGCAGCGCCTTGAGCTCGCGCTTCACGCCCGCCCGGTTCCAATAGAGCTTCAGCAGCTGCTCTGCGGATTCGGCGCGCTGCTTCTCGAGTAGCGCTCCCAACATGCGAGGATTCTGTCTACCGTGCCAGGCGCGACTATAGCCCGCGGGCGCGCGGCAAACCGTGATTCAGAGCAAGATCGGGCCGTCTCAGGCCCGCGAAACGGCCTTCTCGGCGGGACCGTGGAGGCAATGGCCGACGTCGAAGAGATAGTCGAGCCACTTGTTCAGCATCATGTTGATGCGCCATCGGCGATCGAGCTCCGAGCCGCTGTCGCCGGCGAGCTCACGCAGCTTGTGGTGCGTGTGCCGATCGCGACCGGAAACGGCTTCGGCAAGCCGAGCGTCGTGGTAGACACGCAGAATCAAGTCCGGATCCGGCACCAGCACGCCGTCCGATTCCTCGAACCAGTACGTGAGCTTGAGCGTGGTCGTGTACGGCTCTCGACGCACGAGCTGCGCATGCAGATCCTTGTCCCGCGCCGACGTCGACACCATCGACCATCCGGACCATTCGAACGCCGTCGTGAGCTGGCTCAGCTTGATGTAGTTGCTCTCGTACAGGGTCATCAACCCGGTGAAACTGCCGGGTCGATAGATGCATTCCGGAACGATCAAGCTGTCGACGAGCATGCGCGATACACTGTCTGAAAAGCCGGCGGCTCGCAACCTGGCCCTACCATTCCGTCCGGCGCTTGCGGCGTAAGGTCGGCGCGATTAAACCGATCACGATTCCGCCGAACAACACCCCCGCGCCTACGATGAACCAGTTCTGACGGCTGCGTCCCGAAAGCGCGCCGTTCGACGCGGTGAGCTCTTCGACTTGGCGGTCGCGATCGACCACCTTCTGCCGCAGGCTCTCGTTCTGCTGCGTTATTTCGACGACATTGGCCGCCGCGGTCTTGATGTTCGCGAGCTCACGGCTCACGTGCTCGTGATTGTCGCGCGTATGGTCGAGCTCCGTTTTGGTGTCACCTAGCTGTGCGGTCAGCTCCGCAACTTGGCGCTCGAGCTCGGCCGCGCGCGCCTTCGCGTCGCTGGCCGTCTTCTCGGCTGCCGCAAGGCGGTCGCGCGCGCTCCTCTCCGTCGACAGGAATTGCGTCAGCACCCAGCCTTCGGTGCCTTGGGCATCACCCACGTGAACGCGCGAGTAGCCGTCGGGCGTTTGCTCGAGCACTTCGAGCGCGGCCCCGGCCTCGACGTTGCGCGTGATCTTGTACTCATTGCCCGGTCCGCGGCGCACCTCTATCGACAGCTTGTCGGTGACGTAGCGAGTCTCGGCGTGCGCGACCGACGCACACAGTAGACACGCAACGGCAGCGATCCGTGCCAGCATCGAATACCTCGGTCCAATACCTACGATTCGGCCGAGACTAGCCTATCCGCTCGGCCTTGAAAACCAAGAATTTCGATTTCTGCCGATTGCGGCTCATTCGCCGCGGGAGCCGGCTCAGCGCTTGAAGAGCTGCTCGCGGTAGAAACGCAGCTCGCGTATCGAATCGTGAACGTCGGCTAGCGCGAGATGCACCGAGCTCTTCTCGAAGCGACCCGCGATATCCGGCAGCCAGAGCTTCACGAGGATCTTGAGCGTCGACACGTCGAGATTGCGGTAGTGAAAAAAGCTCGCGAGCTCGGGCATGTGACGGCTCAGGAAGCGCCGGTCCTGGCAAATGCTATTGCCGCAGATCGGCGACGCGCCCGGGTCGACGTGCTTCCGCAAGAACGCGAGAGTCTCCTGCTCGGCTTGATGCTCGGTCGTGGTGCTCGCCCGCACGCGCTCGGCGAGGCCCGACATCGCGTGCTGGCGCGTGTTCCACTCATCCATGCCCGCGAGCACGTCGTCGGACTGGTGGATCGCGCACACAGGTCCCTCGGCCAGCACCGTGAGCTCCTTGTCAGTGACCACGGTCGCGATCTCGATGACACGGTCCTTGTCTGGGTTCAGCCCCGTCATCTCGAGATCGATCCAGATCAAGTTCTCTTTGAGGTTCACGTGACGTCCAGTGTGAGGCTAGCCTAGCGCGCCCGTTAGCGGGCGGCCGCCGAGCACATGCAGGTGCACGTGGAAGATGACCTGGCCGCCTTCGCGGCCCACATTCATCGCAACCCGGTAGCCCGGCAGCGACGCGTCGGCTGCTATGCGCTTCGCGGCGAGCAACAGCGATCCGATGAGCTTCTCGTCGCCGGCACCGAGATCATTCAGCGTCGCACGGTGAATCTTCGGAATTACGAGACAGTGAAACGGAGCTTGCGGGTGAATGTCCTTGAAGGCCAGCAACGTCTCGGTCTCGTAGACGCGGGCCGAGGGAATCTCGCCCGCGACGATCTTGCAGAAGAGGCAGGTCGGATCGCGATCGCTCATGCGCGACCTCCGGGCACCGACTCGATCTCGCGCCGTCCGCGCAGCGCGCGCGACAGCGTGCCGCTGTCGATGTACTCGAGCTCACCGCCGACGGGCACGCCGTACGCGATGCGGCTGGCCCGCACGCCGTGCTTGTGCGCGAGCGCCGCGACGAGGTTCGCGGTAGCATCGCCCTCCACCGTCACGCTCGTCGCTAAGACCACTTCCGCGAATCCCTCCTGCTCGAAACGCCGCTCGAGCAGCTCGAGGCCGAGCTCGCTCGGTCCGATGCCGTCGATCGGTGACAGATGTCCCATCAACACGAAGTAGCGTCCGCTGTAGGCGCCCGACTGCTCGATGGCGAGCAAGTCGGCCGGTGTCTCGACGATGCAGAGCTGCCCCGCGTCGCGCCGATCGCTCGCGCAGAAGCGGCAAAGCGTTTCTTCCGTCAGCATGCGACAGCGCTCGCAGTTGCGGATCGAGCGCAGCGCCTCTTCGAGCACATTCGACAAGCGGTCGGCACCGCCGCGATCGCGCTCGAGCAAATAGAACGCCATCCGCTGCGCCGTTTTCACGCCGACGCCCGGCAGGCACTGGAGCGCCTGGATCAGTTGACTCAGCAGCGGTGAATAAGCGTCGGCCACGTTGGTCAGAACGGCAGCTTGAGACCCGTCGGCAGAGCGAGGCCGCCCGTGACGGCCGAGAGCTTCTCCTGCACCGTGCGCTCGACTTTGGTGCGCGCGTCGTTGAACGCCGCGGCGATCAAGTCTTCGAGCATCTCCTTGTCGTCGCCGAGCAGTGCCGGCTCGATCGTCACGCGCCGCACTTCGTGCTTGCAGGTCACGATCACCTTGACCATGCCGCCGCCCGCGGTGCCCTCGACCTCGATCGAGGCGAGCTCGTCCTGGGCCTTCTGCATGTTCGCCTGCATCTCTTGCGCCTGGCGCATCAACTGGCTCAGTCCTTTCATCGGTTACCTCGTCGCTTCATCGTTCCCTCGAGCTATTTCGCCGGCCGGATGCTGTCGGCCTCGAGCGTGGCGCCGAGCTGCTCTTGGAGCGCCCGGACGTTCGGATCGTTCTCGATCGCCTCGCGCGCGGCGCGCATGCGCTCGTTCTCGCTCGCGAGCCTAAGGTCAGCGGGGGTTGGACGCGACGGCGTTCCGGACACTATGGCAAGTCGTAACTCGCGGCCAAAATGCTCGCGCAGCGCGCTTTCGATCCGGCCACGCAGCTGCTGAGTGTTCAAGTGCTGCTTGTCCGCCGGCAGCACGAGCTGCCACGCGCCGCCCGCGTGCGACTGCAGATCGCAATGATCGGCGAGCTGACGCGCCGGCCCACGCAGATCGAGCGAACGCAGCAACGCCGGCCAGTCGACGTGGCCGCCCGGAACGCCGTCGCCCTTGCCGTTGGCCGCGTCGGCTATGCGCGGCGGCCCAGCGTTCGGCATCCCGGCCGGCGTATCGCGCCGCGGCGCCACGGGCGCCTGCGGCGCCGCGACCGGCCCGCTCGCGACGCGATTCGGTCCGGAGGTCTGCGCCGCGCGTGGAGCGCCGGCGGCAGCGCCGGTCGTGGCGCGCGGTGCATCGGCGTCGACCGGGCGAAACGCGAGCATCCGCAGCAGCGTCATCTCGAAGCCCACGCGCGGATCCCGGAGGACCGCGAGGTCGCGCCTACCGCCAAGCGCGATCTGGAAATACAGTTGCACGTCCTCGGGCGTGAGACGCGCGGCTAGTGGCGCGAGCGCGTCGACCTCCGCGTCCTCGAGCCGACCTTTCACGAGCTGCAGCACCGCGATGTTCTGCAACGCCGCGAGCAAGTCGTCGAGCACGGCGCCGTAATCGGGCGAGCGCTCGTCGAGCCGGTCCACTTCGCCGAGCAGCGCGTTGCCGTCCTGATCCGCGAGCGCCGCGAGCAAACGCAGCACGTGCTCGCGATCGATCGTGCCGAGCATCGCGCGGATCGCTGGGCCCTCGACACGGCCCGCGCCGAACGCGACGCCCTGGTCCAGCAGGCTCAGCGCGTCGCGCATGCTGCCGTCGGCCGCGCGCGCGAGCGCCTTCAAGCCGTCGGCGTCGGCTTGAATGCCCTCCGCCTCGCAGATCTGCGCGAGCCGCGACTCGATCTCGGCAACCGTGTGCCGCCGCAGGTTGAACTGCAGGCAGCGCGACAGCACGGTGACCGGCAACTTCTGCGGATCGGTGGTTGCGAACAGGAATTTCACGTGCGGCGGCGGCTCTTCGAGCGTCTTCAGGAGCGCGTTGAACGAATGCGCCGACAGCATGTGCACCTCGTCGATGAGGTACACCTTGAACCGCCCTCGAGTCGGCGCGTACTGGACGTTGTCGAGCAGCTCGCGCGTGTCATCGACCTTCGTACGTGAGGCCGCATCGACCTCGATCAGGTCGATGAACCGGCCTTCGTCGATCGCGACGCACGTCGAGCAGACGCCGCACGGCTCCGGGACGATGCCCGTCTCGCAATTCAGCGCCTTCGCGAGCAGCCGCGCGATCGTCGTCTTGCCGACGCCGCGAGTGCCGGTGAACAGGTATGCGTGATGGAGCCGTTGCTCCTTGAGCGAGTTCACGAGCGCCTGCACGACGTGCGGCTGCCCGACCAGCTGGTCGAAGCGCCGAGGCCGCCATTTCAGTGCAAGAACCCGATAGCTCAAGCGATCTCCTTTGCGATCGTGGGAGGTCCGCGCCAGCCCGACCCCGGCACCCAACTCGACCGCTACCGCTGCTCCCTTCCGGGCCTGACGGGGTTCACGGCTTGTTGTCGCGGGGGAACCGACGCGGACCAACGCTACTTTACCAGCCCGCGACGCGAGCATGCGATTCAGGCGCACCGCAGCGCGTCGCTCGCGCAGGCCACGATTAGAGCATGGGGCCGGGCCGCGTCGATGCAAGCCCGAGCCGCGCAAAGCATGCTACGCTGCCGGCCCGCGAACGCGGGCACTTGCGAATCCGGAGAGGTGGCCGAGCGGTTGAAGGCGCACGCCTGGAAAGTGTGTATACGCCCAAAAGGCGTATCGAGGGTTCGAATCCCTCCCTCTCCGCCACGCGCTCGCGCGGACTACGCAGCGCGTCCGCTCACCCTGGACCGCGCCTAAGCCGCGAAGCCGCCGCCGAGCGCAAGATGCAAATTCACGCGTTGCACGCGCCGCTCGCTCTGCACTCGGAGCAGATTCATGCGCGCGGACTGATACGCGAGCTGCTGCTGCTCGACTTGGCGCAAGTCGCCGGAGCCGACCCGATAGCGCGTCTCGGCGAGCTGTAGCGCTCGCTCCGCATCGCTTACGGCCGCCGTTAGAAGCAGTTCCCGGTCGGCGAGCGCGAACTCGCTCGACAGCGCGTTCTCCACGTCGCCGAACGCCTTGAGCGCCGTCTGCACGTAGCGCGCCATCGCCTCCTTCTGCTCGGCCGTGCGGACCTCGACCTTCGCCTTGAGCTCGCCACCGCTGAATAGCGGCGCGAACACGGTCCCGCCGATGCTCCAAACCGGATTGTCCCGGTTCTGCAGCACGAAGAATTCGCTCGACAAGGCGGAGACGCTGCCCGTCAGCGAAAAGCGCGGCAGCCGCGCCGCCTTCGCCTCGTGCGTGAGGTTGAACGCCGCGGCTACTCTCTGCTCGGCCGCGAACACGTCGGGCCGGCGCTCGAGCAGCTCCGACGGAAGCCCGGCGGGGATGCTCGGCGGCAGGACGCCGAGCTGCGGCGCGGACGCGAGCGCCGCGGCCGGATAGCGGCCGACCAGAAGCTCGAGCGAGCGCAGCGCTTGCTCGCGGGACAGATCGAGTTGCCGCAAATTGTCGCGATACGTCTCGAGGTTGAGCCGTGCGTTCGTCACGTCGAGCTCGTTGCCTGCGCCGACGCGCAGCCGCTGCTCCGCGAGATCGAGCAGCTTGGCGGCGGAGTCGACCATCTCGCTCGCGACGTCGCGTTGCAAGGTGGCCTCGGTCACGAGAAACCAGGACTTGGCGACGAGCGCGGCGAGCGATTGGCGGGCGTACTCGAAATCGGACCCGCTCGCGGCGTATTTCGCCTGGGCTCCACGAAATTCGTAACGGACGCGGCCCCAGAGGTCGAGCTCCCACGAGGCGCTCAGTAGGCCCCCTTCAAGGCCCGTGTTGTCGCCGAGTCCGCTGCCCCCTCGAGCGAGAAGATCCACACTCGGAAAGCGCGAGCCCCCCGCCGCGCGCATATACCCCGCCGCCTGCTCGACGCGCGCCGCCGCGGCCTGAAGGTCCGCGTTGTGCGCGATCGCCTCGTTCACGAGCGCGTCGAGCTCGGGATCCGCGAACGTCGCGAGCCACCCCGTTTCGACGGCGCCATCCGTCGCGCCGCCGGCGGTCCACTGAGCCGGCGGCGGAGTCCCGTCGGGCAGTACGTCCTTTGCGAGGTCGTCGGCCGTCGGCGGCTTGGCGAGCGTGATGCAGCCCGCGAGGACGGTCACGGGCGCGAGCCGGAGCGCCAACGCCGCCAGCGTCTTCCATGCCTCGTGCACCGTGCGGTTTCCAACCATGTCAGTGCAGCTTGAGGACCAGCCAGTTCACGTACGAATTGATGCGCAGCAGGACCTTGCGCAGGATCTGGATGTGGTGGAACGACTGCGTGTAGATCGCGCCGTGCCCGGCCGCGCCCGCCGCGAGGAAAACGTCGTGATCGCGCGGCGCGATGTCGAGGCGTACCGCGAAGCGCCCGGGCGGCAGCGCCTGGAAGCCCGTCAGCGGGATCGTTGCGCTCATCGGGATTTGGCCCTGGCCCTGCGCCCAAACGATCGAGTTCACGGTCGCCTTGATGATCCGCCCGGGATAAGTCTCGAGCGCGATCTCGGCCTCGTCGCCGGGCTGAACCTGGTGAAGCTCGTTCTGGTTGAACAGCGCGAGCACCTGGTACTCGTCCTCAACGAAGGTCATCACAGGCAACATGCCGAGCGCGGTCGCCATCTGGCCCGGGCGCAGCTGCAGGTTGATCACCGTGCCATCGGCGGGCGCGGTGAACACCGTCTGCGAGAGCTCCCAGCGCGCGTTCGCGAGCTGCGACTTGATCTGCGCGACTTCGGCCTGGTCGTCGCCGACGGTCGCGCCGAGCCGCGCGCGGATCTGCGCCTCGGCCGCGACGTTGGATGCCAGCTCGGACTGGAGCTGCTTTACGTTGGACTCAGCCTGCTCGAGCGTGAAACGATCGCCGGCCCCATTAGAGACGAGGTCGCGGTTCTGCGTGACGCGTGTGCGCTCCAAGTCGAGCTTCGCACGGACAGTCTCCGTCTTGGCTTGCGCGGCCCGCAACTGCTCGTTGAGTTGCTTGACGGAGCCCTCGGTCGCCGCGAGCTGCGCGGAAAGCGTGTCGACTTGAATCTGGTATGGCGTCGGGTCGATCTTGAAAAGCACGTCGCCCTTGTGGACGGGTTGGTTGCCCTCGATCGGAACCTCCGTCACCTGTCCGCGCACCTGCGGCACGACCTGGACGACGTACTTGATTACGCGCACGTCCGACGACGACGGCGCATAGACGTTCAGCAGCAGGATCAGCGCGGTGAGCCCGACGATCGGGATGATCACGACGGTGACTTGAGACACCGTGTTCCACGGCAGCCACTTCAGCTTGATGAAGATCAGCCAGACGAAGACCGAGTAGATGCCGATGAGTAGCGCTTCCATCAGCCGGCCCCTGCTACGGTCGATTGTTCCGCGGTGGCGACTTCGAGCTCGGCCAGACGCTCACGCAGCGCCGCGAGGGCGGTCGGCAGGTCCCCTCGCTTCTCGAGCTCCGCGATCTCGTGGCGAACGCGATCTAGCTCGCT
>Ga0326726_10000792_pt1 | contig 28869 bp, 24 predicted proteins | sample MHFenrmetagenome_2_FD_207603 | JGI IMG/M metagenome (GOLD analysis project Ga0326726, IMG submission 207603) | Lab enriched peat soil microbial communities from Michigan Hollow, Ithaca, NY, United States - MHF15MN | ecosystem: Environmental > Terrestrial > Soil > Wetlands > Peat | place: USA... | reverse complement strand
CGTGCCCCCTGGGCGAACGACGCGCGCCATCTCGCTCAGAACCATTGCCGGTTCGGTGACGTGACTAATCAGCGTGTGGGCGATCACCACATCGAATGTCGTGGACGGGAAATCGAGACGGTGGGCGTCGCCGACTTGAAAGACAAGCTTGTCGCTGACATGTTCGGCCTGCGCGAATTTGCTCGCGGCCTCGATAAATTGACTGCACTGATCAACGCCGAAAGCCTTGCCTGTGAAGTCGTCGCGACGTGCGAGGAATCGCAGCATCGCACCCGTGCCGCAGCCCACTTCCAGCACTCGGGCAGACGGCGGCAAGACCAGACGAGCCACATAGTTGTCGAGCAATCTCGCGAATACCTCGTCCTGGGCGCGACTCTCGAGCCGTGCGATGAGGTGCTCAAGCGCTGCTTCATCAAGTTCGTTGACGAAACGGTGTGGATCACGCGTAGCCATGTTTCACCTCTATCCAGCCAGGAGTGGCTGCACAACGCATCCGGATTCAGTGAGCCCCCGTGCGTGTCCTGTCAACAGCGGTGGCGCCGGCGGAGAGTGACTTGCATCTGCCACAGCAGGCGACCATCACAGGGGCGACCCTGCGGGACACTGTAAAAAAGCCGCCTCAGGAAGAGGCGGCAGCCATAGGACATCCGGCACAGGAGGTGGTACTAAAGCCGGAATGCTGAGTCCTATTTCTTGAAATCAAAGCGGCATCACCATGATTTATAGGGCAGGAACTTGCCGCTGATGGTAACCAGCACGCGATCGCCCTTCGAGTCTTCCTGTTTGTCGATGTTCATGGTGAAGTCAATGGCACTCATGATGCCGTCGCCGAATTTCTCGTGGATCAGTTCCTTGATGGTCTCGCCATAGACGTTCAGCATTTCGTACCAGCGGTAGATCACCGGGTCGGTTGGAATGGGGCGGTCCCAGGACTTGTGCGGGAAGCGCTGGAGGGCCGTCGATACCCCACCTTCAAGATCCAGCAGTGCAGCCACTGCATCCGCCTGCTGTTTTTCGAGATGGTTCATTCCCAGGCAGGCCGAGCAGGTGTATTCGGCAGACAGGCCCGCAGCTGTTGCGATGTCGCTCCACTTGAGCCCTTTTTCAAATTTGGCCTGGAGAATGGCGTCTTTCATTTCAGTTTTGTTCATTTGCGTCTTCCTTGCGTATTGACTCGATCGCACGTGGGCCAGCCGCGGCGGTTATGCCCTGCACCCATCCAGGTGGAAAACCAAAACCGTGGTGACATCTCACCCGCGTGGAAGTCTCTGGCGAAAAGCCGGAGACTCCGGTTCCTCAATCAGGCGGCTGCCCGGTAGAGGCGCGAATGGAAGACCTTGCTGTCTTTGAACCGATGCAGGCCTTTCGCGGCAGCAAGAACGGCCAGGTCGATCAACGGTTCAATCATCACGACCGTCATGTAGGCGACACCGAACGTCCCGATATGCGCCAGATTAGCGGCACCCACACCCTGGCCGTAAATCGCCCAGAAGGCAACCCAGGCCACCACGCCGCCCTGGTAGGCGGTTGAAAGCGCCAGACACTGGGCGTACGTCACATCCTTGTAAGCCGTATTCGCCGGAATGATGCGACGAGCCAGTGCGCCGAGAGCGAACAGGGGCACCAGAACCGTTGTCACGTTCATGCCGTATTGAGGCAGATCCCAGGGTGCGAAAAAAACGCCCTGTGTCAGCAATCCGAGCGCCAACCCTATGGCCGCCGGCGCAGCGCCGAATATAAGAAAGAGCGTCGACCCCAGAATCAGATGAACTTCTGACACGCCAATCGGATAATGCGGGAACACCTCGAAGAAACAGAATACGAGCACTGCAGCGATCAGACTGCGCACGCCGAGCGGAATTACTCCGTCCTGCTTGATCGAGTCCCATGCCAGCTTGGCTGTATAACCGAACACCCCCACCGCAGTAGCGTAGCTCAGCACAATCTTGGTGCCATCAACAATACCTGGTTCAATATGCATAATCGCTCGCTCCTGTTTCGTACTTGCTATGGATCATGTCGACCGACCGGAGCAGGTCGACGGTTTGCAAATCGTTTGCCCGTGACTGGGCGTCTTAATCTATGGCGTGTGGCACTTGCTCCAGATCAGCCGCCTTGCATGCGCGAGCCGTTCACGCCACCGTGAGCGGAACTATGTATCATGCGAAGACTGTTTTCCAAGACTAAATTCCGATCAGCTCTATAGGGATAGACTATGGATCGAAACATCATCTTCCCGCGCGCCGTCCGATACCTGCTCGCCGTGGCGGAACACCATAGCTTCACGCGCGCCGCCGAAGTGATGTGCGTTTCGCAACCGTCCCTGTCGCAGCAGATCAAGCAGCTGGAAGACTTGCTCGACGTGCAGTTGCTGGACCGGTCCGGGCGGACCGTGCGGCTGACCGCCGCCGGCGAGCTCTATTTGTACTACGCACGCCGCGCCTTGGTTGAAATGAAAGCCGGGATGGAGGCCATCCATGAACTGCAGGATCTGAGCCGCGGCTCGCTCCGCTTGGGGATGACGCCGATCACCGATTTCCTGACCACCCCCTTGCTGGAGAAATTCAACGCCCGCTTTCCTGGCATCACCGTGAGCACGCTGGAAATGCCTCAGAACGATATCAGGGAAGCCCTTGCCGAAGATCGCGTCGACATCGGGATTGCTTTCAGTAGCGCGCTCTCGACCGAGGAAAGCACGGACGATACCGACAGCCACATCCTGTTCATCGAGACGCTCAGCCTCGCAGTCGGCGAGAATCACCCGCTTGCCGGACAGCAGGGGCCGCTGAGCAAGCATGCACTGGAACAGATACCGTTAGTGATGTTCAATACCGATTACGCGTTGCGCCGCCATATCGACCGGTATTGCCTCGAACATGCCATCATGCCGCCCATCGCGATGGAGGCCACCTCGCTCAGCGTGATCGTCGAAATCGTTCGTCTCGGCCGGCTCGCCACCATACTTCCCGTCACCATTGCCTGCTCGCAGCACGGGCTTTATTCGATCCCCCTGCTGCCGGAATTGCCCCGCCACACGATCACCCTGATTTGCCGCAAAGGCGCCCACAAGAGTCCGGCCTGTCAGGCCTTTGCGGAACTGGCGGCGGAATGGACCGCCAGCCGGTGTCAGGTGAAACCCACCAGTCACCGCTACAGGCCCTGTCCGCTGGCCGATGCGTGTGCCCGCGATCAATCGGGTTCAGCCTGCCCTGACGGCGTTTGTGATGCGTCGGCAATTGCAGCCGAAACCGGAGGCCCGGTAGCTTTCCGGGACGAATCCACCGGCGCCGAGCTTGCCCGCCTGAAACCATCGCGCAAAGCGTCGGTTTGACGTACATCCGCGCGGCCCGCCCCAAGCCGCATGCCGATGTCCGGGCGTTCAGCGGGGTCGGCGGCTGAATGCCGCGCATCCTGACGCATCGAGACCTCCCGCCCGCAGAGATTCCCGGTCAGGCGCGAGCGCCTCGGTCCGGGCGACTGTGGTCGATTCCCGATTCCGGATCCCCGCTCTCTCGCAAAGGCACGAAGACATTTGCTTCGAACCAGGCCGTCACATCGTCCAGAACCGCCCTGGCCATCTCCTCCTTGCGGCCGGGAAAGAGGTGATACGGGCGGCCCCTGCCCAGCCCCGTCCCCGCGATAAGGCGTTTACTTGCGTTTGGAATTACCGGCCTGATCACGAACAGCCGGCGGACGAGGCATAGAAATAGGATGCGCAAAAGCCATAAGCGAATACTATTGATACGATCGGAATATGGTGTTGGACAAGGGCGCTTGCCCGTTCCATAGTCTGATGCGACAACGGGTTGGCGAGGCGCCTCGCACGCTGTCGAAGTCGACACCATGTTTCTACCTGGTACTGCCTCATGCATATCGAGCTGGCCGAAAACTACCGCGATACCGATCTGGGCCGTGAAGCAGAATCACTCCTCGGTCCCTGCGTGATTTGCGGCCAATGCGAACCCGTCTGCCCTACCTTCCGACTGCTCGATGAAGGCTGGGATGGACCGCGTGGCCGAATTTATCTGACCAAGCTCATGCTGGAGGGAAAAGAGCCCGACCCAACTTCATTGCCGCCCGCCCTTTCCTTTAAAACGCTTGAGGGAAAATCATTGGCCGCCAACCTGCAGCTGCACCTTGATCGCTGCCTAAGCTGCCGTTCCTGCGAAACCAGCTGCCCGCAAGGCGTACGCTACGGCCGCCTGCTCGATATCGGGCGGGAGCTGGTCGAGCAGGAGGTGCCGCGTCCCCTGAAGGAGCGACTTGCGCGGCTGGCAGTACGTGCCGTAGTGACCCACGGCACCCGTTTCACCGCATTGCTGCGTACCGGCCAGGCGCTGCGCCGATTCCTGCCGGCCGGTCTGCGTGCCCGGATTCCGCCGCGGCGACCGGCCGGTAGCTGGCCCGACCATGCGCACACCCGGCGCATGGTGATCTGGCAGGGATGCGTGCAACCGGCCCTGGCGCCGGATATCAACGCCGCGGCGGCGCGTGTACTGGATCGCTTCGGCATCCGGCTGATTGCGGCGAGCGATGGCTGCTGCGGCGTCTTGAGCCATCACCTGGCCGCGACGGACGAGGCACGCGCCTTCATGCGCAGGAATATCGATGCCTTGTGGCCACACATCGAGGCGGGTGCCGAGGCCCTCGTCCTCACCGCCAGCGGCTGTGGCATGCACTTCCGCGAGTACGGCAAGCTGCTGCAGGACGATCCCCACTACCGCGACAAGGCAAGGCGCATCTCGGACATGACCCGGGACATCGCGGAGATCGTCGTCGATGAATGGGAGGATGCCCCGCTTCAGGATGGTCCCGCACCGCAGTCCGTACGCCGCATCGCCTTCCAGTCATCCTGCAGCCTGCAGCATGGCGAAAAACTGAACGGGGTGGTCGAGAAACTGCTGAAGCGCGCTGGATTCAAGTTGGTGCCCGTTACCTATCCCTTCATGTGCTGCGGGGCGGCGGGCAGTTATTCGCTCCTGCAGCGGTCACTTTCGGAATTGCTGCGTGCGCGCAAGCTGGAAACGCTGATGGCAAGCCGCCCGACAGCCATTGCGACGGCCAATATCGGTTGCCTGACGCACCTGGCAGAGGTTTCGCCGGTGCCGGTCAGGCACTGGATCGAATTGCTGGACGAAACATTTTCGACTGGAGCTGCTCAATGACGCTCTCGTCGCAGCGCAACGCCAGAAAGCCCAGGATGGCCGTCGCGCCGCAAAGGGTGACGTCGCCATCCTGAAGCGTGGGGATCTGTATGCGCGGATAAGCTGAAGACTGGTGCTGTCCGCCTGATTCCTGCCATCATTCAAGGAAACCGGGATACGTTCGCAGGGCGGATCAGGTCAGGCTGGATTCCGCCTCGATTCACCTCAGAAGGGCATCCGCCTCGGCCAGTTGGGCTTCGCTGAAAACATGGATGCCGGCTTGTTGCCGCAGTGTGGCCGTTACCCCGAGATTGGGCACCCGGGTGTCATTGAAGCTGCCATCGAAGGTGAAACCCGTCCCGCACGATGCGGCTGCCCTCTTTCAGCACCGCAATCCGGATCTGCTTTGCAAGTGCTCGTTCCAGTGCCTGCTCCGCTCCGCGCACGAGGCAAGCGGACACGGCCATTCGAGTCGCAGGCCCTGGCGATGCCCGCAAGCACCTGCCTGCCGCCCGCACCATGGGCGATCTCGGCGCGTGGACGTGGAACAGGCAGGCCGCCGGCAACTTCCGGACACAGCGACGCGACGCGCCCCTCGCGTAGCCAGCGTTGCAGGATATCGTCATCGCATCGCATATCGCTGCCGCTGAAGCGAACTGCCTCGCCCAGCAGGCAGGCACTTACGAGGACGGATTCCATGGAGCCCCTAAGGCCTGCAATCCACGGCAGCACGGGATGACAATCGCAGAACGCCCTGGACGAACCACCTCACCCCGGTATCAAAGCAGTTCTCCCCGCATGGTAGGAACAACCCGACCGCCCACGCTGACTTCACGTGAGCCACTGGCCATGCGTGCACGCAGCATGACCAGAGAAGGGCGACGGACTTCGTAACCCTGCTCGATCCGCAGAGACAAATCGGCCCTACCCAATAAACCGTGTTCCAGCAGGTATGCGCCGAGGAAAGCTGCACCGTTTCCCGTTGCCGGATCTTCACGCACCCCGTGCGCCTCGAAGAAGAACCTTGCGCACAGGTCATTCTGCGGATGATGCGTCTGGCGGCAGAACAGGTAGACCAGTGGTGGAAAACCTTGCGCCGCCAGCGATGCGTATGCGTCGAGATCGAGCTTGCTGCGCCGCAACGCGTCGAGGCTGCGCAGCGGCACAATCATGGCCGATATGCCGGCGCTGATTTGCTGGACGGGGCTCTCGGTTGCAATGTCCTCTGGTGATATCCCCAACGCTGCCGCGATGGATTTACGGGCACAACCTGCACCCAGCGCCACCGGTGGCGCAAGAAACCACGCCACCTCATCTCCCTCAGCAAAAAATTCGAATTTGACGGGAACCTGCCCCACCGCGAGGTTCAGCCGTACCGGTCCGGAAGCTTCAGGCGTAACGTGATGCCGGAGGACCCACGCGGTGCCGAGGATCGGATGCCCGGCAAAGGCAATCTCCCGCGCCGGCGTGAAGATCCGCACACGGTAGCCGCCATCCTCCTCGGGCTCAGGCGTCACGAATGTCGTTTCCGAGTAATTCGTCTCCGCCGCGATCTGTTGCATCGTTTCGTCGGACAGGTCTTCCGCGCCGACCACAACCGCCAGCTGATTCCCCGAGTACGGTCGCTCTGCAAAGACATCAACGATGTGGAAACGGTATGTCATGGTTTCGTATGTCCCGTGGCCGTCTTATGGTTGATCCAATTCTCATTGCTTGAAGCAGCTTCGCACGAACATCAGCGGCTTGTCCACGTAACCACCCGTGACCACAGGCACCCCGAACCATCAGGCAGCCAGCGTGCCGCATCGGACGCCATGTCTACCGTGAGTACATACCGTAGCCTGGCTGAAGAGAGTAGCGGCCAAGATGTAACAGCGGATGAACTGAGAATGCGGTTATAGCCACCGTGGGCGCTACTCACCCGAAGGCAATGCTCGCTTGGTTCTGGAGAGTGACCATGAGCGAATCGCGTTTGGATCAGGGACGCCTGGCAATGGCGCTCGGTACACGTCCCCAATGAGCAATGGATGCCAGAAGGGCGCCTTGTTACTGCTTGGTGGCGTCGTGGTGCGCCGGATATCCCAGGCTCTATAGCCTGATGCGACCTCCCTGGGTGCAAGCACGGCATTTTAAAAAGCCGCGTGCGACACAGGTGTGACTCTGGCTTCGATTCCGGCAGGCTGTCAGATCGCCGCCAATTGCTTCGCTTGGTCGAAGCCCCGCACGTGATGGCTCAACATGGCCGTGGCTTCATGGCTGGAAACCGGTGCGCTGTAATAGTAGCCCTGCACTTCATGGCATTGCATCTGCTGCAAGAGCGCGCGCTGGGATTCGGTTTCGACACCTTCGGCGACGACGTTGAGATTCATTCCGCGCCCCATGGCAATCATGGCGTTGACGATGGACATGTTTTCTTCGCGGCCGAGATCCTGCACGAAGGACTGATCGATTTTCAGGGTGTGTATGGGAAAGCGCGACAGGTATTTGAACGAGCTGTATCCCGTACCGAAGTCATCGATGGCGAGCCGGATGCCGGCAGCCGACAGCCGCCCAAGCTTGATGGCGTTGGCCTCGAAATCGCGCATCAGAAGGCTTTCGGTGATTTCAAGCTCTAACAGATGGCCATCGAGCGAATAGACCTGAACGGCGCGCATGATGCTGTCGACAAAGTCGGGGCTTTCGAGCTGGCGTGCGGAGATGTTGACCGAGAGTCGCACCGGCGGCAGCCCGGCCTTGCGCCATTCGGCCATTTGCGCGCCGGCCTGTCGCATCACCCAATCGCCTATCGGGACAATGACGCCAGATTCTTCGGCCACCGGGATGAAATCAGCGGGCGTCAGCAGGCCGCGCTGCGGATGCCACCAGCGCAACAGGGCCTCGAAGCCGCGCACCTCGCCGGTGATGGTGTCGGCCTGTGGTTGATAGAACAGCACGAACTCGTTGCGGGCCAGTGCGCGACGCAGGTCGGCCTCGATCTGCATGCGCTCGGAATAAGGTGCCTGCATGCCGGATTCCCAGAATTGAAGACGGCTGCGTCCCTGCGACTTGGCCTGGTACATGGCGATCTCCGCCTGCCGGATCAGGGTGTCGATCAAGTCGCCGTCTTCCGGTGCGACACAGGCGCCGATGCTGACCGAGATATAGATTTCGTGGCTCTTGACGTATACCGGTTTGGACAGCACCTGGATGATCTTGCGGCCGATGTGCTCGACGTCGCTGCGGGACACCAGGGTCGGCAGCAGCACGGCGAACTCGTCGCCCCCCAGACGCGCCAGGGTGTCGCCTTCACGCAGGCACTGGCGCAGCCGTGCGCCGACCGCGAGCAGCAGTTCGTCGCCGATGGTGTGGCCGAGGGAGTCGTTGATTACCTTGAAGTGATCGAGATCGAGACTCAGCACCGCCAGCGGCTGCTGATTGCGTTTGGCCTGCGCCAGCATGAGGCCCAGGTGGTCACGAAACAGGGCGCGGTTGGGCAAGCCGGTGAGCAGGTCATGATAAGCCTGGTAATGCATGGTTTCCTCGGCCTGCTTGCGCTCGGTCACGTCCTTGGCGACGCCATAGCTGCCGATGAAGCGTCGGTCAAACGGACCGGCTTCCTCGTCGTACATGCCGGTGGCAGTGAGTTCGACGGACTTGCAGCGGCCATTCATCAAACGCGGACGGCGTACGCCGGGATTGCACTTGAGGTCGATTTCAATGTTGCGCGCATTGCGGTCGCCGGCGCGACGCTCATTGAATACATGTTCGGCGCGGGCAATGTCGTCTTCGTGTATCACCAGGCTGTAATGCTGGCCCAGGAGATCCTCGCGGCGGTAGCCGAGCAGGCTTTCGACGCGGTCGTTGACGAAGGTGAAACGGCCTTCGCAGTCCAGTGTATAGATGAAATCCGGCGAACTGTTGACCAGGAAGCGGTGCCATTTTTCAGATTGCTGCAGGCGCTGCAGGATGTGGTTGTTTTCCTTTTCCAGCCGCCGCCGCGTCAGCGTGTTGTCGATGCGGCGCAGCAACTCTTCGGGTTCGTAAGGCTTGCGCACAAAGTCGGCGGCGCCGCCGCGCAGGGCCCGGATCGCGGCATCGATGGTGCTGTCGCCGGACACCACGATCACCGGGGTACCTGCGCTGCGGTCGGCGACAAAGCGCAGCACTTCGTTGCCATTCAGGTCGGGCATCCCGAGATCGAGCAGGATCGCGTCGAACTGCTGCTTGCCGATGGCAATCAGGGCCTCGCAGCCGCCGCTGGCAATCACCACATCGTAATCACGGGTGGCGAGCAGTCGCGTGAGCCCTTCCAGAATCAGCGGCTCGTCGTCCACCACCAGGAGGCGGGAGCGCACCGGAAAACTGCTGACGGTACTGAGCAGTTCGACGGGTTCTATGGGATCGTTTGTCAAGGTGTTCTCCTCTCGGGCCGGGGCTACATCGACCCAAAGCGCGTTGTCGTAAGCGGAGCCTGGCCGTGTTGCAAGGTTGGCAGGCGAATCAGAAAATGGGTGCCCTGCGGCGTGCTGGTGCAGCTGATGTGGCCGTTCATGCGCTCGACCAGGCTGCGGCTGATGGTCAGTCCGAGGCCGGCATGGTCGCCGCCCTTGTCGCTGACGACCGGCTCGAACAGCTGTGACACCAATTCATCCGGCAGGCCGGGGCCGGTGTCGGCCACTTCGATCTCGACCTGGCGCTGGCCGTCTACCATGGCCAGCCGGGTCGTGAATTTCAGGTGGCCGCCGGCATGCATGGCCTCGACCGCATTTTTGGCCAGGTTGAACAGCACCTGCTTCAGCAGGTCTTTCTGCAGCGGCATTGGCGGCACGTCAGGGTTGAGGTCGATCTGCACGTTGATCTTGTTGGGCGTAAACAGCGTGCCGAGTGCCATCCGCACCAGCTCGGAGACGACGCCGTTGACCGACGCCAGTTCGAGTGCAGCATCGGGTGCAATGGTGTCTTCTTTCACGATGATGCCGCGCACGATGCGGGCCACCCGCTCGATTTCGTCGCCGATGATGCCAAGATCGCGCTGCACTGCCGAATCCGCGCCCAGGCGCTCTGAAAGCAGGTTGACGTAATTGCGCATGATGGTGAGCGGGTTGGCCACTTCATGAACGGCGCGCCGCACCCGATCACGCGGTATGTCGTCGCTTGGCACAGCGGGAACCGCGTGCGCAGGCATGGCCTGTGCCAATGAAGTCACTCCTGCAGGCAGGGACCGCAAGCCCTCGGTACATTCGGCCAGGACAAATCGCCACAACGGCGACACGCTCAGGTCGGAGGCCACATCGCCTGCCACCAGCACGCCAACCTGGCCGTCGTGCAGGGCCAGCGGCTGACAGAGAAAGCATGACACGCCGAGCCGCCGGGCGATCTGTTCATCGACCAGCGCGCCCTCCGCCTCGCCCCGCACGAAATGCTGCGGCGCGTTGCGCGTCAGCGCGCGTGGCAGTGCAGAAAGGCCGTCGTCGGGCGGAATCGCAAGTGCGCTCAAGCCGGATACGGCCGGAATCAGCACGCTTAATCGCAGGTTCCCGTCGGCAGCGGGTGCGAACAGGCAAGCGCCTTCGATTCCGAATAATGCACGCAAGCTGTCCTGCAACAGGGGGTACACCTGTTCGACCCCGCTTGCACGGCGAAAATGACTGTGCACCGCCGATTGCGCAGCCTGTCCGGCATACAGGCGGGCGAGACGATCGAACCCCGAGCCATGGGTCTGCGCCATCGCATCGACCAGCCCGAAGCGCAGCGCCAGTTGGCGTGTCTGCGCCTGACTATCAGCCAGCAGCTGGGCCACCTCGCCCGCACCCATCTGCAGCATGGCCAGTGCAGCACGTACATCCACGCTGTCCACAGCATCGGCGCGGGCAACGAGTTGATAGGCAAGCTGGACGATGCGCACCAGCGGATGCGCCGCCCGCCCACGCGCCAGCGGTTCGGCGTGGTAGCACACCGCATCGGCCAGCCAGCCGTCGGCGTCAAGTTCGTTCAGCCAGTCTGCAATCTGCGCAGTGGGAACAGCGTCGTTTTCGAAATATTCCGCCAGATTGTGGCTCAAACCCGCCATCCAGGCGTCTTCGGCCTCAGCAACGGCGGAACGCACTGCCAGCGCCTGCGCCAGCAGCGCAACACTGATCGACCGCCGCCAGCGCGTTGAATACGTCGCTTGGGTCAAACCCACCGCAACCGGTGCGGCAAGCAGCAGCGCCCTCAGCAGATCCGGCTGCAACAAGCTTAAATCCACGGGCAGCAGGCGCAAACGGAGTGCCAGTACGGGATCACAGCGCACGCTGGCGGCAAGCTCCGCGCGCCCGGCGTCGCCCCGCATCAGATGCTCCAGCGCTTCGGCCACCACGCCAGGAGCGCAGAGACAGGCTGTTAGCTCCGATTTCTTTAGTAAAATATTCGGAAGTTCCCGCATGTCATTGCTATATATAATAATTTTTGCTATACAGTCAATCAAGAGTTCAAAATACTTGGGGCAATTCGATGAATTGTTGTTTTCAAGTTTTAGCCTGGGTGTCCGTTGTTCGTCGAAGCTGGTACATTTCCATTGCCCACCTTTGAAGCAACGCACATGAAAACTGTTCTGACCGGGTTGATTTTGTTGTGCGCTCACACTGGCGCCTGTGCGCTCGATGGCAGCAACACGCTGCAATTGAGCAACCAGATCAGCACCACGACCTTTGCCCCACAGCCGTCGCTCGACTACACGACGATGCCGGAACTGAGCGCCCAATCGGTTCTGGTGTTCGACCAGGCCAGCGGACAGCCGCTGCTGGAGAAAAACGCCGACATGCAGACGCCGATCGCTTCGATCACCAAACTGATGACGGCAATGCTGGTGGTGGACGCCGCGCTGCCGCTGGACGAACGCATCACCATCACATCGGAAGACCGCGACACCCTCAGGGGCACCGGCTCGCGGCTGGCCATCGGCGCCACCTATACACGTGGCCAGTTGCTGCATCTGGCCCTGATTGCATCCGATAACCGTGCCGCGCACGCATTGGGGCGCACCTACCCGGGTGGGCTGGATCGCTTCGTTCCCACCATGAATCGCATGGCGCGGACACTGGGCATGCACAACACGGTATATGTCGAGCCGACCGGCCTGTCGAGCGACAACCGCTCGACCGCGCTCGATCTCGCCAAACTCGCCGATTACACTTACCAGAACTTTCCTGAAATCCGCGAAATCACCTCGACCGGCAGCTATTCACTTGGCACTCAACGCGTGGTGGTCAAGAAAAAACGCCGCCAGCCGAGGGTTTATTACCGCGCCGTGGCATTCAATAACACCAATCGCCTGACACGCATGGACGACTGGCATATTGGGCTATCCAAAACCGGCTTCATCAACGAGGCAGGGCATTGCCTGGTGATGCAGGCTAACGTGGCACAACGCGATGTCATTATTGTGCTGCTTGATGCCACGGGCACCAACCGCCGTGCCGGCGACGCCGCGCGCATCAAGGCCTGGCTGGAATCCGGCAGCCCTTCGCGGCACGCCGATCACTACACCCCCGCTTCACGCACCTGATTTCCCCGCCTCGGGGCATACGACTCCATCCCGCTCTGCGGGACTTCAGCGCGTAGTGGATCGGGGTCCTTCAGGGCATACGATCTTTCACGGGCTTAAGCCCGTAGAACGAACGGGTAGCGGGTCAGCCGTTGGGCACCCATCGGCCTCCTCCTTGCGGGGAGAAAGTCGGAGTCCTCTTCTAGGGTGCCCGTCGCATCTGCCCCTTGATGACGGCGTTATGATGAACGCTCCACCCTTCGGTTTACCGTTTCATGTCGCCCGATCTCGCGCAGCAACTGCTGCTTAAAACGCTGCTGCCCTTGTCTTTGCTGATCGCCGCAGGCGGCATCTGGCCGCGTTGGCAGGGCGGGATTTCCATCGTCGGCCTGCGCGGTGAAATCAACCGTCTGGTGCTGAATTTTTTTGCGCCGATGCTGTTTTTTTCGGCAGGCGCTGCCGCCACGGTTGATCTCAGCTTGTTGCAGGTTCCGCTGATTCTGGGGCTGGCCACCCTGTTTGGCCTCGCACTGGCCGCGCTGGCACTGTTTGCCACCCCGCTCGGTCAAGGCCTGTCGCGCCCGCAGCGCGGCACGATCATGCTGGCCTCCGGATTCGGTAACGTGCTGTTCTTCGGTTACCCCTTTCTCACCACCGTGTTCGGCGAATCGGGCGCGCGTTACCCCTTCTTTGCCGACATGCTCGCCACCACCCCGCTGGTGTGGTCGCTCGGCGTGTGGATTGCCTTCCGCTGCGGACAGCACTCCGAACATGCCTCGTTCCTGGCGATGTGGCTGAAATTACCCCCTGTGTGGGGGTTTGCCGCCGGTCTGGCGGTGAACCTGTCCAACCTGCCGCTGACGCCGCTGATCGAGGCCGCGCACTGGGCCGGCAGCCCGACCATTCCACTGATGCTGTTCGTGCTGGGGCTGACCATCCCCTGGCACGACCTGCGTCCGCAAATAGCCGTCTTTGTCGCAATGGGCATCAAGCTGGCGCTGATGCCGCTCCTGGCGCTCGGTATCGCGCTGGCGTGGCCGGGCAAGCTTGCCGAGCCGGGCGAAGCAGGGGTACTGGAAGCCGCCATGCCAACCATGGTGATGGTGATCGCGCTGGCCGACCGCTTCGGCCTCGACACCCGGCTGGCGGGACTGATCATGGGCTGGTCAACGCTGGCGGGATTGGTTACGCTGCCATTCTGGCTTTACGTGGTGAAAGGGTTGGCATCATGAAAATCGGATTTATCGGCAGCGGCATCATGGGACGTCCGATGGCGGAGAACCTGCTGCGCGCCGGGCATCAATTATTCGTTTACGGACGCCGCTTCGATCGCCTCGAACCGATGCTGGTCGCCGGTGCGCTCGGCAAGGGCACGCCCGCTGAAGTCGCCGCCGAGGCCGACATCAGCTTCACTGTCGTTTCCGACACCACCGACGTCGAACAGATCATCCTCGGCGACCGTGGCATGGTGCACGGCGCCAAACCAGGCCACACCATCGTCGACATGAGCACCGTGTCTCCCGCCGCCACCCGCCGCATCGCGGCTGCGCTGGCCGAGCGCGGCGTGCACATGCTCGACGCCCCGGTGTCGGGCGGCGAAGTCGCCGCGCGTGAAGGGTCGCTGTCGATCATGGTCGGTGGCGAAGCGCCGATTTTCGAAAAGGTCCACCCGCTGTTCGAGGTGCTCGGCAAGAACATCGTCCACGTCGGCGGGCACGGCGCCGGGCAGGTGGTCAAATGCTGCAACCAGATCGTCGTCGGCCTCACCTTCGAGGGCGTGGCAGAAGCGATATTGCTGGCGCGCCGCAACGGCGTCGACCCGGTCAAGATGCGCGAAGCGCTGCTCGGTGGCTTCGCCGGCAGCCGCATCCTCGAAGTCCACGGCCAGCGCATGCTCGATTCCAATTACAAGCCCGGCTTCAAGGTCAAGCTGCACCACAAGGACATGGCCATCGTCATGGATAACGCGCAGGAGACCGCCACCCCCCTGCCGGGCGCCGCACTCATCGCCCAGCAGATGAACGCGCTGATGGGTGCGGGCGACAGCGAGCTCGATTCATCTGCCATCATGCGCGCGCTGGAGCGGCTGGTCAGCAAGTAAATGGGCGTCAAGGAGCGCATCGTTTTTCTTGACCGCGCCGGGCTGAGCCCGATCGATGAGGGCTGCGACGACCTGCCCATACCCGACTTCGACCACAACTGGAGCGAATACCCGGCGACCGAAGCGGCCGACCTGGTGCCGCGCCTGTTCTGGGCCACCACCGCCATCACCCACGCCTGCCCGATCGATGCCGACAGCATCCACCAGCTGCACAAACTCACCCGCGTCATTGTCACAGGCCCGGCTATAGTCAACGTCAAGGCATGCGAAGTACGCGGGATTGAGGTGCGGCATTTGCCGGTGAGCGACGCGCCGGGACCGGCATTGATCAGCCTGCTCGAAGCGCTGGTCAGCGCTGCTTGACCGTCCTGATCACCGGCCAGGACTGCCGCAATTGTCTTTCTTCGAAGTAGTAAATGTTGCTGGCAAGACAGCCTTTGAGCATGCCGAAAAAGGCGCCGCTCTTCACGGGGTCAGCTGCCTGCGCGATCTGCGGAAACAGTCCTGCGGCTGCGATGAAGCGATCAGGGTGAACGCCACCAGCATCCCATGCAATGGGTGCAAAGATTACTGGCTTGCGGCGGAATCCGTCCCGCCACAAAAACAAAGGCCGACGCATGCGTCGGCCCTTTCACTCGCGCTTCAGATCACTTCAGGCTCAGAACCCAGGCAACGATCTTATCCAGGTCTTCGGGCTTGACCTGCGGGTTCGGCGGCATCGGAACCTGACCCCATACGCCCTTGCCACCAGCTTTTACCTTGGCCTCCAGCATTGCCTGCGCACCCTTGTCGCCAGCGTATTTCTTGGCCACTTCGATGAAAGCGGGGCCAACGATCTTTTTGTCTACGCCGTGACAGGACATGCAGGCGTTTTTCTGGGCCAGCGCCCGACCGTCATCGGCAGCAGATGCCAGACCAGACGTCATCAACAGGGCAGCAGACGCTGCGGTCATCATCAAGGTTTTCATCATTTACAGTCTCCGTAAGGATCGGGTTAGCGCGTGCACATCATCGCGCTTGCAATAATATGGAAAAATCGCCGCCGTGCAAGGCCGGAGCTTGGTCATTTGCTACCAACCCCAGGTAAAAGATTGTTATTCCCGCTCGACCCGTTCACGGCAGACATGCCGGCTGGCGTGCCCCAGCCATGGGAAAATCACCGCCATGGCAACGAAATTGGTCGCCATGCCGATACGTTCTGTGTGATTTGGACGCAATGCTTATGGTTTATTCGCCCAGATAGGCGTGACGCACGGCCGGGTTTGCTGCGAGTTCGTCAGCCTGGCCGCTCAACGTGATAGCCCCGTTTTCGAGCACATACCCGCGCGCGCAGGTTTTCAGGGCCAGGTGGGCATTTTGTTCGATCAGGAGCACCGCCACCCCGCCCGCAGCAATCTGGCGGATGATGTCGAACACCGCCTGCACCATCAGGGGCGCCAGTCCCATGCTCGGTTCGTCCAGCAACAGCAGGCGCGGGCGCGCCATCATCGCGCGTCCCAATACCAGCATCTGCTGTTCGCCGCCTGACAACAGCCCGGCAAGCTGCGCACGGCGTTCGGTCAGGCGCGGCAGCAACGCATAGACCTGGTCGAGATCGCGGGCGATCGCAGCGCGGTCGTTCCGGGAATAGGCGCCCATCATCAGGTTCTCGGCGACCGACATGCGCGGGAACACGCCGCGGCCCTCAGGGACCAGCGTCAGCCCGCGCCGCGCCACCTCGTGCGCAGGCAGCCGGGTAAGCGATTGCCCGTCGAAATGCACGTTGCCCGCGTGCGGCGCGATCAGCCCGCTGATGGCCTTGAGGGTGGTGGTCTTGCCTGCGCCATTGGCGCCGATGAGGCAGACCATTTCGCCCTGCGCCACCTCGAGGCTGAGATCACGCACCGCCTGAATCCCGCCATACGCCACCGCCAACTGCTTGACCGCCAGCAGCGGTGTCAATTCTGCATCGATCTTGCACGATGGTAGATTGCCTTCCTTGGGTGCGCTCATAGTGCCTCGTCCCCCAGGTAGGCCGCGATGACTTTGGGGTCGCGGCTGACCACATCGGGGGTGCCCTCGGCAATTTTCACTCCATAGTCGAGCACCGCCAGCCGGGTACACAGTCCCATCACCAGCTTCACGTCGTGCTCGATCAAGAGCTGCGTCAGCCCGTCTGCCTGCAGTTGCAGCAGCAGCTCGCGCAGCGCCATTCGTTCGGCCTTGTTCATCCCGGCGGCGGGTTCGTCGATCGCCAGCAGCTTGGGTTCGGTCGCCAGCGCGCGGGCGATTTCGAGCCGCCGCTGGTCGCCGTAGGGCAGGTTCTTGGCAAGATGGTTGGCGTGCTGCGCGATGCCGACGCGGCGCAGAAGCGCATGGGCGCGTTCGTGCGAGTCGGCCTCCTCGCGGCGCGTGCCGGGCAGGCGCAGCACCGCGCCGACGACGCCGCTGTTGGTGCGAGCGTGGCGCCCGACCAGCACGTTTTCGAGCGCGGTCATCTCGGCAAACAGGCGGATGTTCTGAAAAGTGCGCGCCAGGCCCGCGTGCAGCACCTGATGCGGCTTGCGTCCATCAAGGCGGGTGTCGTTGAGGCGAACCTCGCCGCGGTCAATAGAATAGAGTCCGGTGAGCGCGTTGAACAGCGTGGTTTTGCCCGCGCCGTTGGGACCGATGAGTCCGAAAATTTCGCCCGCATGAACCTGCAGCGAAATGTCTGACAAGGCCTGCAAGCCGCCAAACGCCTTGCTCACCCCGGAAACGGTCAGCAGCGGTGTCAATTCTGCATCGAGCTTGCTCGATAGGGGATTGCCTACCTTTGGTGCACTCATCCTTTTGCGTCGGCGAATTCTTGGCGTCGGCGCGTCGAGGGAATAAGCCCGGCAGGCCGATACAGCATGACCGCTACCAGCGCCACGCCGAACAGCAGCATGCGCAAATCCGCCGGGTCGACGTAAACCTGACCGAACAGATTACGCTGCCAGTCGCCGGTGTAACGCAGCGCCTCCGGCAGCAGCGTCAGCAGCAATGCACCGAATATCACCCCCGGAATATGCCCCATGCCACCGAGCACGATCATGCACAGAATCATGATCGATTCCATGAGGTTGAACGACTCAGGGCTGATGAATCCCTGGAAACTGGCGAAAAGACCGCCCGCCAGCCCGCCGAAGGTGGCGCCCATGGCAAAGGCCAAAAGCTTGAGATTGCGAGTGTTGATACCGGTTGCGGCTGCGGCGATCTCGTCCTCGCGGATGGCCACCCAGGCACGACCTATGCGCGAATCTTCCAGCCGCATCGAAATGAAAATCACCGCCAGCGTGAGCAGCAAAAACAGGTAATAGGTGAGTTGGACGCCACTGATGGTAAAGCCGAAAAGCGTATGCGACTGGCTCAGGCTGATGCTGCCCAGGCGTACCGGATCGATCAGGTTGATGCCCTGCGGGCCGTTGGTGATGTTGATCGGCGCATTCAGGTTGTTCAGGAAAATGCGGATAATTTCGCCGAAGCCCAGCGTGACGATGGCGAGATAATCTCCGCGCAGCCGCAAGGTGGGCGCCCCCAGCAATACACCGAACAGCCCGGCCAGCCCCGCGCCCAGCGGCAGGATCGCCCAGAACGGCAAGTGCAGACCGAAATGCGGGCTGGCAAGCCAGGCGTAGACGTATGCCCCCAAGGCATAAAACGCGACATAGCCCAGGTCGAGCAGGCCAGCGTAGCCGACGACGATATTCAGCCCCAAGGCCAGAATGACATACAACAGCGCCAGATCGAGCAGCCGTACCCATGAACGACCCAGTCCCGCGTCGATCAGAAACGGTAGCAGCGCCAGCCCCAAGGCCAGCAGGGCAAAGCTGAACCAGCGTGACTGCTTTATATTCAACCTAAGCACGCTCGACAACGCGCGCTCCCAGCAAGCCCTGTGGGCGGAACACCAGTACAGCGATCAGCACGAAAAACGCGAACACATCCTGGTAATGACTGCCGAGAAAGCCACCGGTCAAATCGCCGATGTACCCCGCGCCGAGCGATTCGATCAGTCCCAGCAACAGGCCGCCCAGCATTGCCCCGCCGAGATTGCCGATGCCGCCCAGCACGGCCGCCGAGAAAGCCTTGAGGCCAAGCAGAAAGCCCATGTAGTAGTGCGCCAGGCCGTAATACACGCTGACCATGACCCCGGCCACCGCCGCCAGCGCCGAGCCGATCACGAAGGTGGACGCGATCACCCGGTTCACATCCACCCCCATCAGGCTCGCCACCTGTCGCGATTGCGCGGTGGCGCGCATGGCCCGGCCGAGCCGGGTTTTTTGCACCACCAGGATCAGCATCAGCATGATGCTCGTAGCCAGCAGCAGGATGGCAATCTGCACATCGGTGATCGACGCGCCGTAAATCGTATGCCGGTCTTCCGGCAGGATCGCAGGAAAAGGGATGTACTGCTTGCCCCAGATCAGCATGGCGATGTTCTGCAGGATGATCGACACACCGATCGCCGTGATGAGCGGGGCCAGACGCGGCGCGTGACGCAGGGGCCGATAGGCGACACGCTCGATCAGCAGCCCCAGCGTCATGCACGCCGGAATCGCCACCGCCAGCCCCGCACCCAGGATCAGCACACCTGGCAGGCCAGGCGCCGCCACCGCCAGCGCGCCAATCACCGCCAGCGCCACCATCGCCCCCATCATGGTGATTTCGCCATGGGCGAAATTGATGAGCTCGAGGATGCCGTACACCATGGTGTAGCCCAGCGCCACCAGCGCATACACGCTGCCCAGCACCAGGCCGTTGATGAGTTGTTGCAGGAAGATGTCCATCTTTGCGCCCGGGTTTGTGCGTAGCGCGCCCGACTCAGTCTATTTACCGCTTTGAACGGTTTCGAGCGTCTGCCACTTACCGTTTTTAACTTGATAGAGCGTGACCGCGCCTCCGGTAATGTCACCTTTTGCGTCGAAACGAATCCGCCCGGTCACTCCCTGATAATCAGTCTTGGGCAGTTCGGCCAGATACTTGGCGGGGTCGCTGGAATCGGCGCGTTTCATCGCTTCGACCAGAACGTGCATGGCATCGTAAGCATAGGGTGAATAGTTCTGGATCTTGCCGTATTTGGCCTCGAACTTGGCCTTGAAGGCACTGCCGCCGGGCATGGCGTCGAGCGGCAGACCGGGGTTGGACGCCAGTGCACCTTCTCCATCGGCTCCTGCCAGCTCGATGAACTTGGGCGTCTGCGCGCCGTCGCCGCCGAGGAACTTCGCCTGCATGCCGAGCTGTTTCAGCTGCTTGATCATCGGCGCGGCCTGCGGGTCCATGCCGCCGAAGAACACCAGGTCGGGCGCCTTGCCCTTGATGGAGGTGAGAATTGCCATGAAATCAGTCGAGCGGTCCGACGTGTATTCGCGCGCCACCACTTCGCCGCCTGCCGCCTTCGCCGCCTTCTCCACCTCGTCGGCCAGGCCCTGGCCGTAGGCGGTGCGGTCGTCGATGATGGCGATTTTTTTCGCGCCCAGCTTGGTCACCGCATATTGCCCCAGCACGCTGCCCTGCTGCGCGTCGTTGGTCATCACGCGATACGCCGTCTTGAAGCCGGATGCCGTGTAGGCCACGGCGGTGGCCGAAGGAGAAATCTGCGGGATGCCGTTGTCGGAATAGATTTTGGAGGCCGGGATGGTAGCGCCCGAATTGAGGTGGCCGATCACGCCCGCCACGCCTTCGTCGACCAGCTTTTGTGCCACGGTGGTGGCGGTTTTTGGATCGGCCGCGTCGTCCTCACTCTTCAGTTCGAGCACGATTTTTTTACCGCCCAGCGTGAGGCCGGCGGCATTGATTTCGTCCAGCGCCAGGCGCGCACCGTTTTCATTATCCTTGCCGAGGTGGGCCTGCGGGCCGGTGAGGGGGGAAGCCTGACCGATCAATACCCCCTGCTTGTCGCCATTTTGCTGCGGCTTGTCGCCGCACCCCGCGACCAGTGCCGTAGCCACCATCACCCAAGCCAGCCTGTGACCCGTCATCTCGGACTTCTCCGCAATCAACCTAAACGCGGGATTTATACCACAAAGCCCGCCCCGCCCTGCTTTCCCGAAAGCCAGACAATACAAGGCCGACATCATGTCGGCCTTGGTTTAACGAAAAACGCCGAATTATTTCAGGCTCAGAATCCAGGTAACGATCTTATTCAGGTCATCCGGCTTGACCTGCGGGTTCGGCGGCATGGCAACCTGGCCCCACACACCCTTGCCGCCGGCTTTCACCTTGGCAACCAGTCGGGCTTTCGCACCCTTGTCGCCCGCATACTTCTTGGCAACATCCTTGTAGGCAGGGCCCACGATCTTTTTGTCCACGCCATGGCAGGCCATGCAGCCGTTCTTCTGCGCCAGGGCCAGACCATCGTCGGCAAAGGCCACGCCAGTCATCAGAAGCAGGGCAGCGGATGCTGCGGTCATCATCCAGGTATTCTTCATTTACAGTCTCCATAAGGGTTGGGTTGGCGCGCTCACATCATCGCACCTGCAATAATAATTCATGTCTGCCATGGAAATAGCATCGCTTTAAAACCTCGATCCCGTAAGAAGATTGTTATTCCCGCTCGACCAGTTCACGGTAGGCATGCCAGCTGGCGTGCCCCAGCCAGGGGAAAATCACAGCCATGGCAATGAAATCGGTCGCCATGCCGACTGCAATCAGGGCAGCAATCATTCCGCCCCACAGCAGCATCACCGGGAAATTGAGCTTGGTCGCCATGAAACTGGTTACCAGTGCGGTAGCGAAATCGACCTTGCGGTGCAGCAACATGGGCAAGGACACCACCGACAGGCTGAACACCATCAGCGCCAGCACCCCGCCGAACGCGAGGTAGGCCAGCATGAAGTCGGCGTGCTGCTGCACTGCGCTCACGCTCAGCAGGTCGGCAAGGCTGCCGATCCCCGAACCGTTGAGGAACAGGCCGACCAGGATCGCCGAGATGCGCTCCCAAACCGATAGAACGAATACCAGCATCAGGGCGAACAGCCCCAGCGAAGCGGGATTGGCACGCCACGACAGCAAGGGAACAAAAAGACTGGGTAATTTATGGTGATGCTCCAGCCGGTGGCTCACGCAATAAAACACGGTGGCCAGCACCGGTGCAACGAACAGGAAACCCGAGGTCAGCGCCATCGCCAAATGCGGCTTGCTCGCCGCGCCATTCACCAGACCGTATCCCAGGAGTGCAAACACGACCCCATAGAACAGGCTCAGCGGCCAGGCCACGCGCATATCCTGCGCACCGGCAAGCAGCCAATGCAGGGGCCGGGCTATCGCCACGCTGCGAATACCTGGCAAATTCATGCGGGCGGCTTGTGGGTGGAAGACGGCGGGTTGAGTATGCGTGCTCATGATCGCTCCAAAACTAACAAACTGACTATTTGATAGCAGACGCGTTCACTGGTTCCTAATAGCAAAGCTGATACGCCGATTTAACCCGGTATGGCCGACAGCTCGGTAACGCGAGGCTGACAGGCCGTGCCGCTGCATATCCATGCGGTCGGACGATCCGCTTCCGGTTTCGCCAGCGCGGCGGGCAATGCCAACCCGTTGGGCAGGACCAGCAACATATCGCGCTGGTTGAGTTTCGGCACCAGCCATAACGACCACTCGCTAAGCATTGCAGCGGGGCCGCGCAGCAGAATTACACGCGGTGGCATCAGCGCTTCGTCCAGTACGGCAAGCAAGGTAGGGCAGGCGATCGGCTGTTGGGCCATTTGCGCATGGAACAGGCGCAGACATCGCGAGCTGGCATCGAGATAACGCGTTTCGCCCAACAGGTGCCCCAGCCGTTGCAGGGCAAATGCCGCAACGCCGTTGCCCGATGACATGGCGTTGTCGTACCCGGGTTTGGGACGGTTGATAAGCGCTTCGTGGTCGTGGCTAGTGAAGAAAAAGCCGCCCTGCTCGGCGTCCTCGAAATGCGCCAGCAAGGCGTCGGCGAGTTCGCGCGCCCATGCCATGTCTGCTTCGCGATAGCCCGCCTGCATCACTTCCAACAATGCATCGAGCAAAAACGCATAATCGTCCAGATAAGCGTTCAGGCGTGCTGCGCTCTGCTTGTAGCTCGCCAGCAGGCGCCCGTCGTGCCACAGCTCGCCATGCAGAAAATCGAGGGCCGCGTACGCTGCATCCACCCAATCGGCGCGTGCCATCACCCGCCCGGCATGCGCCAGCCCGCCGATCATCAGCGCGTTCCAGCTGGTGAGCTGCTTGTCGTCGCGCCCCGGGCGCACGCGGGTTTCGCGCGCGTTGAAGAGTTTCTGGCGCGCGCTTGCCAGAAGCTCTGCCGCTGCAACTTCGGTCAAATCGAGCTCTGCCGCAACTTCGTTCAGCGGTCGCGCGATGATGGGATTCCAGCTTGCATTCTCGAAATTCGGCGGCAGGTCGAAGCCAAATCCCGGCGCGGCCACCGCGTATTCCTCGGCGGAGAGCAGCGCGCGTACTTCGACGGGCAACCACACATAAAACCTGCCTTCGTGGCCTTCACTGTCGGCATCGAGCGCGGAATGGAAGCCGCCCTCGGGTGCGCGCATCTCGCGCAGCAGCCACCCGACGATGCCCTCTGCGGTGTCCCTGAACAACGCCTCGCCGGTAAGCGCCCAGGCATCGGCATAGAGATGCAGCAGCGGGCCGTTGTCGTAGAGCATTTTTTCAAAATGGGGAATCGCCCACTGCTCGTCGACCGAATAGCGGCAGAAGCCGCCTCCCAACTGATCGCGCACTCCGCCGGACGCCATTTTGCGCAAAGTGAACAGCGCCATGTCACGAGCCTGCGCATTGCCGCTGCGCCGTTCTTCTCCGCGCTGACGCTGTGACTCGCGCAACAGAAAGAACAGTTCACCCGGACGCGGAAATTTGGGCGCACGCGAAAATCCGCCCCACACCGGGTCGAATGCCTGCGCCAGGTCACGCACGGCTTCGGCAAGCAAGGCATCGCTCAAGACCGGCTGCGAACTGGGTGCTGCTTGTTGGCGTGACAGTGCTTCCCGCACTGCAGCGTTCTGCGCCAGCACTTCGCCGCGCCGCTCGTGCCAGGCGCGGGCGACGTTTTCCATCAGGTCGATGAAGCCCGGCAACTGGTAGCGTGGCGTCTTGGGAAAATAGGTGCCGGCAAAGAAGGGCGTCTGGTCGGGCGCCAGAAACACCGTCAGCGGCCAGCCGCCGCCGCGCTGGGTCAGCAACTGGTGCGCGGCCTGATAAATCTGATCGAGGTCGGGCCGCTCCTCGCGGTCGACCTTGATGTTGACGAACAGCCGGTTCATCACTGCCGCCACCTCGCCGTCCTCGAAGCAGTCGTGTGCCATCACGTGGCACCAGTGACAGGCTGAGTAGCCGATCGACAGCAGAATGGGCTTGTCCTCGCGGCGCGCACGGTCCAGCGCCTCTGCGCCCCAAGGGTACCAGTCGACCGGGTTGTCGGCATGCTGCAACAGATAGGGGCTGGATTCGGTGGCCAGGCGATTCGGCATGACTGAATAATAGTTGATTAAATCAGTCAACAATTGTACGCTTACTGCAATTTGCAATCTGCTGGAGCCCCCTATGTCCCAGGAATTTTTCGCCGCCGCCCAGTCGGGCGATGCCGCACAAGTCAAAAATCTTCTTGATGCCGGTACCGATCACGCCGCAGTCGATGAGGCCGGCGAAACCGCATTGATGCACGCCGCCCGCGTTGGCCACCTGGCCGCGGTGCAGGTACTGATTGCCGCCGGTGCCGACGTCAATGCCACTTCGCCGCAAGGCTGGTCTGCGCTCGCCAAGGCTGCCTACAACGGCGAAACCGAGCGCGGGTACGTCGAAGTCATCGAGTCGCTGCACGCAGCGGGTGCTTCGCTCGACGCACGCATTTTCTTTGGCATCACCCCGCTGATGCTGGCGGCGGGCGGCGGCGACGCCGCAGTGGTGGAATGGCTGATCAACAACGGCGCCGACGTGCTCGCTGCCAATGAAGGCGGCCGCACGGCACGCATGATGGCGGACGACAAGTTTTATGTGGATGTGATCAACCTGCTGCACGAAGCCGAGCAACAGCTGGGCGTGTCAGTAGACGGTTCATGCTCATCGACCAGGAGTGTGGTCAAGCCGCAGGTGGTCAACCTGCTGAAGCCAAGCACGCACTGAAATTCCGTACCCGTCATTCCGGCGAAAGCCGGAATCCATCTGATTTAAAACTGGACCCCGGCGTACGCCGGGGTGACGATCAAATCAGCGCTCCAGCCAGTCGATCAGATCCTGCCATTGCTCGATGTCGCGCTCGGCGATGTGGTGCGGCAGGTCGAACAGGCTCTTGCCCTCGAACGCTGCATTGACGTAGTGCTGGGTGTTGCGCAGATACGCCAGCACCGGCAGATCCTGCTGCCCCATGAACTGCTCCAGCGTGACGCCGGCGCGGGTGCGCGGATCGACGCGCATGCCGACCACGCCGACGAAGGCATGGCCCTTGCGCACCGCTTTTTCGGCATGCAGCGCGGCCAGAAAATCCTGGCTGGCTCGGATGTCGAACAGCGAGGGCGCAATCGGCACCACCACCTTGTGGGCCAGCTTCAGCGCACGTTCGAGGTTCTTGCCGTGCAGCCCGGCAGGTGAATCGATCACCAGCCAGTCGCTGTCCTCCTTCTGCCCCTCCCGCAGCAGCTCGATATCCGGCAGCGCCATGTCGCGCATCGCCAGCCAGTGGGTGGCTGACTTCTGCCGGTCCAGATCGAGCATGGCCACGCGCTGGCCACGCGACGCCAGATATCCGGCAAGGTTGGTCGACAGCGTCGTCTTGCCGCTGCCGCCCTTGGGGTTGGCCACCAGAATCACGTGCATGTTCGTTCCTTACAAAAAATATGTTTGTCCACCAAGGGCACGAAGAAACACGAAGCTGTCATTGAGATTTTTCGGGTGCTTCGTGCCCTTGGTGGAGGAATAATATCTACAGTGCTTCCACGCTATACGTCACCGTCAGCGTGTGCGTCTCGCCCGGCGCAACGGTAATGACGTTGTCCATCGCGTTGGCGGACTCAACGCAGACCATTTCGCGCCATCCCGCGCCTGATTTGCCTTTGCCCATGTCGCCCATCTTGTCGGCCTTTTCCGTCCACGGCGTCCATACCACAGTGGACTGCGAACCGGATTTGGCAATGCGGATGCGGCGCTTGAGCCCGTCATCCTCGATCACGCACTCAGCAGGCGTATTGACGTACACGCGATCGACTTCGCCATTGAAGCCAATCGGGCCACGCTGCTGCTTGCGTGCAAAGTTGTCGACCTTGTCGTGAAAGTCGCTGCCTTCCAGCCCAGTCACTTTCACCGAGCCGATGTCGCTGATGTGGAAATAGGTGTGCAGCGCCTCGCCGACCTGAATCGGCGCATCGCCCGTATTGGTGGTGGCCAGTCGCATTTCCAGCTTGTCGCTCACCACCACCGTCAGCGTCAGCCGGGTGGGATGCGGCCATTGCGCGCGGGTCTGGTCGTTGTCGGCCAGTTGCAGGGTGATCTCGGTTTTGGCGTCGTTGCGCTTACGTCTGCCGACAACATTCCAGGCCACGGTGCGGGCGAAACCGTGCGCGGGGAACGCGGCTTCGCTCGCGTGCGGACCGAACCAGGGCCAGCACACCGGCGCACCGCCACGGATGGACTTGCCCGCTGCGAACTTGGCCGCGTCGGACACCCACACCACCGGCTCGTGCTGCGACTTGGGACGGTAGCTGACCACGTGCGCGCCCTGCAGACAGATCGTGGCGCGGCCGCCATGGTTGTCGATGTCGGCGTAAGTCAACCCACCGCTGCCGACGCGGAAACCGAGTTGACCAGGAATGGTAAAGCCCGCGAGCGGGTCGGCATGCATCTGTGCCTCGGTCGGATGTTCGACCAGGCTGACGTCGCGCACCGCCCCAAACGCGGCCGAAGTCGCCATCGCGGCATAGGCGCGCAACGCCGCTGAAACCTCGCGTGCACGGTTCACCGGCTTCCATGCTGTAGCGCCCTTCGCGTCCATCGCCGCGCGGCGGCGTGCGAGTTCGACATCGGCGAGACGCACGTTGATCGTGCGCTGGGGAATGTCTATGTCGATCGTGTCGCCTTCCTCGACCAGGCCGATGTTGCCGCCTTCCGCCGCTTCCGGGCTGGCGTGGCCGATGGATAAGCCCGAGGTGCCGCCTGAGAAGCGGCCGTCGGTGATCAGCGCACACACTTTGCCGAGGCCCTTGGATTTCAGATATGAGGTCGGGTAGAGCATTTCCTGCATGCCAGGGCCGCCGCGTGGACCTTCGTAGCGGATCACGACGACGTCACCAGCGACGATCCTGTCGCCGAGGATGGCGTCCACGGCAGCCTCCTGCGACTCGAACACGCGCGCCGGGCCAGCAAATTTGAGGATGTGCGCGTCGACGCCAGCGGTCTTGACGATGCAGCCGTCGAGCGCAAGGTTGCCGTACAGCACGGCCAGGCCGCCATCTTTCGAATAGGCATGCTCGATGTCGTGGATGCAGCCGTTCACGCGGTCGTCGTCGAGCCTGGCGAAGCGGCGGTCCTGCGAGAATGCGGTCTGCGTCGGCACGCCACCGGGCGCGGCGCGGAAGTAGTCCTTCACATCCTTGTTGCTGGTGCGGCGGATGTCGTAGGTGTCGATCTGCTCGCCCAGCGATTCGCACAGCACGGTCGGCAACTCGCGGTGCACCAGCCCGCCGCGCTCCAGCTCGCCCAGAATCGCCATCACGCCGCCGGCGCGGTGCACGTCTTCCATGTGATAGGTCTGGATCGACGGCGCGACTTTCGACAGATGCGGTACGCGGCGGCTCATGCGGTCGATGTCGGCCATGGTGAAATCGACCCCGGCCTCGTGCGCGGCGGCCAGCAGATGCAGCACGGTGTTGGTCGAGCCGCCCATGGCGATGTCGAGCGCGATGGCGTTTTCGAACGCGTCGAAGCTGGCGATCGCGCGCGGCAGCACACGGGTGTCGCCGTCGTCGTAATAGCGCCGCGCATTTTTCACGATCAGACGCGCGGCGGCGAGGAACAAATTCCTGCGGTCGGCGTGGGTCGCCAGCAGCGAGCCGTTGCCGGGCAGGCTCAGGCCGAGCGCCTCGGTCAGGCAATTCATCGAATTGGCGGTAAACATACCCGAGCACGAACCGCAGGTGGGGCAGGCAGAACGTTCGAGCTGCTCGACCTTCTCGTCGCTGAACTTGGCGTCGGCCGCCGACACCATGGCGTCGACCAGGTCGAGCTTGATGGTTTTGTGATCCCACACCACCTTGCCTGCCTCCATCGGCCCGCCGGAGACGAACACCGTCGGGATGTTCAGCCGCAGCGCGGCGTTCAGCATCCCCGGGGTGATCTTGTCGCAGTTGGAAATGCACACCAGCGCGTCGGCGCAATGCGCGTTGACCATGTATTCGACCGAGTCGGCGATCAGGTCGCGGCTCGGCAGCGAATACAGCATGCCGCCGTGGCCCATGGCGATGCCGTCATCGACCGCGATGGTGTTGAATTCCTTGGCCACGCCACCCGCCGCCTCGATCTCGCGCGCCACCAGCTGGCCCATGTCCTTCAGGTGCACGTGGCCCGGCACGAACTGGGTAAACGAGTTGGCGATGGCGATGATGGGTTTGTTGAAATCGCCGTCCTTCATGCCGGTGGCGCGCCACAGCGCACGCGCCCCCGCCATGTTGCGGCCACGGGTAGTCGTCCAGGAACGGTAGTCAGGCATGGCAGTCTTTCAGCGAAGTTATAATCAATCGGGCATTTTAACCGCCCAACTCCCGCCCGGACACCTCATGCTCGTTCACCCGCAATTCGATCCTGTCGCCCTGCAGCTTGGGCCTGTCGCCATCCACTGGTACGGCCTCATGTACCTCATCGCCTTCGTGCAGGTCATCCTGCTCGGGCGCTGGTGCATTGCCCACCGTCCGTGGTCGGGTTGGACCCTGAAAATGCTCGACGACGCGCTGTTCTATGGCGTGCTCGGCGTCATCCTCGGCGGGCGGCTGGGCTATGTGCTGTTCTACAAGCCCGCGGAATACCTGGCCCACCCGCTCGACATCTTCAAGGTGTGGGAAGGCGGGATGAGCTTTCACGGCGGTTTCCTCGGCGTCATCATCGCCATGGCACTGTTCGCGCACCGTCACAAGCTGCGCTGG
>Ga0326726_10000791_pt1 | contig 28914 bp, 22 predicted proteins | sample MHFenrmetagenome_2_FD_207603 | JGI IMG/M metagenome (GOLD analysis project Ga0326726, IMG submission 207603) | Lab enriched peat soil microbial communities from Michigan Hollow, Ithaca, NY, United States - MHF15MN | ecosystem: Environmental > Terrestrial > Soil > Wetlands > Peat | place: USA... | reverse complement strand
CGCGCCCTTTTCGGCGATGGCGTAGGTCGGCGCATTGGTGTTGCCCGAGGTGACCCGGGGCATGATCGAGGCGTCGATGACGCGCAGTCGGTCTATGCCGCGCACGCGCAGGCGCTCGTCCACCACCGCGAGCGCGTCGCGCCCCATCTTGCAGGTGCCGACGGGATGGAAGATGGTGGTGCCGAGCACCCCGGCGGCTTTCTCGAGCTCCGCATCGGACTGCGCCGCCGGTCCAGGCCGGAACTCTTCCGGCTGGTATTTCGCCAGCGCGCTCGCCGCCATGATCCGGCGCGTGAAGCGTATGCCATCCACCGCCACGCGCCGATCCTCCGGCGTCGAGAGGTAGTTCAGCTTGATCTCCGGGTGCCTGTCCGGGTCCGGCGACTGGATGCGCACCCAGCCGCGCGAGGTCGGGCGCAGGTTGCACACGCTCGGCGTAATCGCCGGGAACGCGTGCAGCGGATCGCCGAACTTGTCCAGCGACAGCGGCTGGACGTGCCATTCGATGTTCGGCGTCGGCCGGGAGGGATCGCTCTTCGCAAAGGCGCCGAGCTGCGACGGCGGCATGGTGAGCGGCCCCGTCTTGAACAGCAGGTATTGCAGGCCCATGGCCGCCTTGCCGAGAAGGCTGTTGGCGGCTGCGTTCAGCGTCCTTACACCGCTCACCTTGTACTGCATGCGGATCTGCAGGTGGTCGTGCAGGTTCTCGCCGACGCCCGCGAGGTCGTGAACGAGAGGAATGCCGAGTACCTGCAGCAGCCGCCCTGGGCCTACGCCCGACAACTGCAGCAGCTGCGGCGAGCCGATCGCACCGGCGGCGAGGATCACTTCGCGAGCGGCTGCCGCGTAGCGCGGCTCGCCGCCCGCGCGAAACTCGACGCCGCATGCCGTCCGTCCCTCGAAGCGCACGCGCGTTGCCTGCGCGCCGGTGACGACTTTGAGATTCGGGCGCTGCATCGCCGGGCGCAGGAACGCCTTCGTCGCGCTCCAGCGCACGCCACGCCGCTGGTTCATCTGGAAGTAGGCGCAGCCGCTGTTGTCGCCTGTGTTGAACACCTTGATCGGCGCGATGCCGCACTCCTGCGCCGCCGCGCGCCAGGCGTCGAGGATCTCCCAGCGCACGCGCGGGTCCTCCACGCGCACCTCGCCGCCTGCGCCGTAGGAGTCCACCGCGCCGTGCTCGTAGTCCTCCAGCTGCTGGAACAGCGGCAGGATCTCATCCCACGACCAACCGGGATTGCGCAGCGACGCCCAGTAGTCCCAATCCTCCTTCTGCCCGCGCATGTGGATCATGGCGTTGATCGATGAGCAGCCGCCCAGCACGCGCCCGCGCGCATAGTGGATCGAGCGGCCGGCGAGGTGCTCGTCGGGCGCGGTCTTGTAGCACCAGTCGGTGCGCGGATTGGCGATGGTGTAGAGGTAGCCGACGGGGATGTCGATCCAGAACCAGTCGTCCGCCCCGCCAGCCTCGAGCAGCAGCACCGAGATGGAGGGATCGGCGGACAGGCGGTTGGCGAGCAGGCACCCGGCGCTGCCCGCGCCCACCACTACGTAGTCGGCTACGTATTGGTCCTTAGCCATTTTTCGCGTCGCGCCGCGTCTAAGTTGCACGTGCGGCGCATGGTGCGCCGGACCTTACCACCCGCCCAAGGAGATTGACCATGAAACGTGTTCTGATCGCTTCGCTGCTCAGCCTCGCTGCCGCCCCCGTGTTCGCGGCGCCGACCCCGTCCTTCAACGACTTTCCCGAGCAAGGCCAGCTGGAAGCCGGCCGCGCGGTAATCGTTACCCTGGCCCCGTCCTTCAACGACCAGGCCGACCTCGACGCGCTTCGCGCCAACGGCGTCGCGGGCCGCGCGGCGGCGGAAGTCGCCAAACCCGCCAACGTGTTCTGGACCCCGTACTAAGCTTCGCCTAGTAACCCGACGAAACGCCACCGGCCGCCAACTCGGCCGGTGGCCTCGCGCTTTTGCGGAAGCCGAACGCCGCCTGCACCTCCGCCACGGGCGGCTGCAGCTGCGCGGGCGTGCGCCGGTACCACTCCTCGAGGTAATCGCGGAAGCTCGCCGGCGCCGCCGCATCGGACATGTTGAGATAGGCGAGCGCCTCCAGGCGCGACTCGCTGCCGAAGATCTCCAGCAGCCGCATCGTCACCGCCTCGTTGCGCATGCGCTGGTAGGGATCGGCGCGCAGCGCGGCCTCGTTGGTCCGTAGCCAGGCGGCGAGGTCCATACCGCGCGCCGCTCGCCGGTGCGGCTCGCCGAGCACCAGGTCGGCGAAGCCGGCGTAGGGCCCGCCGAAGTCATCCGGCGCTCGTGCGGCAAGACGCCGCAGCGCGTAGACGGAGAGCATTTCGCACACTGCTTCCTCGAACCACTGGTGGCGCGCGGCGTAGGGCTCGCGCGCATGACGGCCGTAATGTGTGAGGATGTGCCCCAGCTCATGGGCGAACTCGTAGGCGTAGTGCGCCCAGTTGGTGCCGCGCGCGCGCAGCAGCACTTGGTGCTCGCCTCGCGGCGTGCGCTCGAACAACACCATCGGCGCGCTCGGCCCGGGGGACACCAGCACCCGCAGCGGCGCGTCGCCGGGAAACAGCGCGCGCAGCTCGCGCGCCGTGTCCTCCAGCACCACCATCACGCGCGCCGGATCGGCATCGCCCCAATCGGCGTCGGCCACGCGCACCTCGATGGCGACCGCGGCCCTTGCCGGTGCGGAGGCGAGGAGGAGGACGGAAACGCAGGCGCAGCGCAGAAACTGCACGGGGCAATTCTACGGTTTTCCGCGCCGTAGCCAATGATCGAGACGCCCGCGGGACCCGCAGCGCGCTGGCCGGCAGCGGGGCCAGGGCGCGTCCTAGGGGCGCATCAAGCCGCAGGCGATCGCCATGCGCACCAGGTCCGCGAGCGAGCGGGCCTGCATCTTCTCCATCAATTTGGCGCGGTGCACCTCGACTGTGCGTGTGGACAGGCCCAGCCGCGTGGCAACGACCTTGTTGGGGCGGCCTTCGGCCACCAGCAACATCACCTCGCGCTCGCGCGGTGTGAGCAAATCCAGGCGCGCCTCGATCTCCTCGCGGCCCGCGCCATGCCCGTCGCGCGCGCGCGCCAGCGCGCGATTGACTGCATCCAGCAGCACCTGGTCGTTGAACGGCTTCTCGATGAAGTCGCTCGCGCCGGCCTTCATGGCGCGCACCGCCATCGCCACGTCGCCGTGGCCGGTGATCAGCACCACGGGCAGCCTGGCCTGGCGCGCGCTCAGCGCCTCCTGCAGTTCCAGTCCGCTCATGCCCGGCATGCGCACATCGCACACCAGGCACTCCGTGCCCTGCGCGCGCCACGCGTCGAGAAACTCCTGTGCGCCCGCATAGGCGCGGCTCTTCAGGCCGACCGAGCGCAGCAGCATCGCCAGCGATTCGCGGATCGCCGGCTCGTCGTCCACCACATGCACCAACGGCTCAGGCGCCGGCATGCTCCAGCTCCTGCGCGGCGGGCAGCACCAGGTGGAACGCGGCGCCCGCAGGCTCGACGCTCGCCCAGAGGCGCCCGCCGTGGGCATCCGCGATCGAGCGGCTCAGCGGCAACCCGATGCCGATGCCGTCCGGCTTGGTGGTGAAGAAAGGCTCGAAGACCTTGTCGAGCACGCCGGGCGCAAGTCCCGGGCCGGTGTCGCGCACGGTGAAATGCACGCCGCCATCGGCAGCGCGCCGTACCTGGAGATCCACCTCGCGGCGCGGGCCCTCCCCGCCGTCCACCGCCTCGACGGCGTTGCGCACGAGATTGAGCAGCACCTGCTGGATCTGGATCGAGTCGGCGAGCACCGGCGGCAGCCCGGGCTCGACTTCGCTTCTGAGCTCCACGCCGCTCTGGCGCGCTTCCGCTGCCGCCAGGCGCATGACCTCCGCCGCGAGGAAAGCGGGCTCGACCAGCGCCATCTGGCCTTCCTCGCCGCGCACGAAGCTGCGCATCTTGCGCACGATCTCGCCCGCGCGCTCGGCCTCTGCGGCGACGCGCTGCATGGCCTCCAGCGCCTCGCCAGGCTGCACCTTCCCCGAGCGCAGCAGGCGCAGGCAGGCGGAGGCGTAGTTGGCGATGGCAGTGAGCGGTTGGTTGATCTCGTGCGCGATGGCGCTCGCCATTTCTCCCATCGAGGACACGCGCGAGACGTGCGCCAGCTGCTGCAGGTGCTGGCGCGCCTGCTCCTCGGCGCGGCGCCGGTCGGTGACGTCGCGCGCCACCGCCACCACGAACTGCGGGCGGCCGTCGGCGCCGAGCACGGCGCGGCTCTGCACCGCCACCCAGCGCCAGCCGCGCGGCGTGAGCACGCGATGCTCGTGGCTGGTGAGGTAGGGGGGCTGCAGCATTTCCTTCCAGGCGTCGCTCACGCAGCACAGGTCCTCGTCGTGCACGCGCACCGCCTCGGTAAGCGTGCGCCCGATGAACTCCGATTCCGGCTTGCCGAAGAAATCGCGGTGCGACGGGCTGACAAACTGGATGCGTCCGTCGACGCCGATCTTCGTCACCAGGTCGGTCTGGTGGTCCACCAGCAGCCGGTACTTCTCTTCGCTCTCGCGCAGCGCGCGCTGGCTGGCGACGAGCTGCCCGCGGCCGGCGGCGAAGATGAGCGAGGTGCCGCCCAGCACGAACAGGAACAGGTACAGCTCCGCAAGATTGCTGTACGGGCCGCTGAAGGTGATGTGGGCCTCGCCGAACGGCCCGCGGCCGAACCCCGTGCCGCCCACGGCGATGACGCCGATGAGCAGGAACATCGTCGCGGTCTCGCGCGGCCCGAAGCGCGCCGCGGCCCAGAACAGCACCGGGAACATCGCGTAAGGCAGGGACTCCACCAGCAGCATCGGCTGCAGCATGCTGGCGAACACGCCCATCGCGGCGGCGATGCCGGTGACGTAGAGCAACGCCGCCTCGGCGCGCTCGCCGCGGCGCATGCCCCCCCGCGAGTGCGCCCAGGCGAGCGCCGCCGGCACCAGCAGCAGGATGCCCGCCATCTCGGCCAGCAGCGTCGCCTTGGCGAGGGCGTGCGCCGGCAGGGCGAAAGCGTCGTCGTACAGGCGGTTCTGCAGGTATACGCGCGCGGCGCTGGCGAGCGGCGAAACGGTCGCGCCGATGAACACCAGCTTCACCATGTCGCGCACCCGTTCCAGCGCAGGATTGAAGGCCGCGACGCGCGTGAGCAGCCACCAGGTGAGCCAGAGCTGGGCCGTGGTGAGCGCGGAGGAGGCGAGCACGAGGCCGAGTGGCTTGTGCGCGAAAAAGCCGCACAGCAACGTGCCCAGCGCGATGCCGGGTAGGGCGCGCGCGCCAAGCAGCAGCAGGGCGGCGAGGCCCACGCCGGAGGCGAACCAGACCACCGCCGTCTCCGCCGCATAGCGCAGCAGTTGCAGCGCGAGCTCGGAGGCGGCGGCGTAGAGCGCGGCCACCAAGAGGGTCGGCAGGACCCACTTCTTCAGCATGGGCGTAACGCTAGCAGCAATCGCTCGCGCGATCATTAGGTAGTACTACCTAGCGTGGTTGGTAGCGGCCCGGATTTCCGCGGCGCGCGCGCCACCGCATCATGCCGGACATGATCGAGGCGCAATCCCTCCCCAGCAAGGCCGCCGCCGGCGGACGCCGCTATCGCATCGCGGTGTCGCCGGCCGTGCTCACGCCTGCCCTGCTCGCCGAGCTCGCGGGCCGGGGGCGCCTCTGGGACGAGGCGCAGCTGTTCCTTGCCGACACGCTGTTCGAGGGCTGCTGCCCCACGCCCGCCAACTCGCGCTCGCGCTTTGCCGCGCTGGGGCTGCGCCCCGGCCAGTTGCACGCCGACGTGGCCGATCAGAGCGACACCTTGCGCGCGGCGGCCGCCTACGAGCAGCAATTGCGCGCCGCGTTCGCCCTCGGACCGCGCGACGTGCCGCGCTTCGACGCCATCGTGTTGCGCCCGGGCGCGCTCGCCGAGCTGCCCGACGAAACCGGGCGCCTCGCGGTGGCCGCTTGGCATCCGGCACGCCGCCGCCGCTACGTCACGCTGACATCCGCAGTGATCCACAACGCCGCGTTACTCCTTGGAGGCTGAATCCATGCCGATCGCCGTGTCCGAGTTCGAGCAGCACCGCAGCTATCTCAACGCCTATGCCTTGCGCCGCGTGGGCGACGCAGGCCTTGCCGAGGACCTGGTACAGGACACCTTCGTCGCGGCGCTGGGCGGGGCGCAGGAGTTCCGCGGTGATTCGAGCCTGCGCACCTGGCTCACCGGGATCCTCAGGCACCGCATCGTCGATTCCTACCGCGCGCCCGAGCGCGCCGAGCAGAGCCTGGAGGAAGGCGAGGAGGCCGCATACGAGATTCCGGCGCCCGATTCCGATCCCGCCGTCGACTTCGAGCGCGCGCGGCTCCGGGAGGCACTGCAGCGGCAGCTCGCGCGACTTCCGCCGCGCGCTGCGCGCGCCTTCGAACTGGCGGAACTGGAGGGATGGGACGCGGCCGAGATCTCGCGCATGCTCGGCGTGACGCCGAACAACGTCTGGGGCATGGTGCGCCGCGCGCGCAAATCGCTGCAGGAGTCGATGGGCGCGGCGCTGGCCTAGCGCGTCATCAGTAGAATGCTGGCCAGTGATGGCCAGCATTCCCAGCCGCAGGATCGGTATCGACTTGGGCGGCACGAAGATCGAGCTGCTTGCGCTGGATGAGAGCGGCGCAGAAGTCTTCCGCAAGCGCGTGCCGACGCCGAAGACCGGCTACGAGGCGACGCTGCACGCCATCGCTTCGCTGGTACGCGAGGCCGAAGCCGCACTCGGCGCGCCAGGTAGTGTGGGTATCGGCATTCCGGGCGCCCTGTCGCGCGCAACCGGACTGGTGAAGAACGCGAACTCCACCTACCTCATCGGCAAGCCGCTCAAGCAGGACCTGGAGAAGGCGCTCGCGCGCGAGGTGCGCGTCGCCAACGACGCCAACTGCTTCGCGCTGTCCGAGGCGGTGGATGGCGCAGGCGCCGGCGCGGAGGTGGTGTTCGGCGTGATCCTGGGCACCGGCGTGGGCGGCGGCATCGTCGTGCGCGGCGAGGTACTCACGGGTCCGAATGCGATCGCCGGCGAGTGGGGCCACAATCCATTGCCGCTGCCGGCTGGCCCCGACCTGCCGTTGCGCACCTGCTATTGCGGCAGAAGCGGCTGCATCGAGACCTACCTTTCGGGTCCCGCGCTCGAGCGCGACGGCGGCGACGCGGCGCTCGGCCGCTACGAGGAGCGCCTTGCGCGCGCGTTGGCGGGAGTCATCAACATCCTCGACCCGAACGTGATCGTGCTCGGCGGCGGCGTGTCGAAGGTCACCCGGCTCTACTGGAACGTTCCCACGCTCTGGCAGAAGTACGTGTTTTCCGATCGGGTGGACACGCGCCTGCTGCCGCCGAAGCACGGCGACGCGAGCGGCGTGCGCGGCGCGGCGTGGCTCTGGGGGCGCTAGAATGGCGCCCATGCGAAATATGCTGTTGCTTGCCACGCTTGTCCTGATCGCGTCCGGCTGCGCCACGATCACGACGGGGCGCGACCGCTGCGCTCTGCTCGTCGATACCGCGTGGAAGGAGCTCGACCTCGCCAAAGCGCAGGGGTTCTCGGGCACTGTCAGCTACAGCAAGGCGGCCGGGCTGCTCACGCGGGCGAAGACCAACCAGGTGGTGGAAGACTTCCCCGAGTGCATCGAGACGGCGGAGCGCGCGCGCTACTTCATGGCGGAGTCGCGCAAGGGGCGGTAGTCACGCGCGGCAGGTTGCACACGGCGTCCAGCAGGCAGCGCGTCAGCCCTCCGGCCGCCGGCGTTCGCTGATCACGATGCGCGCCGAGCGCTCGAAAGTCCAGTAGGCCCAGGCCCAGTCGATCAGCACGACAAGCCGGTTCCTGAAGCCGATCAGGAAGTAGATGTGCGCGGTGAGCCAGGCGACCCAGGCGAGCCAGCCCCAGATGCGGATCCGCCCGAACATCGCCACCGCGGCACTGCGGCCGATGGTCGCGAGCTGGCCGTAATCGCGGTAGCGGAACGGCCGCGCCGGCTTGCCGCCGAGTGCGGCGACGATGTTGCGCGCGGCGTGGCGGCCCATTTGCTTGGCGGCAGGCGCCACGCCCGGCACGGGCGGCTGGTGCGAAGGCAGCAACGCGAGATCGCCAACAACCTGAATTTCCGGGTGGCCGGGGACTGACAAGTCCGGCTCCACGATGACGCGGCCGCCGCGATCGAGCGGCACGCCGAGCGTGGCGCCCAGCGCCGACCCGGCGACGCCCGCGCACCAGATCACGGTCCTCGCTTCCAGTCGCTCGCCGCCGAGCTGCACGCCGCCCTCGTCGATGCCGGTGACGCGCCGTCCGAGCCACACCGTGACGCCGAGGCGCTCGAGCTGCAGGCGCGCGCGCTCGGAGAGCTCGGGCGGGTAGGGCGGTAGCACGCGGTCCATGCCTTCCACCAGGACCACGCGCGCGTTACGCGGGTCATAGCGCCGGAATTCGCCCGTCAGCGTGTGGCGCGCGATCTCCGCGAGCATCCCCGCCATCTCCACGCCGGTGGCGCCCGCGCCGATGACGACGAAGGTAAGCCACGCGGCGCGCTTCGCCGGGTCGCTCTCCCTTTCGGCGCGCTCGAAGGCGAGCAAGACCCGGCGACGGATATCGAAGGCGTCCTCCAGCGTCTTGAGGCCAGGTGCATACTGCGCCCAGTCGTCGTGGCCGAAGTAGCTGTCGCGCGCGCCCGTGGCGAGGATCAGCCGGTCGTAGGCGAGCGCCTCGCCGTTCTCCAGGATCACCTTCTTTGCAGAGACATCCACACGCTGCGCCTCGCCATAGAGCACCATCGTGTTCTTCTGGCCGGAAAGGATGCGGCGGATCGGCTCGGCGACCGCCGGCGCCGCGAGTCCCGCGGTCGCCACTTGGTAAAGGAGCGGCTGGAACAGGTGGTGATTGGTGCGGTCCACCACGGTGATCTCGACCGGCGCCCCGCGCAACGCGCGCGCGGCAAACAGGCCGCCGAAGCCGCAACCGAGGATCACGACGCGCGGAGGCATGCGGCTATGATAGCTTGGGGTGGGATGCCGCTATCGCTCACATGGATGCCCTCAAGGCAGGCTTGACCGGTAGCGCCGGGCTGGTGGTCGGCGAAGAGCACACCGCGCCGCGCGTGGGCAGCGGGCGCGTGCACGTGCTCGCCACGCCGGTGATGATCAACCTCATTGAGGCGGCGGCACTCGACGCGATCGAACGCCTGCTGCCGGCCGGTCACCAGAGCCTGGGGACGCTCCTCAACGTGCGCCACATCGCCGCCACGCCCGTGGGCATGCGCGTCGTGGCGCGTGCCGAGGTCACCGCCGTGGAGGGACGCACCGTGCGCTTCCGCGTGGAAGCGCGCGATGACAGAGAGCTTATCGGCGACGGCACGCATGAGCGCGTGGTGGTCAACGTCGCGAAATTCGACTTGCGCGTGCAAAAGAAATCGGGGTCAGTCCCCGATCATTGAGAACCGAGGTCTGACCCCAGCTTCTCGCGCCAGAAGCGCGGCGCCCACGTGAAGCGGCGCCACGCGGCAGGCAGGAGCGACACGAGCTTGCGCTCGCGCTGGCCCAGGCGCCGGGGCGCACGCGTTCCTCGTACCTGCCGCGTCAGGCGGCGCGCCACCTCCATGTCGTTCAGCTCCCCGAGCAGGTCCTGCAGCTGTTTGAGGCTGCGCACCAGCGGCTCGCTGTCCCGCCTGGGAAAAGCGCCGCTCAGGAACTCGCAGGCATAGCGCAGGCGGCGCAGGCGGATACGCAGCGCATGGCGCTGCCTCGCGCGCTTCCAGTCGATGCCCTGGCCCTTGCGCGTGGCCTTGCGATCCAGCGACTCGAGCACCTCACGGGCGAACGCGTCCAGGGCGGGCCGGGTGTCCGCGACCCCGTGCGGCAGCATCCAAAGTTGCACGCCACCGAGCACGCGCCGCAATTGCGCATGCGCGGCGCGCCGCCGCCGCGCGGCCTCGGCGCGCAACGGCATCGGCAGGCGTGGCGCGTTCACGTCCCAATCGCGCGCCGGGCCGGTGACGTCGGCCACCCTGCGCAACGTGCGCAGCAGCGCGCGTTCGTCCTTGCGCTGCATCGTGCCGCGGAAGACGCGCAACGCCGCGCGCAGGCGCCGCGTTCCCACGCGCAGCTGGTGAAGATATTCCGGGTCTTTGCCCGCCAGGGCCCCCGGGATGTTGGCGAGGATGTGATCGAGGGTCTCGCGCATCACAGCGCGCCGTGCCGCAGCGACCGCCATCGCGGGCCCGAGGGCGACCGGCCGCGCGCGGCGCGGTCCCTCGTCGTGGCGTGGCACTGTCAGTACGCGCGCATGCCGAACAGCCAGCCGTGGAAGAAGAGCAAGACGCCGAATAGCGCCAGCCCGATCGCCGGCTTCAGCCAGCCGATCTCGCGTAGCGACAGCACATTGCGCCCCCGAGCGATGGCGACGAACGGGATGTTCGAGGTGCGTGCGGCGAAGCGCTTCCAGTCGTCGCCTAGCTGCGCTGCTTTGCGCGCATCCTGCAGGGTCGTGCCGGCCGCCGCGAGCAGAAACAGGCCGCCGAACATGATCGTCGCCTGCAGCGAGCCGATGGCGAGCACATGCGCGCCCGCCCACAGCATGATCGCCCACATCACGGGATGGCGCGTGATGCGCAGAATGCCGCGTGCCGCCTCCGGGTGCTTGAGCGCGCCCGCCTGGCCGGCGGCCGTCGGGTTGCGTCCAAGCACGCCGCAGGCGAGCAGCACGAACGCGAATGGCGTGACCGCGACCGGAACCAGGTGCAATCCGGGCCATAGCGCGAAGAACGGCGCCTGCTTGTAGGCATAGGCCATCCATACGAGCCCGGCGAGCGAGGCGAGCGAGAAGAGGCCGAGGTAGGCGCCTTCGCCAACCCACCGCGTCGCCAAGGCGCGCAGCGGCGTGCTGGGCACGATGTGGATGCCGAGGAACGCCAGCGTGGCGAAAAGCAGCTGCAGCGTGCTATCCATGAGACCCGGGACTCCGTTGCACTGCCGGGATTCTGGGACAAGCCGCGCTTCGCAGTCAAAGCGGACCAGCGACGACGGCGCGCGTCGCTGCAAGCCGGTCAGGCCAGGTCGATGATGAACAGCCGGATGAGTTGTTCCAGAACCTCGCGCGAGCCGAGCACCTTGCAGCCGACGCGGCTGACCAGCTTGCCGTTGGGCAGGCTGATGCGGGTCAAGTGGCGCACTTCCAGGTCAATGAGGAAGGGCTCGGCTTGCGCATGGCGGATGCGTGCGCCCTCCACCCGCGTGCCTGCGCACAGTGGGATTGTCGGGTCGGTGATCAGCGCGCCGATGCCGTCGAGGCTGACGTCGACCACTCTGGAGGCAAAGACCTGCAGGCCCATGCGCAGGTCGCAGCGCACGGTCGCCTGCGCGGGTACCTGGATGCGGGAGACGCCGCGGCGCTGCTGCATCCCCAGCACGGCCGAGGGCAGCCCGCACTGGATGCAGGGCTGGCCAGCGTACGACGCATTCCTCGGCCTGTCCCCTGCAAAAGCGAACTGCGCGCCGCGGTGATTGCAGCGCAGCACCAGCGAGGGCGCCGCCAGCGCCGCCGCGTTGGCCGGCTTGTGATCGGAATAAGCGAGCAGCATGGTCCCGTTTGCCGGCTCGACGTGAACCAGCTTCGAGAGGAGCAGCAGTTGCGGCGGGACGCTCGCGGTCACGGCGTCGCCGTCCTCGAGCATCGAGCCGAGGAGCCGGCCGATCTCGATTCCCGAGCGAACGAGGAGCTGGCCGGTCGTAGCCAGCCGCGAGGCGATGTTGGGCGCAGTCAACACCGCACACAATGCCAGCGTGCGCGCAGGGCTCAAGGGCATATTGCGCAGTGTCTGCGCAGTATCCCGGTCGCGCGGAACGCGCGCGTGACGATCTAGGCAGTGACGCGGGATCAATGCCGGGGCGTCGCGGCTGCCCGACATCTGCGCCGCTTGGCTCAGTGTCTCAGTGCGAACCAGGCCGCGGTGACCGCCAGCGTGACGAGGGTGACCGGGACGCCGGCGCGCGCGTGCCTGCGCCAGTCAATCGCAATGCCGCGCCGGCGCGCGGCGTCCACCACGATGATGTTGGCGATGGAACCGACGATGAGCAGGTTTCCCGCCAGGGTGCTCACGAGCGCGAGCATCGGCCCGGAGAAAGGTTCCGTCGCCGCGGGCAGCAGCAGCATCACGGCAGGGACATTGGACACGATGTTGGACAGCACCAGCGTCGCTGCGAACAGCGGCCCGGTCTCGGAAAGCGGCACGCCCGCATCCGCGAGCGCGCTCACCGCCTGCGCGGTGAAGCCGGTCTGCGCAAGGGCGTGGTTCACGACGAACAGGCCAATGAAGAGGATCAGCAGCTCCCAGTCCACCAGGCCGAGCATCTTGTTGGAGTGCAGCCGGCGGCTCATCAGCAGCAACCCCGCGCCGGCGAGCGCCAGCACGTCGCGCGGCAGATCGCTGAGCAGGAACGCGCCGACGAGCGCGCAGGCGACGCCGAGCCCCTTGATGGTCTGCCAACGGTCGTAGGGCGCATCCTCCTGCCGGCGCTCGGGCGGCGGGTCGTCGAAGACCGTGCGCCAGCGGCCGCGCGTCTGCCAGGCGAGGACCGCCCACACGGCGGCGAGGCCGAGCAGCACCGGCACGATCGCCTCGAGGAAATAGCCGAGGAACGAGAGCTCGAGCACCTGCCCGATCAGCATGTTCTGCGGATTGCCGATCAGCGTGGCGGCGGAGCCGACGTTGGCTGCGCAGGCGAGCCCGAGCAGGTAAGGCACGGGATCCAGCCGCCGCACGAGGCAGGCGTCCGCCAGCACCGGCGCGATCGCGAGGCAGACGACATCGTTGCTGAATACCGCCGAAAGGGCGCCCACGACAGCGATCACGGCGGCGAGCAATCCGGGCGGCGAGACGCGCAGGTCCGCGATCTGCAGCGTCACGCGCGTATAGAAGCCGCCCAGGCGCATCTGCGCCGAGAGCACCATGAAGGAAAACAGCAGCAGCAGCGTCGGCAGGTGGATGGATTGCGCGGCTTCCTCGGGCGTGAGCACGCCGAGGCCCACGATGGCGATGGCGCCGAGCAGCGCCACGCCGGTCCGGTCGAGCTGCAGGAACGGCAGCCCGCCGAGGATCATGCCCAGATACACGACCGCGAAGATGGCGACGACGGTCGTGGCCACGAGCGGCGCCTAGCCCAACGCCTTGCCGACGATCTCGGCGACGTCCCGCGAGAGCCCTTGCGTGTCGCGAATGCGCTCGAGCGCCGCGCGCGCCTTTGCCTGTCGCCCGGCGTCGAACTTCCGCCAGCGGTCAAAGCCGCGCGCCATGCGCGCCGCGACCTGCGGATTGAGCGTGTTCAGCTCGATGACGCGGTCGGCGAGGAACGCGTAGCCCGCGCCGTCGGCGGCGTGGAAGCGCACGTGGTTGGCGCAGAAGCCGCGGATCAGGGCGTACACCTTGTTCGGCACCTTGAGGTCGAAGGCGGGGTGCGCCAACAGCTCCTGCACGCGCGCAAGCGTCCCCGGCAGCCGCGAGCCGGCCTGCACCGCGAGCCACTTGTCCATCACCAACGGCTCGTCCTTCCATTTCGCGTAGAAACCGTCCAGCGCGAGTTGGTGCTCCTCGCAGTCGAGGTTGGCAAGCGCGGCGAGCGCGGCCATCGCGTCGGTCATGTTGTCCGCGTTCTTGAACTGCTCGTAGCAGAGCGCCCGCATGCCCACCTCCGAGAGGTAGGACAGGCACAGGTTCCTCAGCGTGCGCTGGCCCACCGATGCGGCGTCCGGGACGTAAGGCCCTTTCGGCGCAAGCGCGCGGTACCGCGACGCGAACTCGCCGGCGAGAGCGCGGGCGAGCGCCTTGCGCAGTGCGTTGCGCGCCTGGTGCAGCGTGTCCGGGTCAACCACGGCCATCTGCTCCGCGAGGAATGCCTCGGCAGGCAGCGTCAGCGCCTCGGCGGCGAAGGCCGGATCCGGGTCGATGAGCACGTTCTTCGCAGCCTTGAGGAATCCTTCCGTGGGCATGCCGCGGTTGCGCAGCACGATCGCGGCGGCGAGCCTCTGCGCCGCCTCCCAGCGGTTGAACGGGTCGTCGTCGTGCGCCATGAGGTAAAGCAGCTCGTCCTCCGCGTACGGGTAGTTGAGGATCACCGGCGCCGAAAAGCCGCGCAGCAGTGACGGCACTGGCTTCTCCGTCGCCGGGAACCGGAAGGTCTCTTCGGCCTCGCGGATCGAGAGCACCTCCTCGCGCCCGGCGATCTTCACCGCGAGCGGAATATGAAATGGCGGGCTCATCGACTGTTTCACGGTCAGCGTGAAGGTCCCGTCCTCGTGCTCGCCCGTGCAGTCGAGCACCGGCGTGCCGGCGACGTCGTACCAGCGCCGGAACTGGGAGAGGTCCACGCCCGACGCATCCTGCATCGCCTGCACGAAGTCGTCGCAGGTCACGGCCCCGCCGTCGTGGCGCTGGAAGTAAAGGCGCATGCCCGCCTGGAACCTGGCCTCGCCGAGCAGCGTGTGCTGCATGCGCACCACTTCCGCGCCCTTCTCGTACACCGTCATGGTGTAGAAGTTGCGGATCTCCATGTAGGACTGCGGCCGTACTGGGTGCTGCATCGGGCCGGCGTCCTCGGGGAACTGGCCGGCGCGCAGCATGCGCACGTTCTGGATGCGCTCCACGGCGCGCGAGTAGAGGTCCGCGCTGTACTCCTGGTCGCGGAATACCGTGAGGCCTTCCTTGAGCGAGAGCTGGAACCAGTCGCGGCAGGTGACGCGGTCGCCGGTCCAGTTGTGGAAGTATTCGTGCGCCACCACCGAGTCGATGGCCTGGTAGTCGGCATCGGTCGCGGTGTCCGGGCGCGCGAGCACGTACTTGGTGTTGAAGATGTTGAGTCCCTTGTTTTCCATCGCGCCGGAGTTGAAGTCCCCCACCGCCACGATCTTGTACTGGTCCAGATCGAGCTCCAGCCCGAAGCGCTCCTCGTCCCATTTCATCGCGCGCCTGAGGCAATCCATCGCCCAGCCGGCCTGGTCGAGCTTGCCGGGCTCCACGTAGACGCCGAGCTTCGCTTTCTTGCCGGAGCGGGTAGTGAAGGAGTCCTCGAGCAGGTCAAGCTTCGCCGCCACCAGCGCGAAGAGGTACGAAGGCTTGGGAAACGGATCGTCGAACCGCGCCCAGTGCCGGGCGCCTGCCTCATCGCCCGCGGCGACGAGGTTGCCGTTGGAAAGCAGCACTGGGTACTTCGCCTTGTCGGCGTGCACGGTGACGACGTAGCGCGCCATGTTGTCGGGCCGGTCGACGAACCACGTGATGCGGCGGAAGCCTTCGGCCTCGCACTGCGTGACGAAGCCGTGCTGCGTCGCGTACAGGCCCTCGAGCTTGGTGTTCTTCTGCGGCACGATGCGCGACACGGTCTCCAGCGCGAAGGCGTCCGGCACGCCGGTCACCGTCAGCTTGTCGGGCGCCACCGCGTGCTCGGCGTGCTTGCCGTCCAGCGCAACGGAAACCAGCTCCAGCTCGTCGCCGTCCAGCACCAGGGGCCCGCTGCCATGGTTGCGCTTGACCTGGAGCTTTGCGCGCACCAGCGCGTGGTCTTCGCGGATGTCCACGTCCAGCTCGACGTGCGTCACGAGGAACGCGGGTGGGCTGTAGTCCTTGAGGTGGATCGTCTTCGGGGTGGGTTCGCGCATGGCCGCGCAAGTTTAACCGAGCGCATGCTAAGTTAGCGCATGCCGCAGGCCGCGCTGCGCGAGCTCCTCGCGCTCGGGAATCTGACGGGCGAAGCGGACTTCGCCGGCGCCGATCCGGTGCTGCGCACGCCGTACCGTGTCGGCACTGCGGGCGCCGCGGCGCTCGGCGCCGTCGGTCTGGCGGCGTCCGAGCTCTGGTTTCTGCGCTCGGGGCGCCGGCAGCAGATGTCAGTGGACCTGCGCGCGGCCTCCGCTGCCCTGAAGAGCGGGGCCTACCTTCGCATCGACGGCAAGCCCCCGCCCACGCCGTGGGATCCAATGAGCGGCTTCTATCCGGTGCGCGACAGCCGTTGGGTCAGCATCCACTGCAATTTCGCCAACCATCGCGCAGCCGCGCTCAAGGTGCTCGGCACTGGCGAAGATCGCGCCAAGGCCTCCGAGGCGAGCAGCCAATGGCACGGCGTCGACCTGGAGGACGCGATCCACGCCGCGGGCGGCTGCGCGGGGCTCGCGCGCCGCTCTGAGGAATGGGCGGCGCATCCGCACGCAGCCGCGGTGGCAACGCAGCCGCTGCTCGAGATCCTGCGCATCGGCGACGCGCCGCCCCAGCCTCTGCCGGATGGAAGTCGGCCGCTCGCCGGCGTACGCGTGCTCGACCTGACGCGCGTGCTCGCGGGGCCCACCTGCGCCAGGACGCTCGCCGAGCACGGCGCGGACGTGCTCAAGATCACCGCGCCACACTTGCCGGACTCGGGCGCGATCGAGTTCGACACCGGCCTGGGCAAGCTCGCGGCCTTCCTCGACCTGCGGTCCACCGAGGGCACGGCGACGCTGCGCAAGCTCTTGCAGGGCGCCGACGTTTTTTCCCAGTCTTATCGCCCCGGCGCGCTCGCGGCGCGCGGCTTCTCGCCGGAGGAGGTGGCGCGCTTGCGACCGGGCATCGTCTGCGCATCGTTGAACGCCTGGGGCCAGACGGGGCCGTGGAAGGATCGCCGCGGTTTCGACAGCATCGTGCAGACGGTGAGTGGCATGGCGCTCGCGCAGGGCGACGGCGCGACGCCGAAGCTGCTGCCTTGCTCCGCGATCGATTACGTGAGCGGATACCTGATGGCCTACGGGGTGATGCTGGCGCTCGCCCGGCGCGCGCGCGAAGGGGGAAGCTGGCTCGTGCGCGTGGCGCTCGCGCGCGCCGGGAAGTGGATCGTGGACCGTGGGACCGTGGATCCCGCCGCGCCGCTTGCCTCGATTCCCGAGGGGCTCACTACGGAGACGGATTCACCCGCGGGCCGGATCACGCACCTCAAGCCCGTGCTGCAGATGTCGGAAACCCCGCCGCGCTGGGAACGCCCGCCGGTGCCGCTCGGCCATCACAGGCCGCAGTGGCCTTAGCGCGACAACGCGCTACCTAGATCCCTGCCTTTACGAGCAGCTTCTCCAGCTTTTCGAGGTACTGCGGATTGCTCATCGGGTAGCTCTGAAGCCAGGTGCGCACTGAAAAGTCGCTGTCGATCGACTGGATTTCTACGCCCTCCCATTCGGCAGCCACATCGTCTCCGGCCGCTGCCAGCGCCGCGGCAAGATAGACACGCGTTTCCAGGTCGACCGGGTTGCGTGCTGCCGCCTGGCGCAGATTGATCAACGCCTGTTCGATATCGTTCTCGAACAGATAGGCCCGGCCCAGAATCAAGAAGTACAGATATCCACCGTCGGGGTTGAGCCGGAGCGCCGAGCGCACCAGCGCGATCGCCTTCGCGGATTCACCGACATAGTTGTAGATACCGCCCATGAATGCATATGCGTCTGCGAAGGATCGATTCAGCTCGATTGCCCTGCGCAGGTGCTGCAGCGCCTGGTCGTGGCGGCGGCTCTGCACGTGGACGAATGCGAGCGCCCAATAGACCTCCGGGATTTCGGGATCGATCAATCGGGCCGTTTCGGCAAGCTCGAAGGCCCTGACGAGCGCAGGCGAAGACGCGCCGGAAGGGCGCAGGCGATAGTCCATGGCGTAGGTCATCGCCAAGCCGGCGTACGCGCGTGCGAACTTCGGGTCCAATTCAAGCGCCTTCCGGTACAAGTCGCGTGCCTCCTCGTTCACCCCCGCCTGGCGAACGAGGAACAGCGTCTGCGCATGCAGGAAGTAGTCGTACGCCTCCAAGCTGCGCGTAAAGCGCTTCGCGAGCTTTTCCCGCGCGGCGTTGGTCAGCTCCCCGGGCAACACCTCCGTCAATCTGCGGACAATCTCGTCCTGAACCGCGAAGAGGTCGCCGAACGGCCGCTCGAACCGCTCGGACCACAGCTGCTGGTTCGAGCTGGTGTCGATCAGGTGGATGTTCACCCGCAAGGTCCCGGATTCGCGTTGCACGCTGCCCGAGACGAGATACCGCGCACGTTGCGCGGCTGGATCGCCGGGCACCCCGCTCGATGCCCTGATCACCCGCAAGGCGGGCAGGCGTGCGAGATCGGTCATCAGGTCATTGCTGATGCCGCGTGCCAGGTATGCCTGCGCCTCATCAGTCCCCAACAACTCGAACGGCAGGACGGTGACCGTCAGAGGCGCGGGTTGACGCTGGTCGCCGAGGACGAGGCCGTCCGTGTCCGGGGTTGGCTGCGCAACCGGGTGCAAACGAAAGATGGCGGCCGCTGCGATAGCAAGCAGGGCACCGGCGACCAGCCAGCGCCAGGAGACGCGTTGGCGCGCGCGCGCGGGAGTCTGCTTCGGCAAGGCGACTTCGGCCGCGAGGGGCGCAGCCGAGCCCGCGATTTCGCCAGGCCGCACGCACGCGATCAAGCGGTAGCCGCGCTTTGAAATGGTCTCGATGTAAGACGGCGTACGGGGGTTGTCGCCGAGCGCCCTGCGCAACTTGATGATGGTCTGGGTGAGCACCTCGTCGCCGACGACCACGCCCGGCCATACCGCTGAAAGAAGCTCTTCGCGGCTTATGACGCGACCCGAGGAAGCGGCAAGCGTGATGAGCACTTGCATCGCTTTCGGCTCGATGCGCACCGTTTCGCCGGCGCGACCGATCTCGTTGGCCGCGGGATCGACCCACCAATCGCCGATCTGAACGGGCAGTTCTACCGTTGTATCGAAGCGGATTCTCGGTGCGAGCACGTTGGAAACCCCTGGGCGCAACAATGCAACTCTCTGATCTGCTTACACAATCACTTTCATAGGAAAAGCTTAACCGTACCGTCGGGAATCTTGCAGCTCTACATAGTAGACGTGCCGCACCGCCTGCGCCATCCGCTCGCCGAGGGGATCGCAGTTCGGCAGGTGCAGCGTTCAAAGGAGATATCGGCATGAGGCATGTTCTAGTCGGTATGGCCACGGCGTTGGTGTTGGCGCTCGTTTCTTTGCAGCCGACAGCTGCGGCGCAGCCGGAGTTCTTCATCAAGCCGGTGGCGCAGAAGAAGCTCAAGCAACTACCGCCCGGACCACTGTATTGGTTGGTCGAGAACTTCCCCACCCTCGCCGATGCACAGGCCGCTGCCGGCCCGGCGTCGCTGGCAGTCGAAGTCGCGGGCAAAGTCTGGCTCTTCACGCTCGGTCCCAAGGGCGGCTCGACGCCTGGCGGTGCCAAGGTCGTCGAGGTTGGTCCGGTTCCCGCAATCACCGCGCCCGAGTATCAGCTGCGCATCAACCACACAGGTGGTTCTCCCGGCGCAAAGACACCTGTGCACACGCACCCGGGCTCCGAGGCGTTCTACGTGCTTACCGGACGCCTTGGCCAGAAGACCCCAAATGGCGTGAGCCATGTCGAGGCCGGCAAGACCATGAACGGACATGGGGCCGACATGCCGATGGAAGTCTTCAGCAGCGGCACGACAGAGCTAAATGCGCTGGTCATGTTCGTTGTGGATGCCACCAGACCGTTCTCGTCTCCGACAAAGTTCCCGTAATGGTGGGCTGGCCGGCAATCCGTGGATCGTGGGGTCTCAAGAATCGCCTGCATTTGTGCACGCAGCCCGCCAAGAGTTCGGCGTAGAACAGCGGAAGGCGCCGCCGCTGGGCGACGGCGTTCCCCCGTGCTTGCGCTGCGGCCTTAAGCCGCGCGGCGCTGCCAGCTGCCGCCGCTGGGGTTCCGGCGTTGGCCTTGCCCTTGTCGCTGCTGCGGCCGGTACGGACGCTGCGGCTGAGGTTGCGGCCTGGGCTGGTGCTGGCCTGGCTCGAATCCCGCGACCACGCGCAACTCGACCTTGCGGTTCATCAGCCGCTCGATCGCGGCGAGCAGCGGCCGATCCTCGTGGCTCACCAGGGACACGGCGGCGCCCTCGGTGCCGGCGCGGCCAGTGCGGCCGATGCGGTGCACGTAATCCTCGGCGACGTGCGGCAGGTCGTAGTTGACGACGTGCGGCAGCGCCTCGATGTCGAGACCTCGCGCGGCGATGTCGGTCGCGACCAATACGCGCAGCTCCTGGTCCTTGAAGCGCTTGAGCGCGCGCGTGCGCGCGCCTTGGCTCTTGTTGCCATGGATGGCGTCGGCCTCGATGCCGTCGGTTTCGAGTTGCTCGGCGAGACGATTGGCGCCGTGCTTGGTGCGCGTGAAGACGAGCACCTGCTGCCAGTCGTTCGACTTGACTAGGTGCGAGAGCAGGGCGCGCTTGCGATCGTGCGAAACCGGGTGCGCGACCTGGTCCACGAGCTCGGCCGGCGTATTGCGTCGGGCGACTTCTACGGTCGTGGGTTCGTGCATGAACGTGCCGGCCAGCGTGCGGATTTCTTCCGGGAAGGTGGCCGAGAACAGCAGGTTCTGCCGCTTCTGCGGCAGCAGCTTGATGATGCGGCGGATGTCGTGGATGAAGCCCATGTCGAGCATGCGGTCGGCTTCGTCCAGCACCAGGATCTCGACGCGGCGCAGGTCCACGGTGCGTTGCTGCACGTGATCGAGCAGCCGGCCCGGCGTTGCGACGAGGATGTCCACGCCGCGCTTCAACGCGTCGATCTGCGGATGGATGCCGACGCCGCCAAAAACGACGGTGGAGCGCACGGGCGCGTACTTGCCATAGGTGCGGATGCTTTCCTGGACCTGCGCGGCGAGCTCGCGCGTCGGCACGAGCACCAGCACGCGGATGTGCCGCTGCGGCGCACCCAGGCGCTGCAGGATCGGCAGGGTGAAGCCGGCGGTCTTGCCGGTGCCGGTCTGCGCGGCGGCGAGCAGGTCGCGGCCGGCGAGCACAACGGGGATCGCCTGTGCCTGGATCGGGGTGGGAACGGTGTAGCCCTGCTCGGCGACAGCGCGGAGCAGCTCGGCCTTGAGGCCGAGTGAATCAAACGACGTAGTAATGACTTTCTCCTGAGCTCGGCCTGGGAAGGAAGACTTCCGACCGGTTCAGGCAGATGCTGCTTTTAGGCTGGGATTCGACAGTCCAGGATGGACCGTGAAACGACTGAGACGCTAACCGGATGTATGCGCAACAGAAACCTGACGCGCATTATACACGAGTCTGTGGGGTCCGCGTTCCAGGAGTATGCAGTTCCGCTGTCGCCCGGCATTTCCTGCGAAGTGTGGCAAGGGGTAAGTGCGCGTGTCGGACGCGGTCCGAGTCGGCGCTCGCTAGTTGCATCTACCCTCACACTCGTCTCGTGCACCAGGATGCTCTGCGCGCTCGCCGCATGGACTCGCGACCGCAGTTCAGCGTTCTCTTTTGCAGATCGCTCAGCTGTCTCGAGCGCGCCACGCGATCTTGCGGCATCATTGCGGTGCGACTGGACAAGGGGAGGAAGGTTGTCCGATCAACTCCACGAGCGGCAGGATCATGTCGTCTATGCACTGACGATTGCGCTCGTTGTCGTCGCGCTGTCGCTCGGCATTGACTATCAGCTGAGCACATCGGCGAGATACGCGTCGCCGCTAGCTCGAGGCGGCCCACAACTCGGATCCAGCTGGAGCGCCTTGCTCATCGCTTGCGCTATCTACGCGCTCTTCAGACTTATCCGCCCTTTCTCGTTCGCGAGTCCGGCGGGGCAGGTTCCAGGTGGAGCCTTTTATTGGATCGGCAGCGTCATCGTGACGCTCGTCGGCGCCGCGGCAACTACCGTCCTTGCATGGGCCGTGCTGCATCCCCCCATCATGACGCACTACCGCGCGGCAGGATTGGCAGTGTCGTTAGCGATGATTGCAGGCTTCTTGCTCATCGAAGCGGCAATCGTGCGTCAACATTCCGTGGGTACCGTGCGCCCTCCCTACCTCGATGGCGGCCTTATTTCAGCGCTGCTTATCGCGCCCGCGTGCCTGACCTGGTTCCTTAGCGTTGCTCCGCGATCGGGACTCGGCATCTTTATCGAAAGCTTGTTCCGCTCTGATTCTTGGAGGCTGGCGCTACCGTTCTTGCTCGCGAGCGGCATTTTTCTATTGTGGTTAATCACGACGGTCTTGCGCCGAAAGCTCCGGGGCAGGCCGGCCTATCGGGCGGCAACCGGGGCGCTCTGGATCTTCGGGGCCTTTGGGTACGCGATGCTCGCTGTGGCGGCAAGGAGATCATCGGAAGGAGGCCTACTTTACGATCTCTGGTCCTATTCCTACATACAGCCGGGCTTTTTACTGTCCGTGCTGATCTTCCTTTGGCTGGCGGTCGCCGTCGGAATGTATTTGGTGCAACGCAAGTGGAGGGCGGATTGAAGGTAGGGCGGCTGTTCCTCCAGGCAACGCTAGTCGCGCTTTGCGTGATCGGCGTCTGGCAAGTCGCAGACGAGGAGCGGCGGGCAATTTTTCAAGCGTATGACGCGCGAACGACGCAGGTTCGCGACCAGCAGACGCAGGCTGAAGCGCTGTGCCGGAAGTTCTCGACTGTGAAGCCGCTGACGCTGCCGCTCGACGGCAAAGCCATCGCACTTGAGTCCGCCCCTGGTGCTCGAGAGGTCGCTGGTTACGTCAGGCAGGCGTTGCCTGGGGCAAGAGTCTTCGTGCAAGGTGTCCTGGAGGAGCAGCTTGGTTACGACCTGCCGACGGTGGTTCGCGGTAATCCGCCTGCGGACGCGGTTGTCCTGAGGGCAAGCGAACGAAAGTTGCCTGACGAAGAGGCGGCAGGAGTGAGCCGTGGAATTGGTCACCTCCTCGAGCTGACCATTGTTGATCACTTGGGCAACCAGCTAGGCTACTGGCAAGGGTTCCCCGGCGGTACGTGCTCGTCTGCGCGCAACTTGGTGCCATTGCAGGCGTTCCTCGCGTCGAAGGGGGCCGGGGCCGTCGTACTTCCTTCCTCTTATCGCAAGTGGCAGGACCTCAAGGTTGATGTCTTTGCGGCCAAGGCCAAGCGCACGGCGCGGCCGGAGGACTTTTCCACCCCTATCTCGAATCCTCGCTGTCAGGCGACGCTTGTCACGCAGCAGCAGGCAAGAGACCCGGCGTTGCAGGTTGCCACTGCCTCGGGGAACGTGACATTCAGGGACGTGAAGCCGGATCGGACCCTTCCAGCCGTGGCCTGCGGTGAGGACCGCGTTGCGGTCCTGTTCCGGACGGATACCCAGGTGGTCGTCGCCGTGCTGAGCAGCGACGGGTATGTCTTGGCGTTGGGGCGGGTCCCGATGTCGAAGGCCCCGGGCCGAGAGGCATTCCGCGATGTTGCGATCAAGGGGGGCATGCTGAACGCAACGCTTGTGGCGTTCGATGTCGACAAGGGTGGCGTTCTGTCCGCGGAAGAGGGGCGCAATATCGTCATTTCACTCGGGGCTGCGCCCGAGGCGCCCCGGCAGGAGACAGCGCTCGCACGCGCAGAGGCCAGGAGATTTGCGACATGCTCGGCGCCGCCGGACGTACCCCGGACTGTGGAGGTCCACGAGCTAGGGAGCGTCGGGGGTAGCTGGGAATACGTTCAGACGCCTGGCCAGCCGCCCATGGCATTCCGCAATATCGTGATCGATGCGCCGCTGCGCAATGTTGCGGTGTCGTTCCCCGAAGTCCGCATAGAGCTCGTGTGGCTTTTCACAACGACCTCGGGCACCGATCTGCGCTATGTCGAGATCAGCGGCACACAGCCGCAGACTGTGCTATTCAGCAATCCGACCAATGCAGTGATAAACGTCGTCACCGACCCATCCTGCAAGGCTCTATTCGCGAGACGTTCGTCGTCTCGCGCGGAATACCAGATACGACAAGCGTTCGAGAAGAGGGGACAGCGCGAAGTGATCAATCCGGTGCTGCTTGCGAACGGAAGTCCGTTGATTACGAGCCAATACACCTATCAGGCCGTCGAGTCGTTTGGCATGAAGCATATCTCCAGCCTTCATTCCTACTTGCTACAGCTCAAATCCGAGGGCGCGATTCAGGACGCGACGCAAGAGGATCTGCGACGAATTCGGCAGCTCTACTACTCGAGCATGCCGCTTTGGCGCAAGGCGGCTTCCTGGTTCAGACAGGATCCCGCCTTGGAAATACGTTCCAGGCGACCGGGCCCGGGCGGTGACTCGACCTACATGATCAAGGGGAAAGTGCTCTTGCCGAAGTACCCATTGGGGACCATGGAGGACTCGCTTCTCATCATCGACAAGGGTGTTGAGATTTCCGTTGCAGATCTCAAGGAGTACGTGGTCATCGACGCGAATACCCTCAGTTGTCCGGCACAGCAGCGCGGCTGTCCCTGGAGCGAACAGACGCAATCTCGTTAGCGGTCAGAGACGCAAGTACGACGGTTCCGCCGATCAGCGTTGAGACCGCCGGCACTTCGCCCGCGCCGAGCCAAGCCCATAGCGGGCCGAGCACCACTTCCAGCAGCGCGAGCAGCGCGATCTCCGGCGCGGTGAGCGTGCGGCTCACGAGCACGAGTAGCATGCAGGGCACGCCGAGCTGAAATACGCCGAGCGAGGCGAGCACCAACAGGTCGCGCGCGCTCGCCTGGAAGGGCAGCGCGAAGGGAAGCGTCACCGCCGCCGAGATCATTGCGCCGAGCATCACCGCAGGCATCAGATCGAGGTGCGCGGCGCTCCTGCGCAGCACAACCAGATTTACCGCGCCGGCGATGGGAATGGTGAGCGCGAGCGCCATGCCCGCGAGATGGCGCGTGTCGCCCGCCTCGAAGCCGGCGCCGAACATTGCTGCCATGCCGATGCTTGCCGCAGCGATGGCGAGCCAGGCGCGCGCCGGGATCGGCTCGCTCAGAAAGAAGAAGGCGAGGAGCGCCGTGAACAGAGGCCCGAGGCTCGACATCACCAGCACGTTGGCGGTTGTGGTCAGCGTGAGCGCGACGATGAAGAGCGTGAACATCACTGCCCACATGGCGCCCGACACGAGCCCCGGCACGCCCGCGGCGTGCAGCGTGTGCCAGGGCCTGCGGCCCTGCAGCCAGAGCAGCGCGCAGAAGACGAAGGCGGCGGCGAAGCTGGAACGCCAGAACGCCATCTCGAAGGCGCCGGCGCTCTGGATCTGCCGCGCCAGCACGCCCGCCATGCTCCAGAGCACGGGCGCGACGACCATCAGCGCGAGCGCCACCGGGCGCCGCGGCGGCGGCAGGCTGCTCACGCGGCTTTGCGCTGCGGCAGGAATTCGCGCAGGGCGGCGGCCGTGTGGCCGCGCTTGGCGAGTTCGGGCGGGCCGCGGTAGACGATCCTGCCGCCGGCATCGCCGCCCTCGGGCCCGAGGTCGATCACCCAGTCGGCTTCCGCGATCACGTCGAGGTTGTGCTCGATCAGCACCACGGTGTTGCCCGCGTCCACCAGGCGGTGCAGCACCCGTATCAGCCTCTCAACGTCGGCCATGTGCAATCCCACGGTGGGCTCGTCGAGCACGTACAGGGTGCCGCGCCCGCCCGGCGCGGCCGCCAGCCTTGCGCGCACAGCGGGCGGCAGCGCGTCGCCCGCCGGTGCGCGCACCTTCGCGAGCTCGGTGACCAGCTTGATGCGCTGCGCCTCGCCGCCCGAGAGCGTAGGGCTCTGCTGCCCGAGCGTGAGGTAGCCCAGGCCCACCTCCTGCAGCAGCCGCAGCGCGTGATGGATGGACGGATGCGCGGCGAAGAACTCCACGCCTTCGTCCACGCTCATCGCCAGTATTTCGCCCACGCTCTTGCCGCGCAGGCGCGCGGTCAGCGTCTCCGCGTTGAACCGCTGTCCGCCGCAGGCCTCGCAGGTGACCTTCACGTCGGGCAGGAAGCTCATCTCGATCTTCTTGATGCCCTGGCCCTCGCAGGTCTCGCAGCGGCCGCCCTTGGTGTTGAAGGAAAAACGGCTTGCGCTCCAGCCGCGGATGCGTGCTTCGCTCGTGTCGGCGAACAGGCGCCTGATCGCATCCCAGAAGCCGACGTATGTAGCTGGGCAGGAGCGCGGCGTCTTGCCGATCGGCGCCTGGTCCACCTCGAGCACGCGCTCGATGAGCTTCCCGCCCTTGAGCGCCTTGCAGCCGATGGGGCCGCCGGCCTTGAGGCTGTCGTGCAGCACGTCGCGGCCGAGGGTGGACTTTCCGGAGCCGGAGACGCCGGTGATGGCGGTGAGACGGCCGAGCGGCACGCGCAGGTCCAGGTTCTTCAGGTTGTGCAGGCGCGCGCCGGAAATTTCGATGGCGGGCGCGTCCCTTTTCACCGCGCGGCGGGGCTGCAGCGGGTGGCGCAAGGGATTGGCCAGGAACCGCCCGGTGACCGAATCGGGCTCCTGCATCAGCTCCTCGGCAGTACCCGCGGCGATCACGCGGCCGCCGAGCTTGCCTGCGCCGGGACCGAGGTCGATGACGTGGTGCGCGCGCCGGATGGTGTCCTCGTCGTGCTCGACCACCACCAGGGTGTTGCCCTTGGCCTCGAGCTTTTCCAGCACGTCGAGCAGGATGCGGTTGTCGCGGTGGTGCAGGCCGATGGTGGGCTCATCGAGGATGTAGCACACGCCGCGCAGGTTGGAGCCGAGCTGCGCGGCGAGCCGGATGCGCTGAGCCTCGCCGCCCGAGAGCGTCGGCGCCGAACGGTCGAGCGCGAGATAGTCGAGCCCCACTTGCTTCAGGAAGCTGAGGCGGCTCTTCAACTCGGCGAGCAGGTCGCGCGCAATCTCGCCCTCGCGCCCCTCGAGCCTCACGCCCGAGAAAAACTGCGCGAGCTGCGCGACCGGCTGCGCGCCGTAGTCGGCGATGCTCTTGCCGCGCCAACGCACGGCGAGCGCCTCGGGATTCAGCCGCTTGCCCTCGCAATCCGGGCAGGCCTCGTCCACCTCCAGCCATTCGATCCAGGAGTCGAGGACGTGGTCTTCCTGGCCGGTGCGTGAGCGCTCCGCATCCCAGCCCACGTCCTTCAACTGCAGGCCGGTGCCCACGCAGGTCGGGCACCAGCCGTGGCGCGAGTTGTAGGAGAAGAGGCGCGGGTCGAGCTCCTGGAAGCTGCGCCCGCAGGAAGGGCAGGCGCGCTTGGTGGAGTAGACCTGGATATTCTTGCCGGCCTGCACGTGCACTACGCCCTTGCCGTACTCGAGGGCCTTCGCCAGCCGCTCGCGCAGCTCGACTTCGTTCTTCGGCGTCGCCTTCGCGTAGCCGACCGGCAGCTCGATCGTATGCTCCTTGAATCGGTCGAGGCGTGGAAAGGGGCGTACCGGCAGAAGCTTGCCGTCCACGCGCAGCTGCGAATAGCCCTTCGCGGCAGCCCACTTGGCAAGATCGGTGTACACGCCCTTGCGGTTGACGACCAGCGGCGCAAGCAGCACAACCGTCTCGCCTCGGTGCTGCCTCATGAGCCGGGCCGCGATCGCGTCCTCGCTCTGCGGCTCGATCGGCACGTCGCAGTCGGGGCAGTGCTGCGTGCCGAGCTTGACGAACAGGAGGCGCAGGAAGTGGTGTATCTCGGTGAGCGTGCCCACGGTGCTCTTCCTGCCGCCGCGGCTCGTGCGCTGCTCGATCGCCACCGTCGGCGGGATACCGTAGATGGCGTCCACGTCCGGGCGCGCCGCCACCTGCACGAACTGGCGCGCGTAGGCGTTGAGCGATTCGAGGTAGCGGCGCTGGCCTTCCGAGAACAGGATGTCGAAGGCGAGCGTGGATTTCCCCGAGCCGGAGACGCCCGTCACCACGGTGAAGCGCTGGCGCGGGATCTCGACGTCGATCGACTTCAGGTTGTGCTCGCGCGCATTGTGGATGCGGATGGCGTTGCCCAGATAGCGGCCTGGGAAATCGGGGTCAGGGCCGGATTTCGTTTGCGAGCGGAAATCCGGCCCTGACCCCAATTTCTCCTCGTAATTCCTGAGCGCGCGCCCGGTGTGCGAGGTCGTATGCTGCATCACTGCGGCGGGCGGTCCCTCGCACACCAGCTCGCCGCCGGCGTCGCCGCCCTCGGGGCCGAGGTCGAGGATCCAATCGGCGGCGCGGATCACGTCGAGGTTGTGCTCAATCACCACCAGCGAGTGCCCGGCGGCGAGCAGCTGGCGGAACGCGCGCAAGAGCTTGGCGATGTCCTCGAAGTGCAGTCCGGTGGTCGGCTCGTCAAACAGGAACAGCTTGGGGTCAGACCCCGATTTTCCCGCCTTGTCGGCCAGGTGCCCGGCGAGCTTGAGGCGCTGCGCCTCGCCCCCGGAGAGCGTGGGCACGGGCTGGCCCAGGCGCAAGTAGTCGAGGCCGACGTCCGCAAGCGGCTGCAGGCGGGCGAGCACTTCGGCGTGATCCTTGAAGAAGACGACCGCTTCCGAGACCGTCATCTCGAGCGCGTCGGCGATGCTCTTGCCGCGCAGCGTCACTTCCAGCACTTCCGCGCGGTAGCGCGTGCCGTTGCAGTCCGGGCAGCGCAGGTAGACGTCCGAGAGGAATTGCATCTCGACGTGCTCGAAGCCATTGCCGCCGCAGGCCGGGCAGCGGCCGTTGCCGGAATTGAAGCTGAAGGTGCCGGGCGTGTACTTGCGCTCCTTCGCCACCGGCGCCCTGGCGTACAGGTCGCGGATCGCGTCAAAGGCGCCCACGTAGCTCGCGGGGTTGGAGCGCGTAGTCTTGCCGATCGCCGACTGGTTCACCATCACCACGTCGCCGATTGCCTCGGCACCTCGCAGGCCCTGGTGTCTTCCCGGGGCTTCGGTGGGCCTGCCCTTCGCCTTCAGCAGTGCCGCGTACAGCACGTCCTCCACGAGCGTGGACTTGCCCGAGCCCGAGACGCCGGTCACGCACACCAGGCGCCCCAGCGGAATGGCGACGTCGAGGTTCTGCAGGTTGTGCTCGGCCGCGCCGAGGACGTGCAGGAGCTTTTCCGGCTTCTGCGGCGCGCGCGGCGCCTCGGCGCGCCTGCGGCCGGAGAGGTACTCGGCCGTCAACGTGGACTTGCGCCTCAACTCC
>Ga0326726_10000790_pt1 | contig 28939 bp, 26 predicted proteins | sample MHFenrmetagenome_2_FD_207603 | JGI IMG/M metagenome (GOLD analysis project Ga0326726, IMG submission 207603) | Lab enriched peat soil microbial communities from Michigan Hollow, Ithaca, NY, United States - MHF15MN | ecosystem: Environmental > Terrestrial > Soil > Wetlands > Peat | place: USA... | reverse complement strand
TACACGGGTGACTTCAGTGGTAATGGATATGGTGCCGATGTTCGCTATGGAATCACGAGCGTTTAGACAGAGATTCGCGAGCATCTGGTCAATTTGCGAGCGGTCGGTCATGATCAGGCAGGGGTTCTTGTCAGGATCCCAGACAAGAGATATACGCTCACCGACCAGGCGGCTTAACATGGAGTGCATATCGTCGATTCCTTCATTCAGGTCAAGCACTTCCTGAATCATCACCTGTTTTCGTGCGAAGGCGAGGAGCTGGGAGGTAAGATCGGCAGAACGGGTCGCTGCGTCGTGAATCGCTTCCATTTCAGCCCTTAGCCGGTCGGATGGCCCAAGATCGTCAAGGGCCATTTCGGTATAACCGAGGATAATGCCAAGCTTGTTGTTGAAGTCGTGAGCGATACCGCCGGCAAGCTGACCGACAAGTTCCATATTCTGTGCATGCTGAATCACCTTCTGCATCTTCTGTTCCGACTCTTCTGCATTCTTTTTGGTGATAATATCCCAGGCTACACCGGCAAGGATGCTTACAAGCCTTATGTCATCTTCATCATAATCGATAGGCTTGTTTCCGATTTCCAGCGTTGCCATGACAGTGCCGTTGCGTATGAACGGAACTATCAGTTCGCGTCCGACCTCTTCATGGTTTACCGACGCATAATTGCAATGCCGGAGCGTTGAATAATTGTTATGAATCACGGCTTTCTGAGTCCGCACGACATCGGCGCATACACCGGATTTTATCACATTGGGGTGCGTCGCATGACCGCAGTTGTCCTTTTTGGCGCAGGATGAACATGCGTGTCGTAAGATGAGTTTCTGATCATCTGATATGAAATTGAAAAATCCGATCGAGCTTGCCGTCAATCGTTCTGCTTCATCCAAGGTAAATGTCAGCAACTCTTCCGTTGATGAGAACTCTGCCATTTCCAGCAACCGGAGCCTGAACTCCGTCAGGGCCTCGAAATGCTTGCGTTCGCTTATGTCATGAATGATCGCATGGAGAAACTCTTTACCATTGATCACGACAGTATTGCTGAAAACTTCGACATCTCGCCAGGAGTCGTCTGCCCGCCGATGCCGGAACACAAACTCGTTCTGTACCGAGAGCCTGGCTTTTTCCAGGTTGCTTTTTGCCGTCTCAGGGGAGGATTCGGTGATCTGCTCTATGTTCATTCCGCAGAGCACCTCTCTTGACCATCCATAAAAGTTTGCTGCAGCCTGATTGGCGTCGATGATGTTGCCTGAACCGGGGTCAAGGAGAATCATGACGGCAGAGTGGTTCTCGAAGAGTATCCTGAAACGCTCTTCGCATTGCCCGAGCGCTTCTTCGGTATGCATACGGTCGCTTATATCATAAAAAATCCCGACCAGATATCCTTCGCCGGGACTGAAGATTGTGATATCAAGCCACTTCGCAAATTTTTCGACGTACATCTCAAAGTGGTCGGAGGTTACGTTCCCGGCCACGTTGAGCATTTTTTCGATAAACTGTTTGCCTGACTCATGAATGGCTGGTAAAACCTCTGATATCCTGAGGCCGATGAGATTTTTCAATCCGGCCACTTTTTCGTATCCCGAATTGACTTCCTCATGAATACAATCGACAGGACGCCCTTGCTCGTAAACCACCCGATAACATGCATATCCGTTCTGCAGACTGTCGACGAGTTTCCTGTGGAAAACCTCACTGGCATTGAGCTCGCCCATCCACTGCGGGCCTTCATTCTGTGCCGAAGCTTTAATGATCTCGTCGTATTGCATGTCGATTGTTACTTATTTCGTACAATCCGTCCTCTTTCCGAAGTTCGATGGCCAGGCAGGGAGCCGATTAACAGGAGCATTTGTTTTTTTATGATTTCAGATCTTCTCAGTCCCAGAACCGAACCTGCCGGAAGCAGTGTTTTACGGCTGAAATAGTTCTATCAATGAATTTCATAGGAGTCAGTCACGCAATGAAAAATGCAGCCTTAGCCCCTCAGGGTGTTGATATCTTGCATTCAGTCGTCCTGATACGGAAGCCGGCCCATTGATTGTAATTGTCAGGGAACTTCCTGTTATAAGTTCAATATACGGGTTATCCTTCGGTTTGTCCGGTAAAGAGAATGCCTGAAGCACCTTGTTCGCACATGTCGGTGATCCCTTTCGTACTGAAATCGCAGTTTTTTACACTTTTGTCATATTACCGATCCGACTGTGCGGATATCGCCTATATCTGTCACGGAGCCCGGGAAAAAATCAAACGGCTCTGCAGGCCCTTACCTTCGCAGGATAAAGCTCATCGGTCTGATTCTTCCATAAAACCGTCAATAACTGAAAAAGGCTTGCGAATAAGAGGTATTCCTTCTTTTTCAGCTATCGGTCCGTGTTTCGGCTTCCTGGATTCAGGAATTGCGATTGAACTGAGATTCGGACAATCACGGCCTGTGACTGAGCCCTTATTAAAGCCTCGGAAACAGAATGGGTTTGGGAGAAACGATACGCAGTCATCAAATCCTCCGGCAAGGTCTGTCTGAATACATCGAAGCTTGTTTTTGTCTCGCAGTACGGGTGATTCAGAAGAGGTGTTTTCTTCACTTGAACCTGTCATATCGGTCATGTACAGTATGGTCGTTTTTATTATCTCTTCATCGGTCATAAATGCATCGTCACTTATTTGAGGCGTCATGCCGATCTTGCCATCGAAACCTCCGATCGCTTTTTCAGCCATGACATTAACAGGAGAGCGAGTGGAGATGTGGATAATCAGCTATTGCTGCGCATAGCAGAAATATTGCAGCGAGAGTTATGAGAAATGAGGGCAATCGTCTGCGTGAAATCAGATTTATTTGCAAAAAAGTACATCGTTTTTTTGCGCCAGGACAACGCATTAATTCTTATTTTTTTTCCCTGTTTCGTTTAACGGTTGACGTATTATTAAAGGATAAAACCTGCCGGGCTACATGGTCACATGAGGTTATGTGAGGATTGAGCCGTTGAACGGCAACAGGTGAGTCACGAGGTCTGGAGAGAGCGTCTGATCAGTTGGCAAGCCGGAGAAATCAACCGGGAATTACGGGGTTGAGATTTTTTCTTCCGGCCTTGATGTTGGCGGGTAAAGCTGAGGAAGAGAATATTGCCATGTTTGAATAGTGAAAATGCGGTCACGGAACATGCTCGCTCTTCTCACGTTATAACGCTTTATTTTTTGAATCGATGGGGGATTTTATCCTGTTGCGGGAGTTCCGCGGAGAGTGAGCAGGGGTTTTCAGGATATGCCACATCAACCGAGAGAAGAAAGCTGATCAAGAAAATCAACAGCAAAACTGCCTGTACCCCGGACTCCCTTTGCCGCCCGTTCTCCGACGGCAGCATAAATTACCGAGGCTGCCGTGGCCGCCCTGAGCGGGGAATCAGTTACCGGTAAAAATGCGGCGATCAAGGCTCCCAATGTACAACCGATGCCGGTAACCTTCGTCATGATCTCATGACCGCCCGGGACCCGGATGACATTGGTTCCGTCTGTGATATAATCGATCTCCCCACTGAGGGCTACGACGGTACCAACGGTGTCAGCCAGCCTGACCGCTGCGTCCAGAGCCTCGTTTGACGATACTGTCGAGTCGACACCTCTTGCTTTTCCCGCTGCTCCGCTGACAGCAAGAATTTCTGAAGCGTTGCCTCGAATGACCGTCGGGCGAAACCTCACGAGTTCCTCGACAATTTTCGTCCGGAACGCCAGTGCACCCGCAGCGACCGGATCAAGGACCCAGGGAGTATCTGTCTGCCGGGCGACAGCCGCCGCTTTGAGCATCGCCTCGGCAGAGGTTGCTGTGATAGTGCCGACGTTGATCAGCAGCGCCTGGGCGATTCGTACGAAATCCTCAACTTCCTCGATGGCGACGACCATTGCCGGCGACGCTCCTGCAGCAAGCAGCACGTTCGCGGTGAAGTTGGTCACCACGTCGTTGGTGATGCAATGAACCAGGGGATTCTGCCGCCGCAATTGCGCGAAATCTTCAAGAACCTCCGGATGAGGCCATACTCTGCTGTCAATAAACGTGGATGATTTTGCCATGAGCGGTCTCTCTCGATTGTTTGAACAGTAACGATGCCGGAGCATCCATGCCGAAGGCGGTCTGGAAAAAATCACAAGAACCCAGGATGTTACAAACTTTTGGGGTTCTGGTTCATAAATAAAATAATTATAACCACTTGGCGCTCGATTCAAGATTCTTCCTCTTGTCTTCATTCTACGATTTACCATCCTGTGAACCAAGCCAAATGGCTCCCGTTTTTACGGTATATTCATTGAAATTGTCTCGAATGAATTAAAAAAAGTTCTCTTTAACAGGTTATCGCAATCATGCTTTGAAGATAAGGAGGTTGCTCTTATAGATGTTATGGGCGCTTTAGCCGTCGCTTTTTTCAAGGGATGCACGGATCTCAAATCACCTTGAGCAGTTGCGATGGTTCAAGAATTCCATGACTTTTATGGAAATCGGAAAAATGCAATGGGGGCGTTGACCCGGTAAGTGCTTCAGGCCAAACAGTCCCTTCACATGATCTCGTAAACGAAATTCAGGTCAGGTCTGTTTTACTGGCTGATTGATGTTAATGATTCATGGTCGGGGACGAGCCCGGAAATGGATGCGCTCAAACCGGATGGCCGATTGGTTGAATAACAATAGACAGGACATTTCATGAAAAGATCGCTTGGAGCAAAGACGCTCCTTTTTCCGACCCCGGTTCTGATGGTCGGTTCATACGACGCCGCCGGAAGGCCGAACCTGATGAATGCTGCGTGGGGAGGCGTCTGCAGTTCAGACCCGCCGTGCGTCGGCGTATCTGTGCGCAAGGCCAGATATACGTATGAAAATATCGTTCAGCGAAAAGCCTTTACCATAGGGATTCCCGGCGAAAGGAACGTGGTTGAAGCCGATTATGTCGGAATCGTATCGGGGCGCACAACCGACAAGTTTGCTGCGACCGGGCTGACCCCGGTGAGAAGCGAGCTGGTGGATGCCCCTTACGCGGCAGAGTTTCCTGTGGTTCTGGAGTGTCGTCTGTTTCAGACGATTGAAATCGGCGTGCATACGCAGTTTATCGGCGAGATTATCGACGTCAAGGGGGACGCGGAACTGTTTGACGATGACGGTCTTCTCGATATCATGAAAATCAGGCCGCTTCTCTATGACACCTCTCATCGGGGATACCATGGAGTCGGACCACTGGTTGCGCAGGCATTTTCTGTCGGAAAAACAATTTCGTCGTGAGCCCGGCAGGGGAGGGCTCGATCAGGTATCAGGAACTCAACACCATAGGCCATGTCACTATTGACCGTGATTGCAACAGTCGTTGCGAAAAGGGAGTCGTCCCGGCAACTCAGGAGCGAACTGCTGAAGCTCGTCGAGCCTACAAGGCGAGAGGAGGGATGCATCAACTACACACTCCATCAGGACAACGAAGATCCTGCCGTTTTTATTTTTTATGAAACATGGCAGAGCCCCGTTCACCTGGAGAGGCGCATAGCCAGTGAGCATTACAGGGCATATGCCATCGCAGCCGAAAGTTTGATCGCCGGGAAAGCTGTGAACAAAACGACGCTGATCGGATAACAGAGCTCGACAGGCCGTCTCAAAAGCTCGCCATGGAGTGCGAAGGAGCTATCTGAAACAGTAACCAGGCCAAGTCTGATTGATCGGTGCCTTGCAAACAGACCTGGCCTGGTCAGTGCCGTGCCGGTCAGCATAGCCGCCTCGTATTGATTTATGAGACGGCTTCTGTTTTTTTATGCCTTCAGGTTAAAACGGCAATGCTGGATTTCGTGCAACTCGATGGTTCGTCACGCGCTGTCGTCGATCACATGACGGCGTTGCCTGACACTCCACATTCAAGTGGCAGGAGCAGTACCGTCATTCCGGTATTATTACGGTATCTGCTTGTATTTGATTCAGATAATGAACGTTATTGGCAATTGTTAATCGGGATTAGATGAGTGTTTTCATTCATCCGTATACCGATTGCTGTTCTGTTCCAGTGTCTGATGAGGCAGGGAGCTGTTTCATGGCTTAAAGGGGCCACTCTTTGTTTGTCATCTGCAATTTGAATCCAATTATAACCGGAAGGGGAAAAAACGATGAGCCAAAAAGAGCATCTCGACGAAATCCTGCGATACATCCTTGATACGAAATACGCATTGCTAACCTATGTACGCAGTGACCTGACTCCGATATCGCGTACCATGGGCAGCTTCGCTCCTGAAGGTGTCGATCTGGTTTTTTCAACCGGAAAATCGACGGCCAAGGTGCTGGAGATCGAGAAAAACAGGCGGGTTTCCTTCTTTTTCGAGCATGACGACCAGGTGTCGGAGCATTGGAAGAGCCTTCTTCTGATCGGGGACGCAGAGCTTCTTTCAGCCGGTTCATCCGATTACGATAAGGCTGTCGAGCGTTTGGCCGCTAAAAGCCCCCGCTTCAGGGAACGTGTCGAAAAAGGGGATCTCGACAGTGCGGCTATTTACAGGATCAATACCAGTGAACTTGAATATGTTGACCGCAGCAGGGGAAACTCGCCGATCAGGATAGCGATAGCCGGATAGCATGTTCGTTGCGGCGGACTTTTTGCATCGGGTTCTTCGACAAAAGCCGCAGGAGGCTTGAGGATTTCTTTAATGATTACCGCCGACGTCATCATTATCCGGGAAATGTCGTTCACCCTTTTTTCCCAAGGCATGACGCCTCAAACCGTCCGGAACAATGTTGCAGAAAGAGTCGCCGGCTGTATCCCCATCAACCGGTAACCCCCCCACGATTCTGTTGCCAGTCTCATCCTGAAGAGCGGTTAAGGTGTTCTGCTTCATTGTATGTCGTCCCAGTGCAAATAATTCTTTTTTTTAAAATTCCCGTCGCTTTTAAACGCGGCTATTCTGTCATTCAGTGTTATGAAATGAGGGGATATCCAACCCATATCGAGGGTATTTTTATGGTATATGACCATTGGTTTGCAGGATATTTACTTTTATTGGCCATCGTTACTTATCAGAAGCAGTCGTCATGACAGTCACTGAAGATAAATCGTTATTTATCTCCGGGAATTCATGCCTGATTTGTTGTATGCACATCTGTCCGGGAATATTCAGATAGTCGTTTAAGGAGTGGTCTGAAAGAGATGTGTAATGCAAACGCTGATCTATTCCGATTTCCTCAATATCCATTATCCAGCGTTCTTGCAAAAGGGCGTTCACGGATGATGATATATGAATATTCTCAACACAATTATTTTCAAAAAACCACAGGAGCGATCTTTATGACTACTACCCTGACAGCGACATCGGAGCGTGAACTGACTCTTGAAGATGTAATCGCTAAATATTCCCATATTCCACGTCTTCTCATCCTCAGGATCGATGCCCAGATCCGGGGAGTTCATTATACCGATCAGGCGCTCAGCGTTGTCGATCCCGCAATTCACCAGCTTCACAGCCGTGCTCGACACGGTATTAAGGATGAAGAGTCAAAACCGTATCCGGCCTCTCTCCTGCTGCGCGATGGCTCCCTGATCCTGACTTTCCATACGCCGCTTGAAAAAAATCCATACCTCGTCGACCTCGTCGATGGACGCCTGGCTTTGGTAGACAACGATGAAATCATAGAGTTCGTTGAACTCTGGGAAAAGCCGGCTTACTACGAGCTCTATACCTCCTCCGGCATTCCGATGAAAGACATTGTCAGCGCACGCCCGCAAAGGCTCGACCTGAGTTCTTCAACGTTCTGTCATTTCGGCGCCAAGAACAAGGGATGCAAATTTTGCGCCATCTACCCGCAGGACAGGAAGAGCATCGCTCGCCGTGTCAAGCCGCAGGACATAACTGAAACGATACGTGCGGCGATAAGCGAGCCGGGGCGTTTCTCATTCATCCACATCACGGGCGGGACGAAGCTCGGCGGCAAAGAGCTTCTGGACGCAGAGCTCGAGCACTACATCGAAACCCTTCAGGCGATCGGAGAGAACTTCACGACGAAAAAATTTCCGTGCGATGTGACTACCACCGCTTTCAGCGAAAAGCAGCTGCATCGGCTTTACGACGAGACGGGAATCATGGCCTACACGACCGACCTGGAGGTGCTTGATGAAGAGAAGTTCAACTGGATCTGCCCCGGAAAGTCAGAAACCATAGGCTACAAAGAGTGGAAGCGACGCCTTGTCACGGCGGTCGGCATTTTTGGCAGAGGTTACGTCGGGACGGGCATCGTGGCGGGGGTGGAACTCGCCAGACCTTTCGGGTTTGCCAGTGAGGACGAAGCGCTTCGTTCCACCCTTGCAGAGGCTGAACATCTTGCTGAAAATGGCGTCACCACCTGGGGCACTGTCTGGAAGGTGCTTCCGGGGGCGGAATTCCGCGACCAGAAAGGGCCTTCCCTGGAGTATTGTGTGCGTCTCGCCGAGGGACTCTATCAGTTAAGGGTCAAGTACGACCTGAAAGTCGATTTCAACGACTACAGACGCTGCGGAAACCACCCGGATGCCGACCTTTCCCGGCTTCTGAAATGATATTGTCATCTGTACTGCGACTGATTGACAGGGGGCTTATCAATGAAATTTTCTTGTAAAAGCACCGTGTCGCATTACAATCCGGAGGAGCTGTCCAGTTGGGCGAGCCAGGTTCTGCAGGCCAGCCATATGCCGCCCCGGGACGCGGACCAGGCTGCAAGGTTACTGGTACGAAGCGACCAGCGAGGGTATTACACTCATGGCCTGGTGCGCCTGCCCTCTTACGTCGATCGTTTGCGGGAGGGTGCAGTCAATCCCAACCCGGTGATCACCATTCGCCGGAATGCGTCGTCATGGACGGTCGATGCTGACGGGGCGCTTGGGCAGGTGCTGGGTATGCATGTCATCGAGGCCGCCGGGCCCTACCTGCAGCGAGAGCCGGTGCTCTGGGTCAACGTCCGGCGGACGGGTCATCTCGGTGCTCTGGGGATTCTGGCGCTTGAAGCTGCCGAAGCTGGATTTATCTGCCTGATGGGCCAGCGTACTCCGCCCCTGATGGGTTTGCCAGGATTTCAGCGTCCCGCTATCGGCAACAATCCCTTTGCGTTCGCTGCACCGGCCGGTGACGGCCGACCGCCGTTTGTGTTCGATATGGCCTGCAGCGTGGCTGCGAGGGGGCATATTTTGCTGGCGGCGCGTGATGGGAGGGCTGTCCCGCCCGATTGGGCGCTCGCATCGGACGGAACACCCACAACTGATTCCGGCATTGCGGTCTTCGGCATGCTTCAGCCCGCAGGAGGGTATAAAGGAATGGGGTTGTCCATGATGATCGAGTGCATGGCGGCCGCGATTTGTGCAGAGCCGGGTTCGACTGACGATATTTCCATGGAGGTGCATGCAAACGGCGCAGGCGGTCGCCAGAGTGCGTTTTTTCTCTTTCTGAACCCGGCTGTCGCAGGCGACCGGAACGCGTTTGCCGAATATATGCGCCACTGGATGGACTACTACGCAGAAAGCTGCGGCGAGGCCCGGATTCCCGGGCAACGAGCCGACTCTCTGGAGGCAGATTCATGCAAAAACGGTATTGCCTACTCCTTGCAGATCGAAGCGGAGCTGCAGCGTTTTGGCCAGCGGTTCGGGATCAAGATGCCGCCCCCTTCGATATTCTGATCACAGGTCCGGGAAATCTGCAAAATAGTGTCGTCATGTGACCCTGGAACTGATGTCCTGATAGTAAATCGAGTGTTTTGTTATTCCCGGATTTTTCGGTTTTTCAGTGAAGATACACCATATCCGTTCTTCCTGATTGAGTGCTGATAATTATTGTCGATTTGCGAATGAAAGATAGCTTTCGGGTAGCTTAATTCCGGTATGCAATATACCGTTTAGACGGGATTGCCCGGTGAATTATTATTGCCCATCTTAAGCAGAATACATGAAAATGAGATAGAGGAATTGTTGCACGTTGTTTATTTCATTTCGTGAAGATCCGGATTGATGAAATAAGTATAAGAGGGCTGATTCCTGTATCTATGGGATCAGCTTTTCATTTGTTATGGATTCCTTGCTGGTGTCAGGATATGTTGAGTCGAGGAACTTTTTTTCAAGAATCAAGAGAAAGATAATCGTGTCCGGATTACGTATTGTCAGCGCATACATCAGGCAGAACAGGGCGAGCTATTTTCTCGGGATCAGTCTGGTCGCGAGCGGCAGCCTTTTTGCTGCGCAGATCCCGCGTCTGCTCGGTCGCGTTACCGACAGTTTGCGGAACGGGAGCCCCGGGGTGGCCGAAATGGCCGGTTTTGCCGGGTTGATCGTTCTCATCGGGGGAGTTCGTGTGGTGGCAGGTTGGGGTGGTCGTGTGCTCGTGCATCACAAAGGACGAGTGCTGACCTATCGACTGCGCAAGGAGCTTTTTGAAAAATGGGGCACCCTTTCCCCATCATACTACCATCGCAATAGTGTCGGTGATATGATATCCCATGCGTTGAGCGATGTCGAGGTGGTACGTGAACTGGTTTCCCAGGGCTTTAATCAGGGGATCAGCGCGACGGCATTGTTCTTTGGAGCTCTTGTGCTCATGGTCATGAATGTCGATTGGCGACTGACGCTTGCAGGCATGGGGCCTCTTCTGGTAATTCCACTCCTCGTCAAGTGGCTTGGCCCCGCGATCAGGCTTCAATCCCAGCGTGCCCAGGAGGCCATAGGCGACATGGCCCAGACAACCGAAGAGGTGGTTGAAGGCATTCGTGCCGTCAAGGCGTTTGGAACTGAGCAGGTCTTCATCAGCCGCTTCGAGGAGCGGGTTGATGCGATAGCCGAAGAGAAGATGCGTTTCGCTCATCTCTCGGCACTGTTTACCGCCCTCGTACCCCTGATGGTGAATTTCGGCTTCATTCTGGTTCTGGGATATGGCGGAATACTCGTCACGTCGAAGATCATCACCCTTGGAGATTTCGTGGCGTTCACGCTGTACGTGGTGCTGTTGCGCCTGCCCCTGGAACAATTGGGCAATGTCGTCAATATCGTACAACGCGCCGTTCCCTCTCTGGACAGGATCGATGAACTCTTCCATGTCGTGCCCGATATCATCGACAGCAATGATGTAATCGATCGTCCGGTTCAGGGCGACATCGAGGTCAGGAGCCTCACCTTCCGTTACCCCGGCAGCGAAAGGATTGTGCTGGAGGATATTTCATTTTCTGTGAAACCGGGCCAGACCCTCGGAATCATCGGTTCCGTCGGAAGCGGCAAGTCAACCCTGGCTGATCTGTTGCTGCGTCTCTATGACCCTCCTGCAGGATCGGTCTTCATCGATGGGCAGGACATCCGGAAGTATCCGTTGCCACGGCTCAGGGAGGGGATCGCTTATGTTCCCCAGGACGGCTTCCTCTTTTCCAGTACGGTGCTCGAGAACATAGGCTTCTCCGATGAGCTTCCCGATCGCGATCGGGCTGAACGTTGCGCGAGGATCGCTGCTGTCCACGATAACATCAGCAGGTTACCCGAATCGTACGACACTGAAATCGGAGAGCGGGGGGTACGTCTTTCCGGGGGACAGAAGCAGCGTCTGGCCATTGCCCGCATGATTTACAAGAACGCTCCGGTCCAGATCATGGATGATTCCCTGAGCGCCGTCGACGCCGCTACAGAGTGGAGGATTCTTGACAATCTCCGCCGTTTGTCAACGTCTGAAAGCGAACAGGAAGAGAGGACGCGCAAGGTAACGATCATCATCTCCCACCGTTTGAGCGCCGTCCGGCATGCCGATGAAATCCTGGTCCTTGAAGATGGCCGCATCGTCGAGCGCGGTACTCATGCCTCCCTGATATCGATTGACGGGATCTATGCCGGACAGTGGTTCATCCAGACCGGCCAGTTCGGCAACAGTGAGGTTGACGGAGCCGATGCGAAGGGCAAAAGAGCGCTCCAGGAACCGGTTCCGGATGTTGAGCTGGACTGCCTTGAAGCCGGTCATCTGGAGGACGTTTCATGAACGTGAAATCTCCTTCTCCGGGCGCGCTGGCCCCATTGCTTCCATACATGAAGACCCATCGCAAGGGGCTGGCGACAGTCTTTATCCTCGTCATGTCCGTTGTTTTCATCGATCTTGCACAGCCATGGCTGGTGAAAGAGGCGATCGACCGCTACGTCTCGGTTTCCCGACCTGATCCCATGGCGATCATTCGCATGTCGGCAGCATATCTGGTGCTTGTCCTGCTCGCTTTCGGGCTCACCTATTACCAGGATACCCTGCTGCAGAGAATCGGCCTGTCGATCGTGCGATCGATACGCATCGATCTGTTCAGGCATATCCAGAGCCTCTCGCTTCGTTACTTCGACCAGAACAGTCCCGGCCGTGTCATCACCAATGTGGTCAGTGATACCGAAGCGCTCAACAACTTTTTCACGCAGTTCCTGTCAAATACGCTGAGGGGCGGCTTCTCCCTTATGTTGATCATGGTGTTTATGGCGAGGCTTGACCTGGTCATAGCCCTTTACTGTTTCCTGCTCGTCCCGGTCGTGGCCGTTTCGGCATTTTTTTTTCAGAGGAAAATCCAGTCCATAAACGCGGAAGTCAGGCATCGGCTCGGTCTTCTCATAGGCTTCCTGGCCGAAAACCTGAACGGTATGGCTATCGTGCAGATTTTTCATCAGGAGGCCAAACAGCAGAAACGGTTCGACGACAGAAACAGGGTGCTGCTTGCTGCCACCATCAGGGAGAACCGCTGGTTCCTGCTCTTTTTCAATGTCACCGAAATGCTGGCGGATCTTACCGTGGCGGCTCTTGTCTGGTTCGGAGGAAAAGGGGTGATCGAAGGGACGATATCTTTCGGTGTGTTGTACGCTTTTGTCGGATACATCAGGCGGTTCTTCCAGCCGATCACTATCATATCGCAACAGATGAACATTCTCCAGTCCTCGATCGTCGCTTCGATGCGCATCAGCAGTACCCTCGAGGAGGCGGCGGACATCAGGGAGGTTGCCGGTGCAGAGGCGCCGGAGGTCGCCGGCGGAATAAAGCTTGTCGGCGTATCCCTGGCCTATCTTCCCGGTCAACCGGTGCTGCATGATATCAACCTGACGATCAGGCCCGGCGAACGTGTCGGTTTCGTGGGGGCCACCGGGGCAGGCAAGAGCTCGATCATGAATCTGGTTACGAGGTTTTATGACGTTACCGAAGGCGCGGTTCTTGTGGACGGCAAGGACATTCGCCTGTGGCCGCTGGATATGCTGCGGCGAACAGTCGGTATCGTACAGCAGGATGTCACACTCTTTGCGGGTACTGTTACCGACAACGTACGGTTCTTCCAGGCTGGAATTCCTGAGGAACGGGTCAGGGACGCCTGTCGACTTGTCGGTGCCGAACCGTTTATCCTACGCCTGCCGCAAGGGTACGATACCATCCTCTCGGAGCGAGCCGGCACGCTCTCCGCTGGCGAACGACAACTGCTCTCCTTTGCCCGGGTCCTGATATTCGACCCCAGGATTCTGATCCTTGACGAAGCGACTTCGAGTCTTGATTCCAGAGCTGAAGAGATTCTGCAGCAAGCCATCCACAGGGTTTCTGCAGGCCGGACATTGCTTGTCATCGCCCACAGGCTGTCAACAGTGCAGGAGATGGATACGATCTGTGTCCTTGAGCAGGGACGGATTGTCGAGGCAGGTTCGCATGTCGAGCTTCTCGGGATGCAGGGGTACTACTGGCGCCTGCACCAGTCCCGGATGCTGCTTGACGAAGTGGCTTGAGATGCTTATGGAGGAAACGGGAATGGTGTTCCTGTCGCCGCGTTTTTTGCGAGCCGGGAAAGTATCCCTGAACCGGGCGATATCGTCTGATGATCATTCGACCGGCTCATTTCTTCAGCATGATATTCCGGCGCATCGGGAATCCCTGCCGGATATGAACTTTCAGAAAGACCAAGTATTGAATAACGACTTTTCGCGATGTTGGTTGTCTTGTTTGCGGGATGCTCGACTACTCTGTATTGGGTATTTTTATGGTATATGTTTGCTGTTTTGCCGGGGATTCTCTTTTTTGCTTTGTGGATTTTAATCAAAAATAGATGATATGGTTTTTATAGATAAATATATCGCGCTCATATCTCGGGGAAACGGTTCGTGTTGTACGGGATACGCTCACCGTAAAATGATCGGCTTGCATACATAGGAATATTTCTATTGTGCCGGGTTATGCGAAAGCCGATTCTCGTAAGCAGGGAGTTGGCTTTTTTTTTACATGATACTCAGGATTTTATAACAAACAATGCAAAGATTACGGAGGATGTTTCATGACGGCGATATTACTCGATAAGGTTGAACGTAAGTTGACTCTGAATGAGGTTGTGGAAAAATATCCTGACGTGCCTCGCCTCGTCATTCTTAAAACCGACGTGCACCTGCGTGGTATCCATTTCACCGATGCAGCGCTGAGCGTCGTCGATCCTTCAATCCACCAGGTTCGGGGAAAGAGCCTTTTCGGATCGAGGGACGGGCAGATCAAGCCTTTGCCTGCGTCACTCCTTCTGAAGGACGGCACCCTGATCCTGCCTGATCCGACACCGCTCGACAGGAATCCCTATGTCATCGACCTTGTCGGCGGACGCCTGGCATTGATCGATAACGATGAGCTTCTGGAGTTTGTCGATCTCACGGAAAAGCCGCGTTATTACGATCTCGTCACCACCTCCGGCATCCCGATGAAAGAGATCGTCACGGCTCGTCCGCAACGGCTTGATCTCATTGTGTCGGGTTACTGTCATTTCGGGACCAGGGGGAACAGCTGCCGTTTCTGCGATATCAACAGCCATAACAGGCAGCAGGCCAGGGAGGGGGTAGGGAAAAGCCGCTACAAGCCCCAGGAGATATCGGAGACTATAAGGGAAGCCCTGAAGGAGCCCGGCCGTTTCTCATTCATTCATCTTACCGGCGGATCGGTGCTTGCCGGCGATGAGGTTTTCGACAGGGAACTCGAACTCTATATCGAAACGCTGCAGGCGATCGGAGAGAACTTTGCGACAAAGAAGTTTCCCGTGGATGTGACCACCTCCGCGCTCAACGAAAAGCAGTTGCGTCGCCTGAATGAAGAGACGGGAATCATGGCGTACACAAGCGATCTGGAGGTGCTGAACGAGGAGAAATTCAATTGGGTCTGCCCCGGCAAAGCCGATTCGCTCGGTTATAAGGAGTGGAGAAGTCGCCTTATCCGTGCTGTCGACATATTCGGGAGAGGCTATGTCGGAACAGGTATCGTCACTGGTGTGGAACTTGCAAAGCCATTCGGATACACCAGCGAGGACGAAGCCCTGAGAGCCAATCTTGAAGAGGCGGAATACCTTGCAGAACATGGTGTGACGACGTGGAGCAGCCCATGGGTAGTGCGACCGAGTTCAGATTTCCATGACCAGAAAAGCCCGTCGCTCGAGTATTGTATCCGATTCGCGAGAGGGCTCGATCAATTGAGGGTCAAATACGGGCTGATCATCGATTTCAACGACTACAGGCGTTGCGGCAACCATCCCGACACCGACCTGTCCCGCGTTCATTGATGTCGTTCACCGCGACACAGCTATTGTAACAGGAGAGGATTAACAAAATATACCAACAGCATAACAGGAGATGCAGCATGAGCGTTCAATTGTCCCGTGAACTGATTTCAATCATAAACGACCACCGATCAGTCAAGGCCCTGGCTACTGTGGATGATTCGGGAGTCCCGCATGTAGTGGTCGATCACTCCATATACGTCGCGGAAAACGGAAATATCCACTATCTCGAACATCTCGAATCATCCCGGAGCAACCACAACCTTGTCGGCTCCATCTGGTTTGACCGTAAGGTGTCAATCGGCGTTCAAGGGGAGGGCGACTTGAAATTCCAGATCAAAGCTTTTCCGGTTAAGGTGCACATCACAGGCCCGCTTTTCCAGAAGCATTATGTCGAACTCCGTCAAAGACTTGGCGATGTCGACCTTACCGGAGTCTGGGAATTCAATCCGATCGAGGTGACTGACGAAAGCCTGAAAACGCTCCAGCAGGATGAAGAGGCCAATCGTCCGATATTCCGCCATCTTGACCGGTTTGCGAAAACACAAAGCAACAACTGATACGGACAGGGATCGAGGTTGTTTCGTCGTACCGTTTGAGTGCAATGAGGCAACCTCAACGATATGTTCTGAAAACAGAAACCTTAAAGAGGCAAGCCTGGAGCTGAAATGATCGACTTATTGCGCAAACGCCGAAGCATCCGGAAATTTTCCGATGAAAAAGTATCACAGGAATCCGTCAGGACCCTTATCGAGGCGGCTCTTCGTTCGCCTTCGTCGAGAGGCATAAATCCGTGGGAGTTCATAGTCGTCGATGATCCTGTGCTGATTACGGAGCTATCGAAAGTGAAGCCGAGCGGTTCAGCTTTCCTGAAAAATGCTCCTCTTGCAATAGTGGTCGGCGCCGACAGTACGAAGTCGGATGTCTGGGTCGAAGACAGCGCTATCGCTGCGATAATCATCCAGCTGGTCGCCTCGTCATTGGGCCTGGGCAGCTGCTGGATCCAGATCCGCAAACGTCAGCACGATGCGGAAAAAACGGCTGAATCCTATATCCGTGAACTTCTGGGCTTACCCGGGCATGTGGTCGTGTCATCGATACTTGCCATCGGGTATCCTGCAGAGGAGAAGCCGTCCGTACCGGAGCAAAACCTTCAGCATGACAAGGTAAGGTTCAATACCTGGAGCTGATATTTTTTCCTCAGGCAGGCATTACCGAACCGTTTGTTCCGATGCACGGAGCGGCAGGCCGCTCCAGGTATGATATTGTTGCGCCAATGGCATTTTCCGGAAAATCAATTTTAAGTCTTAATCCGATAACCTCATGTCCACTACACTAACACTGACGTCAGAACGGGAGCTGACCCTGAACGAGGTTATCGTCAAGTATCCTCATATTCCCCGCCTGATTATCGTTAAAACCGCGGTTCAGATACGCGGGACCCATTACACCGATCAGGCACTGAGCGTTGTTGATCCGGCTATCCACCAGCTTCACAGCCGGGTACTTTTTGGCAGAAAAGAGGGTGATTCAAAACCCTTTCCAGCTTCTCTCCTGCTGCGCGATGGTTCAGTGATTCTCAGCTTTCCAACTCCGCTGGAGAAAAATCCCTTCATTGTCGATCTTGTGGAGGGCCGCCTGGCACTGGTCGAAAACGATGAGGTCGTCGAGTTCGTCGAACTTTGGGAAAAACCCCGTTACTACGATCTCTTTACCTCCTCCGGCAAACCCATGAACGAGATCGTTACCGCCCGCCCGCAGAGGCTCGATCTCAGCGCATCTCACTATTGCCACTTCTGGTCCAAAGACAAGGGGTGCAAATTCTGCGCTATCTACAGTCATACAAAGCAGACTTCAGGCGGACGCATCAAACCCCGGGACATCTCGGAAACGATAGCGGCGGCGATAAGCGAACCTGGTCGTTTCTCATTCATCCATATCACAGGCGGTACGCAGCTTGGCGGTAAAGAGGTTCTGGACAGGGAGCTTGAGCACTACATCGAAACGCTGCAGGCGATCGGGGAGAATTTCGCCACGAAAAAATTCCCGTGCGACGTGACGACCACCGCATTCAGTGAAAAGCAGTTGCAGCGTCTGTACGACGAAACGGGCATCATGGCTTACACCACGGACATCGAAGTGCTGAACGAAGAGAAATTCAACTGGATCTGCCCTGGAAAGGCTGAAACCGTCGGTTACAAGGAGTGGAAGAGACGCCTTGTTGCAGCTGTCGGAATTTTTGGCAGAGGATACGTCGGGACGGGTATCGTCGCAGGAGTCGAACTGGCCAGGCCGTTTGGATTTTCAAGCGAGGACGAAGCCCTTCGAGTCACTCTTGAAGAGGCGGAACATCTGGCCGAGAACGGAGTCATAACCTGGGGTTCGCCTTGGAAAGTTATCCCCGGTGCCGACTTCCATGACCAGAAAAGTCCATCGCTCGAGTATTGTGTGCGGTTGGTCGACGGACTTAATCAATTAAGGGCAAAATACGGGCTGAAAGTCGATTTCAACGACTACCGCCGTTGTGGCGCCCATCCAGACGCCGATCTGTCCAGACGGTTGTAAAACAATTCATATGCCCTTTTCCTGTATGCCCGGGGATATGAATTGCAATTGCATGAGAATCATGTGCAAGATGCGCTACTTCATATGTTTTGTTTTGGTGACAAGCTCGTTTTTTTGATGAAAGCAACCTGTTTGTGGTATGAAATATACCTCATAACAGGGATTTCGCAGTTATAATTTATTCCCTATAATATTGCTCTTTTACGGATTGTGCAGAGAGCGGTTTATAAGTAGTATGAGTGGCAAGCGAAAGATGCGGAAGCTCATATTTCTTGTTTGAGCGTCAGGTTCTGATTAGTTGATTGCAACCTGTTTGTGGTATGAAATATACCTTATAACAGGGATTTTGCAGTTATAATTTATTCCCTATAATATTCACGCATTCGATAGGCGCATCAATGTGCCCTGTCAGGGGACTGTTTGTTTTCGTTTTGTTAAATAAATAAAATAAGTGCCATCCGGCTAAGGACGCTGATATGATAAATGTTTCAATTTTTAATATTCCGTATTGTTGTTTCGTGGTGTAATTGTTCGGCAATCTTATGGTTTATAAATAGTTGTATCCTCAGCAAATCAGTTAATCAATTCATAGCTTAAAAGGATTTATATGAGAAATATTAAATGGGCTGCACTCGTATTAGGGGCCTTATTGGTCGGCAATATCGATCTTCATGCCGCCGAGCCGGCAAATCCCGGCTCTCCGGAAACCCAGGGCATTGTTGCGGATAGTCAGAATGCGGAAGCAGCTGCAGCGACAGAGGCAGATGCGGCGGCCGCTGCCGACGCAACAACCAAACCTGTTACGAGGGCGGAACTTGACGGCATCAACAGTCAGCTTGCCATCCTCAATGACCAGTTGAACAGGACGTTGTCATTGAATACGGCGAGCACGACCCGCTCCCTCAAGATTGGCGGGACCTTGCAGACTCGTTATACCTTTCTGGATTCCAATGATACCAAGGGAGCTTCCAAAACAAAGGATGCCAGCGGATTTTCAATCCCGGCGGCAAGCATTTCGCTTAGCGGGAGCCTCAGGAGGGATTATGCGGATGGAAAGAACCTGGATTACGTGGCAGGCTTCCAGGCCGCATCCGGAAGTTCATGGAATCTGCAGGTAACCGATGCTTATCTGAAGTACAACATCCTTCCTTCACTCGATAATGAAAAGCCTTTGCTTTACGTCCAGGTCGGACAGCAGAAAAGACCTTTCGGCGTCGAGCCGTTGGCAACCGAGGACAAGCAGCCGGCGATCAACCTTGCGACATTTGCAGGGACAGGCGGCTACAGCCTCTCTACAAGGGATATCGGTATCCAGATTAAAGGTGATCTGTTGCCTGCTGTAGATACCGGCTACGGTTATCGGGTGCCGCTGATTGAATACTCGCTGGGTCTGTTCAACGGTTCGCTTCAGAATGCCGCCGATACCAATCGCAGCAAAGACGTTGCCGGCAGGATCGCACTGAATGCACCGGTAGACTACAACTCTGATTTCCGTGGCCTTACTGTCGGGACCTCATATACGACCGGTCAGGGAGACTATGCCACAGCCGGCACTTTTGGTAAATCATCGAAGACCAGATGGGGTTATGACATCTCCTACGTCGCTTCCCCTGTAGGCTTCACGGCGGAGTATGTGAAAGGCAGAGACGAGCATGGAATAGACTTCAAATCCGCCACTCCGGTCAAGTCCGACGGGTACACTCTTACGTTTTTCTATCAGTGGGGCGAGCAGTTCCTGAAGAGCGTGCGTTCCCAGGCCCGTGCCGACGACTGGTGGCCTACGACCTATCAGCCATTCATTCGCTATGACCGTTGGGATCCCAATACCGCAATTGCGAAAAACGAGACGTCGATCTGGACTTATGGCTTCAACGTCTTCTTTGCAGAAACGACGAAGTTGCAGATCAACTACAACGTCAGTGAAAACAGGGATCTGACAAATGCGGACGTAAAGGCTGCAGGCAAAGGCTCATTGAGGAAGCACGAAGTTGCCGCACAGTTCCAGTATGGTTTTTAAGAGACTTCAACACAATTACAAGGAGATGTTCAAGATGAGAAAATGGATAAAAATGCTGCCGTTGCTGGCGGCGATCCTGTCAATATCCGCCGTTGCACATGCGGTCGATAAACCCTCGGTGATCCGATTCGTCGTGCCGGGCTACGTACCTGAAAAAGCCTCGCCGACACAGCTGCTGTTCACGGTGGTGTGGGAGCAGGGCCTTTTGCAGCAGGAGTTCTCAAAAGATGGTATCAGGATAGAACGGATCCTCACGAAACAGGCCGGCCCGGGGGTGAATGAGGCATTCGCGAACGGCAAGGCCGATTTCGGCCAGTGCGGTGATTTCCCGCTGACTGTCGGAAGATCCGGCGGGTTGAAAACCAAGCTGATACTTGGGCAGGAGAACGGATCCACAACCTATATCATTGCCCGAGCAGGATCAGGCATAAGAACGGTTCAGGATCTCAAAGGCAAACGGGTCGGTTACCAGAAAGGCACGAACAGCCAGCCGGCCATTATCAAGATCCTTGCTCTGAACGGTATGACGCTCAATGACATCAAAAGCGTGAATGTAACCGTGGCCGATGGGTCAGCCGCACTTGTCGCCGGAACCGTCGATGCCTTGTTGAGCGGTTATGACAGGCCCCTGGTCCATCAGGGTGTCGCCGTGGACATTTACAACGACAAAGCCCGAGACTATGATTCAAGAGGGAAAAACGGCCTGGTGGTCTCTGAAGAGTTCGCCGCCAGGTACCCTGATATCACGAAGAGGTTGGTCAAGGTGTTCCTCCGGGCCGGGTATTATGCATCGCAGGAGAAGAACAGGGCAGCTCTCAACGCTACACGAGCCAAATTGGGCGCCAACTACACCTTTGCCGTGCAGGATTGGGTCGGACAGGATCTGAAAGTCAAATTCAATCCGCTGCTCAGGAAAAGTACGGTTGAATCCTATAAGAATCTCCAGCAGTTTGCCCTCAAAAACGGGCTTGTTCGTCAGGGATTCAATGTTGACACCTGGGTCGATACCCGTTTCCAGGAAGCGGCATTGGCAGAACTGGGCCTGCAGAACTACTGGGATCGCTGATTGCTGAACAGTTCGACTGATGAGCCGGCGACGATGTCGGCTCATCAGCCGGATCATATGTCCGGCGTACGTATTTCGAAGGGCATGTCGCCGGAGTGACCGATGTCGAATGTGAGCTCCTGGGTGAAGGAGAGTTTTTTGTGGCTTCTGTTGATCGAGCCGGGCGCTGCGGCGCTCCTCGAACGAATCAATGGAATGTCTGTGTGTATGCGGGATTTATGAAAAGCGACGAAACGATGAATTGATTGTCCTCTGATACGAGATGTCAATCATGAAGGACTGAATGACAAGTTTATTATCGATCAAATCATGAGCAAGAATATTACGGACAGATTTCAATGGAAAGACAGGCTGCTTGGTTTGATAGTTCCTGTTCTCGTGCTGATTGCCTGGCAGGGCCTGGTTAACCTCAAACTCTATTCGGACCTGATACTCGTTCCTCCGTTTAAAGTAGTAAGTACGCTGGTCTACCTTGCCGGGACAGGGGAGCTGACTACCCACATCCTGGTTAGCCTTCGCCGGGTGATGACGGGGTTTCTTTTCGGTGCCTCCTCCGGCTTTCTCCTCGGTCTTTTCATGGGCCTTTCTGAATCGGCAAACAGAACTCTCGGGCCATTTATCAAGGCGATCAAGCAGGTGCCTGAATTTGCCTGGATGCCGATGATCATATTGGTGTTCGGCATGGATGAGCTCGCTAAAAACGTTTTTATAGCCATCGGGGCTTTTTATCCGATGGTTTACAATACGTATCAGGGGGTGAGCGGCGTGCCTTATAAATATCAGGAACTGGCGAGGGTATTCGATTTCAAAAACATCAGATTCCTGAGCAAGGTTATTCTGCCAGGCGCTTTGCCCTCTATTCTTACCGGCCTGCGCCTGAGCCTTGGATTGTCATGGATGTTTGTTGTCGGCGCCGAGCTGTTCGGCACTGAATCGGGTATAGGATATATGATGTACTCCGGTCGTGAGATGTTTCAGATAGATGTCGTCATGGCCGGGCTGGTGGTCATAGGGGCTATCGGTTTTATCATGAACGCCCTCCTGAAGATGATAGAAAACAAGGTGCTGGTCTGGAATGTATCTGTTGAAGGGGGGCAGGGATAACGGTATGAATATCAGCAATCGGATAAAGTCATGGATCGGCACTGTCACTGTGCCGTTAGTGCTGTTGACAGTATGGCAATTCATCGCATCCCAGGGATACATCCTGGCGATGATCCTGCCCTCTCCGGCAACGGTATTCAGTACGTTTATAACAAACATTACCCAAAATGATCTGTTGCTTCATGTCGCGGCAAGCCTGAAAAGGGTAATTCTCGGGTTCCTCATCGGTGCCTCCGGCGGATTCGGGTTCGGGTTGTTCATGGGATTGTCCCGAACAGCCGAAAAGATATTCGCACCCACGTTTCATGTCATACGACAGGTGCCGGTCATAGGCTGGATTCCGCTGATAGTGATGTGGATTGCAATGGCTGAAATCCCCCAGGTCATCATCATATCCCTTGCGGCGTTTTACCCGATGACCCTGAATACGTTCGCGGGAGTGCGAAATGTCCGGAAAGAGTATCTGGAGCTGGCTTCAGTGAACGGATATAAGGGATTGAAGCTGATAAGGAAAATCATTGTCCCTGCTGCGCTTCCTTCGATCATTACCGGTGCCACGCTCAGCCTTGGAATGTCATGGGGAATCATGATGGCTGCCGAATTTTTCATCGACACGTCATATGGTATCGGAACAAGAATCCAGGCAGGTCGATCGAGTTTTAACATGGCGCTGGTACTTGTCGGGATATTTACCATAGGCCTGATCGGATATGGTCTGACGTTAATAATCGAAATGCTGGGAAGAGTTGCGAATCAGGGACGCGATGTCAATAAAGAAATCTAAATCGAGGGATGCTAAAATGTCAGCGTTAAAAGGTGTTATAGAGATCAGGAACCTGAGCAAGAGCTTCGTTGTCGACAACGATGAGTTGAAGATCCTGAATAATATCAATGTGACCTTCTCTTCAGGTGAATTCATATCGATAATCGGCTCGAGCGGTTGCGGCAAGACAACGCTGTTGCGCATCATGCTGGGCCTTGAATCCGATTATGAGGGACAGGCTCTTGTTGACGGTGAGCCGATCGCGGGACCTGGATTGAACCGCGGGATTGTTTTCCAGGATCACAGGTTGCTGCCCTGGTTGACTGTAAAGGAAAACATTGCGTTCGGCCTCGACAAGCTTGGTCGTAAGGAAAAGGAGCTCGTTGTGGCTGAACACCTCAAACTCGTGGGCCTGAACGGCTTTGAACGTGCATATCCGTCCCAGTTATCAGGCGGCATGGCCCAGCGGGTCGCCATAGCGAGGGCATTGGCGAACCGGCCCGAAATACTTCTCCTCGATGAACCGCTCGGAGCACTGGACGCACTTACCAGGATGCATATGCAGAAAGAGCTCGAGCGCATATGGCAGCTTGAAAAGATTACCATGATCATGGTGACGCATGATGTCGATGAGGCGATATACCTGAGTGACAAAGTGGTCATCATGTCCTCCCGTCCGGGGGTTATTAAAAAAATAATAGAGATACCGTTTGCCCGGCCGCGTGACAGGGCAAGTTCCGAATTTATTCATATCAAAGCGCAGATTTTGAAAGAGTTCCATCTCGGGACAGAGTATCCGTTCGCATATGCAATCTGATGTCATGGTTATGAAATACAAGGGCGATTCAATCGCTGGAAAATATCTGTCCGGCCTCAATCTTCCCGAGGATATGAGTGGTGATCTCAGCAGAGAATATCATCCGCCTTGTTGCTGTTGTCGTCCTATTGCGATGCGACACCAATAATAAATGCCCGCTTGATATGGCGGGTATGCCAGGCTGAAATACAACAGGAAGAGATTAAATCTACAAGACGATGAATAACAAGTTGAAAATAGTGATACCCGCGATCATTGCTGTCCTGATCGGATTGTCATGGTGGTTTGTCGCAAGAAAGGGGGCGACAAAGACAGAAACCGTCGCTGTTCGCGAGGTTCAGACGACCGCTCCGACGAACTGGGAGCTTGTGAAACAACTGACCGGCAGGGATATCCTTGCAGAAGAGGGTGTAAAAGTCGAGCCGGTCTTCTCTCTGCCGACCAATCTCGGCACGACATCTGTCCAGGCTCTTCTCGGCAATAATATTGACATCGGCGGCGCCGCATGGCCCTCGTTCATCAATGCAGTAGCTCGCGGAGGTAAGGTCAAGGCGGTCATCAATATGAATGTCACAACCCGGGACAATGAAAGTGGCACGAGCGGGCTGATTGTGCTTGAGGACAGCAACATTCGCACCATCAAGGATCTGGCGGGAAAAAGGATCGGGGTGAACGGGCTTGGCGCAGAGGCGGATTATGTTATCCGTCAGTTCCTCAAAAAGAACGGGCTTTCAATATCGCAGGTTGAGCTTGTCACGCTGCAGGACGACAAGCAGGAGCAGATGCTTCGCAACCGGCAGATCGATGCCGCCGGATTTTCCGGGAGCGGCGGGCTTTACTTTGAAAAGGCGGTCGAAAACGGCGGGGTTCGACAAATTCCGGGCACCACGAACTACGACACCAAAGGGGAGTCGGTTCTCAGCGGCATGGGTTTCAGGACGGATTTCATAGAGAAGCATCCTGATGTCGTCAGGCGATACATCCATGCTCTCGATGCAGCTCGCCGCATCGTTTATGAAGAGTTTCACAAAGACCCTGAGCGAGTGAGAAAGGCCTACGCGGAAATCAGCACCCGGAAGGGAGGCAACCCCCAGCTGGCCAGGTATTTCCGGGCCACCCGATGGAGTCCGGACTTCCCGGTTATCGTCGACAAGGACATCCAGTGGTGGATTGACCGCTTCGTCGAGGACGGCACGCTGAAGCCAGGCCAGATAAAGCCTTCGGACATTTATACGAACGAGTTCATCGACCAGAAATGGAAGAGGTGATCGCGCGCCAGGATCCTGATTCAGGAGAGAGCGCAACCCACAAGCGGTGATTTGAACATGCTAACGATTACAAAAAAATCCGAATGGTTATGGACATAATAGTTGCCGAGAACATTCGCAAGAAATTCAGGCTGAAGAACGGGCAGAAGGTGAAAAACAATGGCGTTGTTTCCGATGAGGTCGAAGCCTTGAGCGGATTCAACCTGAAAATCAGGAAAGGGGAATTTCTCGTGCTTGTCGGCCCGAGCGGCAGCGGGAAATCGGTTTTCCTCGATCTGGTTTCAGGGTTGAGTTCGCCGACGAGCGGCGTCGTTTATCTCGACGGCAAACCGGTGCAGGCTCCGAGCGCCAAGACGGGCTACGTTTTCCAGCAATATGCGCTCTTCCCGTGGCGAACAGCGCTCTCCAATGTCGAATGCGGCCTCGAAGCGAAAGGCGTCGCGAAAGACGAACGGGTCAGAATTGCGAGAGAGCTGTTGTCGTTGTTCGGGCTTTCCGATTTCGAGGACCGTTTTCCTTACCAGTTGTCGGGAGGCATGCAGCAAAGGGTTTCCATCGCGCGGGCGCTTGCCGCCAAACCGGAAGTGCTGCTGATGGACGAGCCTTTTGCCGCACTGGATGCACAGACGCGGGAAATATTGCAGAACGAACTCATCAGGATATGGGAAGGGACCGATACAACCGTGATTTTCGTCACCCACAGCATCGACGAGGCTGTTTTTCTTGCCGACAGGGTAGCCGTCGTGACTGCGCGCCCGGGAAGGATCAAAGATCTCATTGACATAGATCTGCCAAGGCCAAGAACGGGAGATATAAGATCCAGCAGTGAATTTGCCTGTAACCGCCATAAGGTATGGTTGGCGCTCAAGTCTGAAGTATCCAAGGCAGAACAGTATTCGAAACTTGCTACGGGGTTCACTGACTGATACTGTTCAGGAAATTCAAGAATAAAGGAGACTCTCTATGTCAAAAGAACTGGTGGTCCCTGAGAAATTGGGACTGAAAAGCCGCTCTGTCGATCTGAGCGGTTATATACAACGCTTTGCTCATCTTCTCGAAGGTTTGAAAAATTGGTCGATAGGCCTTCCCCTGGTGTTTGTCTTTTTTGCACTATGGGAGCTGCTGCCTCGTCTCGGGTTGGTCGATTCCCTGATTCTCCCGACGTTTTCCGATACGATCAGGGTCCTGTACGACCTTACGGTTTCCGGAAAATTGCTGTTGCATGTGCTCGTCAGCCTGCAAAGGACAATTGCCGGCTTCGGGCTCTCGGTGATCGTCGGCGTTCCTTTAGGCTTGTTGATGGGGCACTACCGGCAATTCGAAAAAATCACAGACATCCTTGTGCAGAGTTTGAGGAATACATCAACCTTTGCGCTTATGCCGATTTTTCTGCTTGTGCTGGGGCTCGGTGAGTCGTCGAAGATTGCGATCATATTCTATGGCGCTCTCTGGCAAATCCTCATGAACACGATCAGCGGCGTCAAGAGCGTCGACCCGATCTACATAAAAGCGGCCAGATCAATGGGGCTTTCCGAGAAGGATCTGTTCGTCAAGGTCATTCTCCCTGCTAGCTTTCCTTCAATAGTGATCGGTGCGAGGTTGGGCGCCAAGATCGCGCTCATGGTCGTCATTGCGGCGGAGATGATCGGAGCCAAATCCGGACTCGGGTTTTTCATCCAGAATGCACAGTACAATTTCATGATTCCCGAAATGTATGCCGGTATTCTGACCATGTCCATACTCGGGCTGATAATCAATTACCTGCTTGTCTGGCTTGAAAGGAGAGCGACCTACTGGAAGGGAGATATAGGCGGATCGATTCATTGACGGGCAATGAGCGGTTATCGCAGCTGTTTCCTTGAGATGCCGGCTCAGCAGGGGCAGCACACTGAACCGGAGCGTGCATCGCCGTCCGGTCAAGCTCTCGAACTGTTTCCGCTTGTCCGGAAGCAGCGCCCCACTCTTTTTCCAGCCGACGGGTGCCGCTCCCTCACGCTCCATGCCGTGACAGGAATTTCCCCTCGCCCGATCATCACGTGCGATTGATTCAGGGCCGCTATCGATCGAGGGCCAGGTACGGGGCTTGCCGTCCGGTCGACGATCACAGGCGGCGGCGGTCATGCCGGTATTTGTCCTGAATGCTATGATCAGGTTGACATCTTCCCGTGAAACCAAACCCCTCGATGGCTGCATCCTCAGACCCCGTCGTCCGGCTCCGGCGCAGGTCAACTGAAACGTGTCGATCATGGCTGATCATGAATGGTATCGGAAGTAAAACAACACTACTCGAAGAATGAAAAAGACTGCTGTAAATAAAAAAATCCTCTTTCAGTTCATGCTGCTCTCGGTCATCAGCGGGATGTCGGCAGGGATGTCGCAGATCGTTCTTACCCTTTATGCGGTGTCACAGGGGGCGACATCTTCCCGGATCGGCCTGATCGTAGGCATGCATGGATTCGGCCTCCTGTTCACGGTGCTTCCAGTCGGTTTTATCGTCGATCATATCGGCCCCAGGAAGGTGTTCATTTTCGGGGCCTCCTCGACGGCCCTGATCTATCTGCTGTTTCCATTGGCACGGACATTTCCGCTTCTCTGTGTTTTCGCCGGGCTCGTCGGTTTTTTTACCGCATTCAGGTTCGTGCCGCTCAGCAGCGTGGTCATTGAATTCGTCAGGAATACCGGCAGCGACAAGGCAGGTTTGCTGCGGGGTTCGAACTCGCTCGGCGTCGTTTTGTTCGGCCCGATGCTCGGGGCGTGCCTCAGCAGGTACATAGGGTTTGACAATGCCTTCCATGTCCTTGTTTTCATAGCCCTTCTGCTTGTTGCCGGGGCATTGGTGACGTTGCCTGACAGCAGGCGTTCCGAGTCGTTCTCGATCAGCAGCCGGCTGTCGGAAGCGAAAAAACTTTTCGGAAACCGCTCAATCGTGGCTGCTTCGCTTGCTGAGTCGCTCGGCGGGGCTACCCTGGCATGTTTCAACGCATTTGCCGTCGTCATTGCCATCCGTGTCATGCATATTCCGGTCCAGTTTGCCTCTGTTCTCGTTTCGCTCCAGGGGCTGACATTCATTGCGACGCTCTTTACGCTTTCGCGTTTGCTGGACGGCCTTGGGCATCGATCCTCTTCCCTCATCAGCATAGGTATCATCATGACGGCACTCCTGCTGCTTTCCTGCGTGCAGCATCCTGCATTCCTTTTTGCAGGATCGATATGCCTCGGGGTCGGGCTTGGCATTTTCAATCTCGTCAACATCACGCGAATAGCGCATGCGAATGTCTCAAAAGGCGGGAGTGCCGGCATTTTCGCACTTTTTTCCGTATCGGGTTCGATTATTGGCCCGGTCATTGGAGGCTTCGCCGGGGAACATTTCGGGACCTCGAACGTATTTTTTACGTTCGTTCCGCTTTATCTGGCGCTGGCGCTCATGACCTGCGTCCGCACAGCTGCTCAACAACCGGCAGGAGTCGATGTGCTGTCGCGTCAGCCTGTAATGGAGGAGTCCTGATTTCCTGTCGGCAACTGTTCAATACGTTCAGTGCGGGCACATCGGCCGCTGCTGCCGGAAGATCCTGAGCCGGGTAGTATTCCAATAGCAAGAGTCGTGATCTCAAGCTGTCAAAGGCATAGTGCGACGCGGTCGCGACTATTGAATGCCGAACGATTGAATTGCTCGCTAACATCAATACGGTAAATAAAATACCATATCTGTGGTATTGATAGACAGCTGCTTCTGTTGGATATTGTACCCGGAAAAACATGAAATGCCGGGATATGGCATTGTCGGCAGATGACTATTGACACCATGCCATGGGGGCATT
>Ga0326726_10000789_pt1 | contig 28959 bp, 21 predicted proteins | sample MHFenrmetagenome_2_FD_207603 | JGI IMG/M metagenome (GOLD analysis project Ga0326726, IMG submission 207603) | Lab enriched peat soil microbial communities from Michigan Hollow, Ithaca, NY, United States - MHF15MN | ecosystem: Environmental > Terrestrial > Soil > Wetlands > Peat | place: USA... | reverse complement strand
GTCTGGGTGAATACCAAATATGATGGGGGTGAGACCATCACAACACCACTGCAGCTTGGAATGACCGATTTCGCATCAATGTTGAACACCGGTGAATCGAAACAGTTTAACATCTCCATGCAAAACAAGGACGATACGAACGTAGATTTACGGTTCATCCGCACAAAGATTATGAACAACACCGAGAAAGTAGTAGAAACGAAATGCAACATCATCACTACCTGTGACACCTCAAAAGAATACGAAGTCTCTGTCGAAATACGATTTCCCTTTGTCATGCTTGAAGGAGGTCAACCAGTAAAAGACAATAATCCTTATTTCGCGACAAAGATTGGCTATCAATCCCAAACTGGACAAGGGGGAGAAAATCACATCAACACAACCGTTTATATCGGGAGAGACAACATCAGTGATCCCCGTGTCTTCCGCTTATCCATAAAGCCGGAGAATATCGAGAGCGGATCGAAACTCACATTTTTCACGAGTTACGTTACAGTTGATAACACGGGGAATGAAATATTCCAACGTACCTATTCCATTGCGTTTGAACCAGCAACCGAGCTGACAATCACTTCGATACCCCGCGAAGCAAAAATCAGCTATGAGTTTGGTAGAAGCGCGGGTGTCCAAACAAAGATTTCGCTCCGTGCAGAAGGCGGAATACTTGATGACATCATTCAAAGCATCGTCCTTGATCCCTTACCAAGCTATATGAACTTTGATTTAACGATTCTGGGGTCACGGGAGTTTCTCTATGAAAGCGATCGGTCGTACAACATTTCATATTCGATCGATTCGATACAAAATGGGAATCTCGTATCTTTTAATGTGGTAGGGTTGCCTGAACGGATCTCAGCCTCCTGGGGTCTTAGCCTTGGGACTCTTGGGGATCTTGCTGTTTCAAGTTTTGCTGAGTTGGATATGTCGCAGGATGTCAAACGTCTCACGTTATCATTCTTTGGAAACGACCATCCATTTATCTCCTTGGAAAATTTTCCAAGAAAACTCAGATTTGAAAGTGGTGTAAACCTGTTGAACGGAACCGGGAATATTACCCTGATACGAGGACTTGATGAGGTTCGGATATTAAATGTCTCCATCCAGCATAAAGACATGACGGTGACAAAATCGTTTGAACTGAAAAATAATTATGTGCAGATGAAATGGAAAATCGACCTAATCAACAGTACTGGATTTTTCAATGTCACCCGAGACTCTGATAGTGTCATGACTATCTCGACGATAATCGAATATAACAATTGGACTTTCACCAAAGCACTTGAGCTTCGGAACAGTCATCTGGAGCTCTCCTGGGCTATTGATAGACAGCAACGGACCGGACAGGTGATCCTCACACGGGATACCGGCAGTGGAAGCCCAATGCTCTCTTTCTCCATTGCTCATGATGGATGGATCCTGGATGATTCCCTTGAATTTAAAAACAATTATCTTGAATTGTACTGGCAGCTACCTACACAGACCAATACCCATGTCGAACTTGGTCTCATCACTGCAGGAGGGCAGATGTTCCATAACACGATCTCCGTGGTTGATGATGGAACAGAGTTATTCCATCTTGGTTTTGGCATCCAAACCGATGATCACTATATCATCTCATGGGATTACGTCAACGGGCAAATTTCGAATTTCGAATGGTCTGGCAGACTTCTCCGGCTCACCGATGTCGATATCGGGGTGAACCTCGCAGGAGAAATCTTTACCGTCAGTGCAGACATTGATGTCGGACAATCAGGTTCCATAGAACTGCAGTTCAATAAAGCAGTCGCAGTCACCTTTGTGGATACCGCAAGTGACACATTCAAGATCCATGGGAATGTCAGTATTAACGCGACAAAAAGACTCCAGCTCTCATGGGAGTTAGGAGATACAGGACATTTCACGGTGTATACCTTCGGACAACCGTTAGGCGACCAGTTCAGCCTTGAGGTCGGATATGATCCACAACACTCCGGGAATTACCAGTATGGATTCCGATTAGTAGGGGAACATTTCATCGAGATCACCCGGACCATCCAATGGTACTCAGTGAACGGGTCTCTCGTTCGCATCTGGATTCTTGGTGATGAACCAATTCCTGGGGACTGGACATTGGAAGTCCTTTGGAACGGGCAATGGTACTCTGTACCTTGGAATTAGGTAATGCATATGGGAGAAAAAAAAACCAAGATAGGACTTTGTGTCCTTATGATGCAACTCCTATTGCTTGCCACACTAGGACAGGGTATGCTCCAATCAAAGGATAATCAAGGTTCTCTGCAGCCCATTGGAAGCGCACGGAGCGGGTCCATCGAGGTCTGGCAGGATGAGTTTTTGAATGGAAGCAAAATTGATCAAGCGCTCTCCAACAATATTGTGGTCAACACAACCATTGGAACGGTCACGATGGAAAACACCTATCCTGCGTGGATAGATGCTTCCTTCACACGGATGAAGCCAATTGTTGTTTTTAACAACGGACAAGAAACGTTTTATGATTATGATGTCAATATATCAGTACAATACGACACGGATATGCAACTTGATTTTGATGATCTTCGTTTCACTGATCAAAATGGGGTTTCGCTACCATATTATAAATTTAATAGCATTAATGGTATCACCTGCGAAGTGCTAGTAAAGATACCCACCTTACCGCCTGGACAAACCATTCTTTACATGTTCTACGGGAATCCAACAGCGAACGATCATAGTAGTTTTTCATCGATATTTTCATGGCAGGATCGAACTCATCCAGATACCATGGTTTCTTTCAAAGCAGCAACAGAGGGTGCCTGGGACCCGGATGTCATTTATGGTGTCGATAGATTTCTTGTCACTTGGGAGGAACGACTCGGACCAGAGGATATCGACATCCCCCTCCCCCATTATGAACGGACAATTCCTTGTGTGATTCATGGGAGAACCTATGATAAGGATGGTGGAAATCCTATCCCTGATAATAACACCGATATCGACGTGTCTCTTCCAGGGGATCCCTCCTATCATGCTGAAAATCCCTGTAATGCGTTTGGTGCTGGGAAGTACTTCGTCGTGTGGGAGGAGAACCCTGCGAATCAACCGATATATCGATATGATTCGGATATCAAAGGTGCGATCCTGTATCCAAACGGGACGGTTCAAATGCGTTTTTCAATCTGTACAGCCGCCAACGGCCAATTTGATCCCCAGGTCACCTATGACAGCCAAAGCAACCGGTTCTTAGTCGTCTGGGCGGATGCACGGAATGGCTACGACGACTATGATATCCGAGGGAGGTTGTACAATTCCCAGGGTTATCCGGTCGGGGCTGATTTTCCGATAGCTTATGAAACCAATTACCAGGGGAACCCCTGGATATGCTCTGATAATGAAGGACATTTTTTTATTGTCTTCGAAGATGGTGTTGATGCTTCCCTTGGTCCCTTCAATCTGTATGCATACCGGTATGACTCCAATGGGAACCGTATCGGTTCTCGAATCACGATTGCAATAGGCAGCGGGACGGTGGATAATATCTTCCCTGCTGTATCATATAATTCCGAATCGGGGCGTTATTGTGTCACCTGGAACGACGGAGATGTGAGTGTCGACCCGACGAGCCGTGAGAGCTACAATGGGAACATTTGGGGAAAGATCTATAACAAAACCGGTGCGGTCATTAAGAACAATTATATCATTGAACCAGGGACGAGTTTCATCAGAAGTGTCTCCGTCCCGTATTTTGATACGATGTTTTTCGTCACGTATGATGGTACGATCGCAGGGAATCAGGATATCTATGGGCTGCTGATTGCTGCGAACGGTACAGTGATGACAAACCGACAGGAGCTTTCTGATGGTTCCTCTCAGAACGTTGATTGGAATGATCTTGCTGCGGGGGCAGGACGGGTGTTCGTGACCTGGGAAGACGAACGGGATCTCATGAGTCAATACGCTGATGTTTTTCAGTACGTCTGGCGTTCCGTTCAGTCTGTTGGTTCCATGAACGTATCGTGTAGCATTGGGATTGAAGAAGAGCTGGTCACGGAAGCACAACTGATGTCGGTTCCTATCCAACCAGAGATGTTCCGTGAGTGGCGACAGTTCTTTTCCGTCGATACCCTCCCGCCAGCTAGTACGATCGTGTTTGACATCATGGATCAGAATGGAACGAACCTTCTCAAAGCAGACGTTCAGGATGGTCAGAACATCTCAGATATAAACACGTCAGCGGTCCGGTTACGGGGCACCTTTACACGCTCATCAGCACAGACGAGCCCGGTTCTTGACAAATGGAACATCTCCGCGTTCGTTGGAAAGGACATCTACGCCCCGACGACGAACATCACCCTTAGTCCCGCAGAACCAAATGGAAATAACAACTGGTATGTGACACCGGTCATGGCGACCTTTATAGCCTCTGATGTTGATAGCGACCCAGAGAACATCACCACGTATTATGATATCAATGGGTTCGGGGTGGAGATCTACGATTCAGACTCCCCACCAATGATTTCTTCAGAACGACCCAATAACTATATTGAATACTGGTCCAATGATTCGATCAATGAGGAGACCCCGCATCATCGCGTCGAGGGGATCAAGATCGATACCACGGCACCGATGATCACCTTGTATAAACCGTCTTCTCTTGTCCCAGAAGGCCGCGTGCTCATCAACGGGACTGCGACGGAATATACCTCTGGCTCCGGAATTGACCGGGTGACAATACAACTCAATGAGGAGGTCATTTACGATACGGTGTTCAACGGGGAATCACGAATCTGGTTCGAATGGAACTTCACCGCGGATCGTGGTGAGACCTACGACATCCATGTCGAGGTATGGGACAAAGCGGGAAACAACATACAAGAGCGGAAAACCGTGCTGTGCCCTGATTACGGGATCTATGACACAGGGTACATCTACTGGTTCAACAACCCAAAAATAGGACCGGTCAAGTTCCTGAATACCCTTGGGTTGTCTATTGCCGTGTCAAATGATACGCTCTACGTCATTCTCCCAGGTGTCACCAGTGATGCAGTGTCCGTGAAATTCGTAGCAACGCAAACATTCCTCAAAAAGGAGTTCACCTTCCAAGATACGAACCTCTCCGATGGCTGCTCTGCAAACTTACTTGTTCCTTTCGGGATCTACAAAATTAAGGCATATGCATACGATGAGTCAAACACCCAGCTAGGGGAATATACGATCATCACGAAGATGCTGATCCTCCTGCTGCGATGAAAAAAGGGTAAGCGCCCCGGCTGGGATTCGAACCCAAGTCGAAGCCTCGACAGGGCTTCATGATAGGCCACTACACTACCGGGGCAGAGATTCTCGTTTGTGTGCAGCTGGGGTAATCACTTCTCTTTCTTTAATTTTTTGGAAGAACTGAAGTAAGAAAAAAAGAAAGAAAACACTCTATGCGACTAAAAAAAAAAAAGTCGTTAGATTATTGGATATCAGGGATCTCCCGGATGGTGCTGAAGAAGATATATCCATCGATTTGGTAGCGGTACTCCTGATATTTCTGTACTGCTTCTTGGTACGCCTGTTCGACCATTGTGAAGTTCTCCATCAGCAAATCGACAAGTGCCATGTTGCCGAAGGAAAGGTTTTCTGCTGCGCATCTCAGATAATAGCTTGCGTTGTATCGTAACATGGTGATGTTTTGACCTGCACCAGCAAAACCGATGTAGTACCCTATGACTTCGAGATATCGGGAGTTATTCGTATAATTCCGTGCGTTCGTAAAATATGGTTCAGATTTCCCGAAATTCTCATGGGCTGCGAGGTATTTTTCCATGGCATTTGTACAATTATCAATACAAAGGGTTGTGAGATTTTGACTTTGATTGGCTAACGCAGTGTTAAACCAGTATAATGCAAAATCAAAAAAATAATTAGCAACCTCTCGTACTTCACGTGCCGAATCCATCTTTACCGCACCTTGGAGATAGTAATTCGTGAAATTCTCATTTCTACCGTTAATGTCGCTTATCTCTGTTATATGTTGGAGGTTCATGGTATCTATTTTTGATTGGCTGATGATATCACCGATAAAGTAGGTGACGATGATGATACCAATCATGACCGATGCTAGCATAATAAACATATTTCGAGTAAATTCTCGCGTCATATTTTTTCACCAGTTTATGTAATCGAAATGAGACTGACGGTGTGCTCATCCCAGAAAACTATCGGGCTTACCACCGGGTTTTGTGTCGAGCTCCATTCAACACGGGCAAGGCTGCTGAACGGTGAGCCAAGACCCTGACAGGTGATTAGATCTGTGACTCCCACACCATTTCTCATGAGTGAATAATTCATCGCAGAGTTTCCATTCTTCTCGATCCGTAACTTATACCATCCGTTGTAGAGATGCCCATTTTCATAATCAGAACTCAACTGAACCCATCCGGTTGGTGTCTTGACGCTCATTTTAACTTGATAGCTGCAGGACAGTGGTACACTTGGGACGAATACGTATTCTAATTTTATCTTTGCGATATCATTCCCACCTGTTGTTTTGAAGTTTAGATAAAGGTCTGCTGGTTCGCTACTGTTACCACAGGTGAACCATACCTCCCAGGTATTGATTTGCTTGTTGAACGTCGAGAAGCTATAGTTCCAATACTGAATACCGCTCACAGCACGCAGTTTGGTCTTAAAGGATCTCGCGGTCAAATAATGATAACTAGGCGAGACTTCGAAATTCGATTCAGCTGATTGTGCACTGGTATCAAACCAAACTTGACTCTGGTAGGATTCCTGTGCTTTACCACCGACGATATCTTCTACACCAGCGAAATCTTCCGTAAGAATGGTCGGTGCCTCGAACGACCAGACGCTCACAACTGTTGGATCATCATCACCAGTTAACCCATCTCCATCTTGGTCGATACCATCGTCTACCGTAGGATCATCCGTTAGTTCGTTTTTATCATTGATCCCATCTTCGTTTTCATCCCAATGGACGACCCCCTGGTTTGAGATTTTCGTGTTATTCACGACCCCTGTATTGACGGTGACCTTGAAATTTAAAGCGACACTGCTTTGTGCAGCAATGCTACCGTCCCATTGGATTTTTTTGGTTCCACTGTCATACGAGATGGTTCCTGATCCAGCGATCGCTGACCCAGGTATATATTGGGTGTTCGTAGGGATGGCATCTTCGAATTCAGGACCAGGGTTGTTTTTTTGATTCGCAGTACCGATATTACTGATGGTGATCGAGTACTCAAGAATATCTCCGCATTCGACAAGATTGCCGTTTACGTCTGCGACTGTTTTTCGTGCCATTATCTGAGTCCTTGCATACCCGGAAAATCTAAGGTTATCGAAGAACGCCATACTGTCAAATTGATTGTCTCCTTCATCCTTTAAATCGATAGTAAGGGTGATAATTTCACCGGGGGATACTGGGTGTTCACGTCCGATAAGTGCACTTGCTCCGGCATCTGCCCCATTGGAATTTGGTGTTGACTGGAGCCAGTCCACCCCTGAGGGGTCATTACTTTGAGCAAATAAATTATATCCAGTTCCCAGGAGAGCTGTATCACGGGCGTTAAGAACGAAATCTCCTCCGTTGACGTTAATGATGTATGAGGATACTCCTTTTGACGGGGAGTTGACAGTGATGGTAAGCTGGTCATTATATTGTGTTCCAATATAATCCGGGTACTCAACCGTAAAGAATTGAGTATCATAATAGAGATAATGCATATAGGCAGGGACAAGAAGTTGCATCTGGAGATTTGCTTCATCTCGAGGGGTCCCATATTGTCCGCCTTGGAACCAGTTACCACGTTCGCTCCCTGGGCATAATCCACTCGAAGTAGCATACAAGAGATCAGCTCGTCCGGTGCTAAAGATAGCAAAGGAGGATCCATCTGTTGGAATAAGGTTTCCTCTGGAGGAGAGAACCGTGGATTGTCGATGTCCTGCGGAATCTCTATCCCAGTACTGGGAGCTGATCAACGTTGATGGATCGGCCAGCAATGCTACCGCAAGATCATGCCCATCATACGATCCAGCTTGTACTGATTTTGGGGTAATCGCTACAAAAGCGAGAGTCACCAGCAGGAATACAATCCCTATCGTGGGAATTTTTTTGTTCATTTTCTATCCGCCTCCACCATAAGTCACGATAAATAATATGTTTGATTCTGCAACGACATCATCATACATCCCATCATTTGGGATCACTAGACATTTCCAGGATTCATCAAGGAGTATTTCTTCTGAGACAATTACACTACATGCAGTGTTCCCATCTTTTGTACACAGATAATTCTGATACAGTTGTTCTGGTGTCAATACGCGAGGATAAATTTTTACTTCATCAATGGTACCCGTGAAATTTACTTCACCAGCAAGTCGGACTCCCGTGATCTCCAAATCGTCAATCGCCATGTATTTGTTCGCTGTTGATGTGCGCCATTTGAACTGCAAGTGAAGCATACTTATCGATGATGGCAATGAAAAAATTACTTTAGTCCAAGGTCTCTGACCACCAGGCATGACTGGGTTTGTTATCTCAAAAATAGGTTTCCATTTACTCCCATTGCGATAATAAAGCCCTATGAAATCATTGCTATCCGTGTTTTTGTAACTGTACCAAAAGGAAATCTCTATGTTTATGTACCCTGAAACATCGATACCGGTTCTGTTAAACGCAGCGTATTCTGGGTCAAAATCCCCAGATCCACCGATAGAATAGACTCCAGTGTGCGGAGTTAACGCAGTAGAGGGCAGTAAACCAAAATCACATTCTATTCTTGCGTAGCTTGTTGTATTGATATGGATCTGATCAAGATAGACAAGATCATCATCGTAGCTTGCATCACATTGGAAACGTAATCGCATGTTGGTGGGGAATCGATAGTTGCTTTCATTGATGTAAACGATGGTATGGTACCAGACACCTTTTGTGTAGGTACTAGGGTAATTGGTATCAAGAATGGTAACCCACGACGTCCCATTAAAGTACAGGACCCACCAGTCTTCGCCGCTTGCCCAGCCGTTCCCCCGCCACATCCACCAAAAATCAACTTTCATGGATTTGTATACAGGGGTATCGATATCAATCGGGTTGAGGGTGAAGGCTGAAGATGTGCCGCTGTTGTCTCGTATACAGGCAGAGGCAGCCCCTTCGTGTTTATAGTCACTTGAGCGGTAACAATCAGCAGAGGTGCCGTTGCTTCCAGGGACATAATTCCCCCACCCTGTGTTAAACGTATCATATCGCAGGCTCGTCCAGTTCTGCTGCTGTCCCGTGGTTGCATTGTTTTCAGTCCATTCGTTTTTTTCATCTTGGGCTTCGAAGCTGGTCGAGAAAATCGTTCGTCTCCCTGCAACACCAGTCCCTTTCCCAATCGCACCAGCAGGGGTTTCACCAGAGCCAAGGAGCTTTCCTGTAGCATGGGTATGTTGATAGGTATCAAGTATTCCATCGACATAGATAGCACAATCGCCTACCGACGCATCATAGGTAGCAGCAATGAGATGCCAGGTGTTATCGTTCACGAAGACCGCTCCGATCAGATCGATAGCACCATCACTTGAGTTTGTACTCCATTTCACATGACCATTTGTGACTGCAAGCTCCCAATATTTATTCCGGTTGTACGACAGAATCGTCCCTGAGTTCTGATTTGTCTTTACCCAAGCTTCAACCGTGATTTTATCAATGTAGTTATTCGAAAAACAGTATGGAATAGAAATGAAATCATCGCCATTAAACTGGTAAGCACCACCAAGTTTCCCTTGGTTGGTCCAGGTGGAACCGTTAATAGTTCCATTATAGTTATTCCCTGAGTAATCTTTGGTTTGAAACGGATTCTGACTGTCAAATGGGAGTAAAATCCGTGTTAAAGAAGAATACGGACCCGTTGATGCAACCATCCAACGATAAATGAAAGTTACCGGATTAATATTCGGATCTATCGTATAATCATAACAAATAAGGTCTTCGTCAACGGTTCTTGTTCGCAATGTGGTGACCAACATAGGATCAACCAAGGGAGAGGTCCCCGGACCCGGGGGGTGATCTCGAGGAGTGATGATACCATCGAAGATCATTTTTGTACTCCCATCGCTAAGCACGGTGTAAACACTGACCTTCACTTGTTTTTCTGCACTAAAAAGAGCATCATTGATCGGGAGATAGAAACATTCACCCATCACCCAGGGATCATTATCAAAACGATAGACGTGTGGCCCATCTGATTGCTCCACACGAATGGTGTAAGAATCAAGCTCCTCACCGCCAACATGCTGAAGGACCACTCTGCCATCATCAGTCACATACCCAGCAAGATTGACATGGGGATCCGGTGAAGGCAGGTGCACAGGGAAAAACTGATAATAAATAACGCCAAACGCACTGATGGCGATCAGAACCAGAATAATTGCACCAATGACTTCCGAAGCTGCATTGGAATTATTAGTAAACGACACGTTCTTCATCTCTCCAAACCACAGATATATCTCTGTTATTGCTCCGTATTTAATGGTATCGTGCTATTATGGCTGGATTGACAAATTAAAAGAGGACTTTAAAGGTGATAAATGAGACTAAAACCAGGATGAACGCCTGACGAATCCCTGCAGAAAGGCGACCTTCCATCATAAACCCACCAAGGAGTCCACCACCAAGACTTTGGACAAAGACGAAGGTAAAAAACATGGTTTTTACCTCCATTGGGTCGATATTTGCTATTCTGATATTTCCGATTGCTTTTCCCGCCATTTTCCCCTGGAGGTCGTAAATAGCCTGGAAAATCGTTCCATTGATGACAAGGATCACTGCGAGGAAGACAAAAAAACTGATGAAGATGACGATGCTGTACATGGACATCTCGGTACGTCGTTGTTGTTCGACACGTCTGATTTGATCTAGTTCTATAGCTGCTGCGTTAAAGACCGAGGAGGTGTTCCCACCGATTTCCAATGCTTTATCGATGGTAATCGCGAGCCGTTTTACTTCATTATTATTTATTCTCTCCCCGAAATTTTTTAACGCTTCATCAATGGGAATGCCCCAGGATAACTGCGCTACCATCATCTTCAGCTCATCCGTCAATCGGCCATAATCACCCTCAGATGCCGATCGCATGGAATCATAGATGTTCATCCCTGATGCTGAGGAGTTCGCAATGTCCCGTAGGAAATCAGGGAGTTTATCCATGATTTCACGTTTTTGTTTTTGTTTCATGGAGTTATAGAAACCAAGTGGCCCGATACAACTCATGACGGCAAAGACTAAATAATCAACAGGCTGTATGAAACCGACTTTGATGATAGGATGATGAATAAAAGCAAAAAACCCAAAGATAGAGAAAAAAGCGGTAAGGAGAATCGATATCGCGAGGATGACATCAACCAGTTTATCTTTTCCATATTTTCTGTTGATGTTGTATTTCTTCATATATCTGATTTTCTTTATACTTCTTCACCCATCCCTGATTTCATCATCACATAAAACCCACAATACGCCATTGGGAGTATGACAAGGGAGATAATATAGAGGAAATCAAAGGAGATACCACCGCTGGTAAGTCCCATGACTGATAAAATGATTACAAGGAATAAGGGAAACGCAATCACGGTGGTGACAAAGCTTTCCGCCATGATGGCGAGCGAATCCAGGTTCTTTTTCCTATCCGATATATCATCAAACATGTACCGTTCGACACAACGGTCGAAATAGGGAGCAAGGTCGCTTCCTGATTGGAGGACCGCGACGATACCTTGAAGGAAATCCTTGAATTTTCTCGAGGGCGATATTTTGATGGCGTTGTTCAATGCGGTGATCGCATCAAGCCCCATAAGTTCGATTTCCGTGGTTATTTTCTTTGCCTCTTTTTGTACTTCTCCGTAGAGTTCGATCCCGGCGAGGGTCCCAAAGATTTCTGAAGGGGAAATCCCAGCGACAGACATCGTATTGATGAAATTTGCGACGTAGGGAAGATGGCGGTCGATATTTTTCCCTCGCGATTTAGCTTTGGTCGTTGGTAACTGAAGGTACACCATCCCAATCATAAACGGGACAATCGAGGTCACAACAAGGAGGAGTAACGCGGTGATGTTATTTGGGAGGAGCAGATAAAGGAACAACGTTGAAGTGAACGAAGCAATAAACCCAAGAATGATATTCATCAGAACCATGGAGTAGTACTCTTGGTACACCATGCTGATGTTTGCTTTTTCAAGCATGTTGTTCTTATTTGTCGCACTAACGTTGAATCTGTCAAAAATATTTGAGAAGAGTTGCCGACAAAACCGTGTGTATTTGGTCGATTTCATTCTTCGTTATCCCTCTGTATACGCTCAAGGACTCGTTCAGGGAACTTTTTATACTCTCCGATGATGCTGCCGAATTTCTTATATGATTTGATTTTTTTCTTCCGCATCCATTCGAGGACAATGACCCTGTTGTTGAGTTCTTGCTGAAGTTGTTCGTCAGACCAATCGTTTTGTTGTTTGATCCGATTTAGGATTTTGCTTGATCCAGCGCTTTCGAAGCGGTCATCGGTTTTAGAGACCCATGTGTACGGTGCCATGAAGATAAGCTGGTTCGTATCTGAGTCAAGTTTGATGATTTCAGTGACACTGGTCATCCGTCTGACCATTTTTCCTCCGATGTCCACCGCATTTTGAAAGACGATGACATCGAGTGAAGTCAGAAGAGCTCGGGGAAGTTCAATAGGTGGATTTTCCAGTCGTTGAATCAGAGTGTGAATCGTGCTGGCATGCACCGTCGCATACGCGGTATGCCCGGTCGCCATCGCCTGGAAAAGACTGTACGCTTCTTTTCCTCGGACTTCACCGACGATGATGACACGGGGTCGTTGTCGTAATGCTGCTCTAATGAGATCGAACATGTCGATGTCTTTACCGGTTTTGCTCTCATCGCTGGCCGCAAATCCTTTTCTGGTGGTTCCTGCGATCCAGTTCTTATGAGGGATATTGACTTCTCTGGTGTCTTCGATGGAGATGATTTTATGGGACGGTGGAATAAACAGCATCAGCGCGTTTAGTGCCGTAGTTTTCCCACTTGCTGTTCCTCCGCAGAACAGAATAGAGGCGCCATCTTCGATCGCCATCCAGAAATACGCTGCCATCTCGGTGGACATAGATTTGTATTCGATTAAATCGACGGGGGTGAGAGGGATTTCTTTGAATTTACGTATAGTGAAGGTAGAACCTTTCGTGACCGTACGAGCAAGGGTTGCTTGGAGACGAGACCCATCCGGCAATTTACCATCAACAATCGGGGAGAATATCGATATTTGTTTTCCTGAGACCTGACAGAGTCGAACCAGAAATGAGTTCAGCTCTTGTTCGGATTCATAGAAAATGTTTGATTCAATTGCCTCGTATTTCCGATGATGGATGAAAATAGGAGTGTTTGGTCCGTCGGAGGAGATATCCTCGATACCATCATCATGCATTGGTATATCGATTCGTCCGTACCCAAGGAAGTCTCTGAAAATATGATAATAGATGGTGTCTTTTGAGCCTTCTTCAATGTAGATATGGTTATCGCTGATGACACGTTCAATCGTTTCTTCTAAAAATTTTGCTTTTTCCTCATAGGTCATGTCGAAAGTGTCAATATCTGCAAGCATTTTGAAAAGATGAGCGATTTCATTTTTTGTTTGTTTTTCATCATCGTTGAGTTGTGGTTCGCTGACTTCATAGACGTAATCATGGGTGGCATGATCATAGATGATACGTTTTTTACCTTGTTCTTTCCAGCCAAATCCTGTTTGTTCCTCGATGATCTCAATGTCTCGTTCGGGAACTTCAAGGAGAACTCCTGTTGAAGTCCCATCGTTTTCTTGGGTTTCAAGCACAAGGTCTGTCCCTTGATCAGTGGTCTCAGAATCAGAAGCCTCCAGTGATCGCGGAGATAGTGATATTTTTTTTTGTTCTACGAATTGTTGTTCTATGGTTTTTTCTTCCGTATGAATATGGTACTCTTCTATCGGTGAATTATTATCTTTCTCTTTTTTCGTGGTTTTTGTTTGCCGAATTGGTTGCTGTCGTTTCTTTGTTTTATTGACAGGAGGTTCGTCTTCGTCTGATGTTCGAGCTTTTTTTTGTTTTGCTTTTTCTAACAAGCCCATGGGGATCACTTAATTTTATATTTATTCATCACTTTTTCATATAACTTATAGTTACTCGATTCGATAAAATCGTTTAAAATATCATCAGGGAGTTCCCCGAGCAATGAATCGGTCATATGAAGGACTTTTATAAGTTCATCATCGAAGAGAAGAGCAGAAGCTTGTTTCTCTTTGTTGAGAGCGTCTCCTTTCCCTGTACTTTGTTGTTGTTTGTTTCCTTTCATTTTGAAATGTTGTTGTTTCTGTTTGAGTTTCAATGCTTGTTTTTCTAGTTTTTTGCGTTGTCGTTCCTCTATACGGGTTTGTCGTATTTGAAGCCGTTTGAGTCGTTTTTGTTCTTTTTGTTGTTTTTTTATCTCCCGTTGAGATCTTGGTTGTGGCTGTTCTTTTTTTGAAGGGAGCTTTTCTTTTTCGGTGACTGCTGTTTTTTTCTTTTCCATTTTTTCAAGTTTTTCGTATTCGTGTTCAAGTTGTTTAAGTTTTTTTTCTTCTTCAGTTAACTTTTTTTTGAGTTCTTTGGATTGTTCCTCCAAATCTGCTGAGATGGTGGTTTGTTCTACATCTAATTTGTGTTGTTTTTTATCAGTCGAATCCTTACTGTTCAGGAAGTACAGCTGTGCTTTTTTATCGATTTGTTCAGCTTGTTCTGCTGATGCGCTCAACACATTTTCGTATCTCTTTTGTTTCTGTGTTCGTGTGTCGATAATCTCTATTTTTTTATTCCGATGGTCTTCATCTATCAGTATATGTTTAAAAGGCGAGGTGTCTCTTTCGTTTTTCAGATTTATTATAGGTGGGATGTCTATATGTTTATGAAACGCGGTGTTATCGTTGATGAGGGTGTTACAATCGATGATTTCGACGCGGTCTTCTGACGATGGTTGTGTCTGTGCGATCGTATCGGTGAACTCGTGGCTGGTGATGAACCGAAACTCAGGGTTAAAGGAAATCTCGGTTTTGAATTCTTCAGGGATTGTTGGTATCATATTTTGTGACTCTGAATTGGGTTCCCATGCGATTTCTTGATGTGGAAATTCTTTGTTTAACGGCGGTCGTGGTTCGATAGGCGTTGGTGGCGAAGGAGGGTTCATTGGTGGTGTGTGAAACGACTCGCCAGGAAGGACTTCTTGTTGATGGTTCGCAAGGAGCTTGTCGATTTTGTTAATCATCTCAAGGTGAAAATCAAGATCTTTATGTTCTGGTTCCTTTGAGGATGTTTTGTTGACGATAAGGGTTGTAGTTATTGGTAAAAGTATAAAGGGTTGTGTATATCGACCCTTGATTTTTTTTCCTTTTTGAGGCATATTGTTTCCATCCCATCCTGTAGAGACTATGCTCTAGAGTAATGATTCTATGTCGCATCCCAATTATATGACCAATAGGTAAGGAACTATTTTCTAATAAACGTTTCGTTTTTGAATTCTATACTACTATCTCTATTTTGATAACTTGGTTTTCATTATCATGAAAATAATTATGATGAATATAATTAGGGAAAAAATTTTTTCATTTTTGTGAAAAGATCTTTTATTGTCAAAATAAAAGTTGTTTTATCGTTTTGTGATTTGACGGTTTTTGTATTCTTCCGGCGAGGGTATAAATAGGGAAAAAACAAGAACAACACGTTAGAATTGGTATGCATGAGCATACTTGGCGTGGAGAGAAATAAAAATAAAAACCGATTGAAACACAACAGATGAAGGATAAGGAGGCGCTTGATGATTCATCCGTGTTTCAAAAAGTTTTTATACCAAGTATCATATGCATCTTCCAATAAAAACAGCTTTGAAAAAAGCTAGGAGAGAATGGGTAAAATGAAAGCAAATAGAAAATTTATAGAAGCAGACGAACGCGCAGTCTCCGCTGTTATTGGTGTCATTTTAATGGTTGCCATAACAGTCGCAATTGCAGCCACAGTGTATGTCTATGTCAGTGGAATGATCGGTGGGACAAAGAATCAAACACCGAATGTAGCTTGTACTACAGACTCAACAACAAATAGGATACAGGTTGCTACCGCAGATTCAAATATAAAATGGAAAGATATAGTAGTTACAGTGGATAATACAACTGTAAATTGGCAGGTTTTTACTGCTAGTGCAACCGCAATAGATCTAGCTATGCACACGAATTTAGCTACTGCAGATGTGACAGCTGGTGATTATATAAGCCTTGACTTTACTGCTCATCCAGGTTACCAAGGTAATGTTAAAGTGACGTTGAAATACACTCCCACGAACTCATTACTAGGATCGTGGACAATAAACGTCTAATCACCAAATATCTTCTTTCTTTTATTTTTTATTTTTTCATCTTTCGAAATAATCTTTCCGGATTGATATCCAGTATCATAAAAAAATTATAATTGGGGATGATGTACAGATGAAAATGCAAAGAAGAATGCCGGATAAAAATGCAGTTTCAGCAGTCATCGGTGTAATCATCATGGTTGCAATCACCATAGCCATGGCCGCAGTCGCATACGCCTATTTTACCGGTATGATCGGAGAGTCAAAAACAGAAACACCCGTCATTTCATTTGTACCATCTGCATCAGAAAAAACAATTCAAGTGGCTTCTGCGGATGCCGACATAAATTGGAGAGATATCAACATAACATTTACAAATGCGACAAGTTATGACTATTTAGTAAAAACTGGTCTTGTAAGCGCTGGAGACACCATATATCTAGAAAGCGATCAAACACTTACTGGAATAGTGACCGTTAGTTTTCGACATGTTCCAACCAATACTTTGATAGGTGACCCATACATATTTGAAAACATCTCGTAACTAATCTTGATTTCAATCCAACATATTTTCCTTTTTTCGTTATCACAAAGAACTTTTTTATTGATTACGGTAGATTCCTTAGAACAAATTTGTTTAAGTATAACAAATTGGGATGATAGAACTGACATTTAATTAATTAGGAGAAATAGTGTATTTTTCAAAAACAGTTTAATATCAATTAAACCATACATCACTTAATGAAATCAAACACAAAATCAAGACAATCAGATAAACGAGCAGTATCCGCTGTCATCGGCGTTATCCTAATGGTTGCTATAACAGTTGCTATTGCAGCGACAGTCTATGTTTACGTAAGCGGTATGATCGGCGGAGCTAAAGGCCAAGTAGCGAATATTGCTTGTATAACCGATTCGTCTACAAATAGAATTACTATTACTTCAGCAGGAGCGAATATACAATGGAGGGACATCGTAGTAGTTCCAGATAATACATCTGTGAACTGGAGGGTGTATGATCCTAGTCATAACCCGTTGGATGCAGCGAAATCTACTAGTGGAGCAACAGCTGAAATAGCAGCTGGTGATTATATCGAATTTGATTTTACCGCCAATCCTTGGATGTCGGGAAATGTCCGAGTATCTTTGAGATTCGTTCCAACCAACACCTTACTTGGGTCATGGGTTGTAACGGTTTAAATAATATAGATAAAGATCTAATTGCTCCTTTCATCCTATTTTTTGTTTCAACCAGAAATTAAGAGAAATCGCAATATCTCCTGGACAAACGATTCTGTTTTTTCTTTCGGAACAACAGCTCCAAGAACCTCTTTTTTCCCACCACAACGGTACCCAAGTATCTTCCCTTGTTGTATCAACGGTTGAAGATCCTTCCCGCAACGCACATAAACCTGATCCTGATTCTTGAAAAAACCAGTATTCACCACCACGGTGTCTTTCCCAGTATTCCATGCTATCTTTCTTGTCACTGTAGAAATGATATTGAACTTCGTATGAATCCGTTTCAAAAGAACATGTTCCTTTTCTTCGAAAGGAGCATCGATGTATTTCGCTATCTCTTTTTCAAGCAAGATAATATTATTCTTCCAACGAATATTTTGCAGGATCCTATGCGCATCGGTGTACTCTAAAAGAAGATGTGGTGCTTCTTCGACGGCCTTACGATCACCAACTTTATAATTAGAATCAAGCAAATACACCATCGTTAACAATTCATCAAACGTCAAATGCTGTTTTGCACAAAAATCAATAATCAATCCGTAGAATGTTTTGTTTGTTTGAATGCGTTTTTCATAATCGCCAACAATCCCTAGTAACGCAAACATATTTATCGGATTTCCAAGAAATTCATTAACAATCCAGCTTGCAGAAGGATACAATAACGGATCCTTCCCTTGTGCGATAGGATTCTGATGAAATATTCCAGGAATCGCTTGTTGCAGATGGTGATCAAAAATCAGGATTTTCGCCTGTTTTGCTAACCGAAGGATATTTTCCTCAGGTAACGCCATATCGACCACGATCACAAAATTATATGATGTGTACTCGGAGAGTTCTTCGTCAGTCAGAAAATAATTCCCAAGCACCGGCGTCTTATTCACGATATCTTTGGGGAGTTTTTCAAGCAAGAGCTTTGCAGAACAGATCCCATCAGTATCCCAATGATGAATCAACAATCCCGATCCATTCAAATCTTCAAACATACGCTACATCCTTCTTGTTCGAAAGAGAAAAGCAATTACCTTAATATGTTCTTTTCTATTACCAGTGTCTATGATGGTTGATGTCACACTCTTGAACGCTATTCGGTTGATTACAGGAACACTTCTTCTCTCGTATGCCTCCTATACCGATGTCAAAACACGACGAGCACCAAACATCCTCTGGGTCATCATGGCAGTCATCGGAGCCATCCTCCTCATCATCCAATACCTGGAGGGAGGATTCTCCAATATCTGGTACCTCGTTTTTATCCCTATTATGATCGCACTGATGTATCTTTTCTTCCAGATGAGGTTACTGTTCGGTGGTGCTGATGCCAAAGCACTCATGGCATTAGCAATCCTTGTCCCCATCCAACCAACACTGCTTGGTGAACAACTCCCGATTTGGAAATCGTTTATGCCAGGCTCCTGGATCATCTTTGCGAACGCAACCATCTTGTTCCTCCTCATACCAATCAGCCTTCTGATCTACAATATCGGGAAGCGGAACCTCCAATTCCCTCACTGTCTCCTCGGCTACGTCATCTCGGTTGAGAAAGCAAAACAAAAATTCGTCTGGCCACTGGAAAAGATAAAGGATGGGAAACGAAAACTCATGTACATGCCAAAGAACTTCGACATCGATGAAGAGCTCGCAGAATTCGAAAGACAGGGGATCACAGAAATCTGGGTGACCCCAAAGATCCCGTTCATGATCCCCTTGCTTATTGGATTCATTGTATCGTTCATCCTAGGAGACCTTCTCCTTCAGCTCGTCCGAGTACTCCTTTAAAAACCAAAATGACTTGAGAGGAGTATAATAAAAAAGAAATACCCCTTTTGAATGTATAGTCGCTAGTTCTATGGAAAAGAAAGATTACTACGAGATCCTTGGTCTTGAACATTCTGCCACAAAAGACGATATCAAGAAAGCATACCGGAAACTTGCGCTGAAATACCATCCGGATAAAAACAAAGAAAAAGGCGCGGAAGAAAAATTCAAGGAAATCTCAGAAGCGTACGCAGTCCTCTACGATGACGAAAAACGCAAGATGTACGACCAGCACGGGCATGCGGGAATCGACCAGCAATACACCACGGAGGATATCTTCCGAACCACGGATTTCGGTGATATTTTCCGAGGAACGGGATTTGATTTTAATGATATCTTCGAACAATTCTTTGGACAGAGAGGCGGATATAACCAACGCCAACATGCTCAACGAGGAAGTGACATCCGCTATGATATCGAAATAAGACTCGAAGACGCGTACAGCGGAATGAACACTGAACTGGAAGTTCCACGAACAGAACTCTGTGAAGCATGCCATGGAACAGGAGCACGCCCCGGTACAAACCCGAAACAATGCCCAACCTGTAGAGGCTCCGGACAGATGCAGACCTCAAGACGAACCGCATTTGGAATGTTCACCCAGATTACCACGTGTTCGAAATGTCGAGGCCAAGGGATGATCATTGAAGACCCATGTCCTACCTGTAGGGGACGAGGCACCCAGCAAAAAACCAGGAAAATCGAGGTCCGTATCCCGAAAGGGATCGACGATGAAGCACACCTCCGACTCGCAGGTCAAGGAGAACATCCCAACGGTGCGACGCAGAGTGGCGACCTGTACGTGGTGGTCCATATGAAACCGCACCCAGTCTTTGAACGACGAGGGGCGGACCTCTACCGGAAGCTCAACATCTCGTTTCCACAGGCAGCTTTAGGAACATCTCTTTCAATAGACACTTTACAGGGAAAGGAAAATCTAAAAATCTCTGAAGGAACAGAAAATGGGACTCTCGTTAAACTCAAAGGTAGTGGGATGCCCAAAATACAGGGACTAGGATATGGAGACCTTTATGTGCTCATCCAAGTGACCACACCAAAGAAATTAAGCAAACGAGCCAAGCTTCTCCTGGAGGAAGTCGAAAGGGAACTCACATATTCAGGCGAAACATATAAATAGAAGTTCTACTAAGTAGTATATCGAAAAGAAGTAAAAAAGGGGGTAGTGACCGATGGATCCTTTTGATGAAGAAAATCACGAAAAAAAGAAAAACCCACATGATCCCTTCCAAGGAGACGATGATATCTTCCGTGATATCTTTAATGATAACAGGATAAAAGACATCTTCAATGATGACAAAGTCATGGATGATATCAAGAAAATGGCAGAAGAAATGATGAAAATGTTTACGAACGCCCAACCAGGAAAACCCGTTGTACATGGGTATAAAATCGAGTTTGGACCTGATGGGAAACCCCAGATCGCGGATTTCGGGAATCGGTCAATACAATCCCCAGAGGGAGTCCCCAGCATCTCCGATGAAATCGAACCGCTTACCGATATCATCGAAGGAGAAAACGATGTGGCCATTACCGTCGAAATACCAGGGGTCGAAAGAGAGGACATCGACCTCATCGCGACCGAAGACACCCTGGAAATCAAGGTGGACTCACCGAAACGAAAATATCACAAACGTATCGACCTTCCTTGCAACGTGAAAACAAAATCTACCAAGGCGACCTACAAGAATGGAATCCTTGATATCGTTCTTGATAAAAAAGAAAAGAAAAAGGATCAAGGTGGATTTAAAGTCAGCATCGAATAAACCCTTCCTTTTTTCTTCTTTTCATTTCTTTGTACAAATGTTTATGTATACTACTATATATTTGTGAGATTGTTACTGGGGAGCAGAAATGGTCAATATAACATTCTATGGTGGTGTGAATGAAATCGGGGGGAACAAAATCCTGCTCGATGACCATGGGACGAAAATCTTTCTTGATTTCGGGATGAGTTTTAAGCGTAGAGGCCAGTATTTCGAAGAGTTCCTCAACCCTCGAACAGCCAATGGTATTGGAGATTTTCTCGAGATGGGGTTAATCCCCGACATTCCCGGTATCTATCGATCTGATCTTCTGGAACATCACGGAAGAAAATCAGAAGAACCAACGGTTTCTGGTGTTGTATTATCCCACGCGCACGCGGACCATGCGAACTATATCTCGTTTTTACATAAAGACATCCCTATTTATTGTGGAGAAACCTGTAAACGAATCATCAACGCAGTCGCAGAACAAACCGCCAGAGACCTTGAGAACGAAGTCATTGACTTCCGCATTAGACCTCTCTACCGCTCTGGGAGTAAGATACCACCGGTGATACGAAAATTCTATACATTTACCACTGGAAAAAAATTCAAGATAGGTCCGATTGAGGTTGAACCATTCGATGTAGATCATTCCGTTCCCGGTGCCTATGGGTTTCTGATCTACACGTCCGAAGGACCTCTTATTTACACCGGCGACCTCCGGATGCATGGATTACATGCAGACATGACCGATGATTTTATCCAAGCATCTCAGCAAGCCAAACCAGTTGCGATGATCACCGAAGGAACCAGGATCGATAAAAAGAAGACCAATGAATCCGAACGGAAAATCTACCATGACTCCAAAAAGAAAATACAACAATGTAAAACTCTTTCAATCGTTGATTTTAATTTCAAAGATGTGGACCGTTTTACGACGTTCTACAAAATCGCCAAGGACCTTGGAAAAATCCTTGTAATAAACTTCAAACACGCCTGTTTCCTCGAGCAATATTATCAGGATAAAAAACTCCAGGTACCACCATTAACAGATCAACATATCGCCCTATTAAAACCGAAACGGCTCACCGGGACGTACATCAACGAGGATTACACCGATACATATATCAAAAAACGATTGCACTACAAAAACATCGTCACCGCGGCAGATATCACAAAGAACCCATCCAGATACATGATCGTGCTGAACTTCTGGTATTTCTCGGACCTCATCGACCTGAAACCAAAAAAAGGACTGTACATCCACTCGCTCTCCGAGCCATTCAACGAAGAAATGGAAATCTCATATGACCGGATGAAAAACTGGCTAAGACATTTCGATATTGAATTCTTCCAATCCCATTGCTCGGGACATATCAACGGTGACGATCTCAAAGAACTCATCAAAACAGTGCATCCAAAGAAACTCTACCCGATCCACACCGAACATCCGAATTTATTCAAACAACTCTCCAGTAAAACCATCATGGTCGAAGAGGGAAAAACCTATAAACTCTAAACAATATCAAGGAAGAAGTCATGGGAGGTTACCATAATGGTGGATATCTACCAATACGACAAGAAAAAAGAGGAACAAACAATCATAAAAACCGATACGGGAAGAAGAAAAAAAGAACAATACATTGAAAACCTGCGAGATGGCGATGCAATCAACGATTTTTTCGCTGTGAAACTCAAAAAAGCACAACGACCCTACAAACGAGGCATGTTTTTCGAGTTTCTTGCGACCGATAAAACTGGTGAGATTAGCGTTAAATACTGGGGTGGAGAGAACAAAGACCGAGTGAAACGACTCTATGAAAGTTTCAACACCGGTGACGTCGTTCAAGTGCGAACCGGCATGGTCGAAAACTATGAGGACAGGTTGCAAATCTCAGTGAATGAAAACACTGGTGGAGTACGAAAATGTGCACCCACTGAATACGATGTCACAGATTTTCTCCCGGCGTTGCCTGAAGAACGCATCGAAGAGCTCCATGAAATCATCAAAAAAGAACTAAAAACCATCCAGAATGAATCACTAAAAAATCTGCTTGCATCCTTTTTCGATGATCCAGAGTTCGTCAAGATGTATCTGCATTCTCCTTCAGCGATTTCACGACACCATAATTATATCGGAGGAAACCTCGAACATACGATCGGCGTGGTCCGTCTCTGTCAGAATATCTCTGAAATGTACCCATCTGTCAACAAGGACCTTTTACTATCTGGTGCGTTACTACATGATATTGGCAAACTCAAAGAGTACACCTACGCTGCTGCCATTGATATCAGCGATGAGGGTAACTTCATTGGCCATATCGTAATCGGGGAACAATGGATCAGAGAAAAAATCCAGGAACTCAGAGCCAACGGAGAAGAGTTCTCGACGGAATTAGAACACCAATTGATCCATCTCATTCTGAGTCATCATGGCAAATACGAGTGGGGTTCCCCAAAGCTACCGAAACTCTTAGAAGCCTGTATTCTTCATCAGGCAGATCTCATGGACTCCCAGGTGAAAAACTACCTACAGATGATCCAGGATGCAAAGAAGACAACCGATGAAGATTGGACGTTCGTGTACGATTCAGATGCGGGAAAAAAACGAGCAATCTATTTAGGTGAATACTGATTAAGGAAAGTACCATGAAAAGAGAAATTATCAAGATACTCTGCTGCCCGACCTGTAAGGGAGAGCTTGCTCTTTCTGTCGAAAAAGAGGAAAAAGGAGACATTCTTTCGGGTTCATTTACCTGTGCTCATTGTCAGAGTACATATCCAATCATCGATGGGATCCCTGACCTTCTCCCCCGATAAACCGAGGTTCCTTAGACGTATTCATTCCAGCTTTTTATCTTAAGATCATCCAGGGATGTTCGAGAGAGCGCTTCGACAAAGCGTTTCGCAAGTTGCAGGTTTGTGATTAAAGGAACATTAAAATCAACTGCTTTGCGACGAATCTGATAATCGTTCTCAAGTTCTTCTTTTTCTATGTTTTTTGGGATATTAATCACTAAATCGATTTTCCCTTCAGCGATGTAGGTGAGTGTATTCGGTTCCTTTTCCTCAGATGGCCAGTATAAGACTTCTGCAGTGATGCCATTTTCCTTCATGAAATCAGCGGTTCCTCTCGTCGCATAGAAACAATATCCCATCGCCTGCAATAATCTGGTACTGAAGAGGAAATCTGCTTTACTATCGACGGGTCCCGTCGATAAAAGAATAGTTTTTTTTGGGATTATAAACTCAACAGACAAGAGACTTTTCAGGAATGCTTCATTGAAATCATCACCAAGACAAGCAACTTCGCCGGTTGATACCATTTCGACGCCAAGAATCGGGTCAGATCCTTTCAATCGTGTGAAAGAAAACTGAGATGCTTTGACACCGACATAGTCCAAATCAAAAGCAGATCGGTCAATACGAGGGACTCGTTTACCCATAATAATTTTAGTCGCAAGGTCAATAAAATTAATCTTAAAAACTTTGGATACAAACGGGAAACTCCGTGATGCACGCAGATTGCATTCAATAACTTTCACATCGTTGTCTTTTGCGATAAACTGGATGTTGAACGGTCCAGTGATCTGTAATGAGGCTGCGATGCTTTTCGTGATGGTCTTGACCCGCCGCATCGTCTCTAAATATGTTCGTTGTGGAGGAAGCACGATGGTGGCATCACCGGAATGAACCCCTGCGTTTTCAACATGCTCGGAGATTGCATAACAGTAGAGTTTCCCATGGTCTGCGACAGCGTCAATTTCGATTTCTTTTGCTCCGGTGATGAATTTACTGATGACGACAGGGTGTTTTTTACTGACCTCTGATGCTTTCTTGAGGTATTCACGAAGCTCTTTATTGCTCAGAGCGATGCTCATCGCGGCGCCGCTGAGGACATAACTTGGTCGTATCAATACCGGGTACCCTACAGTATTGGCAAAATCTTCTGCTGACTCTAAGCTTGTGAGTTCTTTCCATTGTGGTTGATCCACCTTTAAGGCATCCAATAACGCGGAAAATTTATGACGGTCTTCTGCAACGTCGATATCTTGCGGTGAGGTCCCCAGGATAGGAACACCCACCTCCGATAATGGGAGCGCCAGGGTATTAGGGATCTGACCACCCATCGAAATAATGACCCCTAATGGTTTTTCCTTTTCATAGATATCCAAGACTCGTTCCAAGGTCAATTCATCAAAATACAGTTTATCACAGATATCGTAATCAGTGCTGACAGTCTCAGGGTTACAATTAATCATGATAGTGCGATACTTTAATTTCCGTAGGGTTGAGACAGAATTCACGCAGCACCAGTCGAACTCCACCGATGAGCCGATCCGGTACGCCCCGCCCCCGAGGACAATCACCTGATGTTTATCGACATCATCAAGGTCATCAGTAGTTGCATTGTATGTGAGATAGAGGTAGTTGGTTTTCGCGGGGTACTCCGCGGCCAGGGTATCAATCTGTTTTATATTGGGAATGATCTGGAGTTTCTTCCGGTGTTTTCGTACATCCGATTCGCTGCTTCTCGTGAGTAGGGCGATTTGTTGATCAGAAAATCCTTTTTGTTTCGCCTCTCTTAATAATAATGGTGGTACCGTAGAGAGACTGTAATTTTTCAGCTGGTGTTCGACATCAATGATGTTTTGAATCTTGGAGAGAAACCATGGATTCACATTGGATATCTTCGCGATTTGCTCAAGTGTGTATCCTTGCTTGAGTGCTTCAACGATCGCGAACATTCGTTTGTCGGAAGGTTCTCTCAGCTCTTTTTCGAGATTGGAAAACATCATGCTGTTTCCCACGAGTCCATGGATTCCGACATCAAGCATCCGAATTGCTTTCTGCAATGCCTCCTCAAAGCTCCTCCCGATGGCCATGACCTCCCCGACAGATTTCATCTCAGAGCCGAGACGAATGCTTACTCGCCTGAACTTCTGTAAATCCCACCGGGGAAATTTCACAACCACATAATCAAGCGCTGGTTCAAAACACGCAGATGTTTCCCCTGTGATCATGTTCCGTATCTCGGGAAGCCCATAGCCAAGACTTAGTTTTGCAGCGATTAACGCGAGTGGATATCCAGTTGCCTTTGATGCAAGCGCAGAACTACGACTAAGTCGTGCGTTCACCTCGATGATTCGGTAATCTTCTGATTGAGGGTCTAAGGCGAATTGGATGTTACATTCACCAATGATCCCAAGATGCCGGATGACTTTAATAGAAAGGGAGCGTAACATGAAGTTCTCAGATGCAGAAAGCGTCTGTACCGGAGCGGTAACGATGCTTTCCCCAGTATGAATCCCCATAGGATCGACATTTTCCATGGAACAGACTACAATACAGTTATCATATCGATCCCGTACCACCTCATATTCGAGCTCCTTCCATCCTCCGAGATATTCCTCTATAAGGATTTGATGGGTATACGAAAACGCTTTATTAACCAGCTCTACGAGTTCTTTTTTATTTGCCGCGACACCAGAGCCAAGACCACCAAGAGCATATGCTATCCGGCACATCACCGGATATCCAATCTCTTCGGCGACACGTATCGCATCTTCAACGGTATTGACTGCTTTGCTGACTGGGACGTTCAGGTTGATTTCTTTTATTTTTTTCACAAATTGTTCTCGATCCTCTGTGTTCTGAATAGCGAGAATCGGTGTTCCAAGAACCTCGACGTTATATTTTTTCAGTACACCTGTTTCTGCGAGCGTAAGTCCAACATTCAGCCCAGTTTGTCCGCCAAAACCAAGAAGGATGCCATCTGGTCGTTCCTTTGCTATTACTTTTTCAACAAACGCTGCAGTCACTGGTAAAAAATAGACTTTGTCTGCAAGGTAATCAGAGGTTTGAATCGTCGCAATATTCGGATTGACTAAAATAGTTTTTATTCCTTCGTCTTTAATCGCTTTAATCGCTTGACTACCTGAGTAGTCAAACTCCCCTGCCTGACCAATGCGGATGGCACCAGATCCAAGCAGAAGTATCTTTTTCCATCGTGGTTTCTTTCGAGTAATCATTTCATCGCTCTCACAAACAGGTCGAATAAAAACTCAGTATCATCAGGGCCAGGGGACGCTTCTGGGTGGAATTGTGCTCCGAAGAATGGTTTGGAGATGTGTTTTATACCTTCATTCGTCTGATCATTTCCATTATAGAACCATTCACGCCAGTCCTGTGGTAAGGTATCTGCATCCACGGCGTACCCATGGTTCTGTGGGGTGATGTAACATCGGTTCGTCCCGGCTTCCATACAAGGTTGATTCTGGCTTCGATGGCCATATTTGAGTTTGTAGGTATTCGCACCAGCGGCCAACGCCAAGATTTGAGAGCCAAGACAGATACCAAGAATAGGGATATCTCCTGCTAAAGCATCAGTGACATGGGTAATTGTCTCTTTGCATTTTTTTGGATCCCCGGGACCATTTGATAGGACGATCCCATCAGCTGTTTCTGTAGTGAAGTCGTAATCCCAGGGGACACGCTTGACGGTGAAATTCCGCTTCAAGAATGCTTGAATAAGGCTGTTTTTTGTCCCACAATCAACAAGCAGGATGGTTCGTTTTCCTTTTTCATACATCATCGGTTCTTTGATACTGACTATCGCAGCAAGATTTTCTTTATTTGGATCATAGAAGAATTTCTTTTGATGATCGTGAATTATTTTCCCTAAAAGTGTCCCGTTTGTTCGTAACTTTTTTGTTAGCGCCCTTGTGTCCACCCCGTAGATACCTGGAATATCGTACTCTTGAAGCCATGCTGACAATGATTTCTTTGCGTTCCAATGAAAGAAACGGTCTGAGTAGTCTGAAATAACGATTCCTTCGACCTGTATTTTTTCAGATTCAAAAAACCGTAACAGACCATCTTCTTTTTCAGTTCCAGGGACACCATAGTTCCCGATCAATGGATACGTCAGGGTGACGATCTGTCCTTTGTACGAAGGATCTGTCAGGGTTTCAGGGTAGCCAACCATCCCCGTGTTGAACACAACCTCACCACTGACAGAACCGAATGCACCGAAAGAATATCCAGAAAAAACAGAGCCATCCTCAAGTACGAGCTTTGCGCGTTTCCTTGGTTCCATCCAATATCCACCTCACCCATCACATCAATGATACCGTCGTATTCTGAATCTCATGACATCTTAAAGGAATTCCTACTTTTTCTAATTTCTTTGTGGACTCATAAAACGGCTGATATCTATTAGTAAATTTTTTGATTCCTGCATCTCTTTTATGTATTGATGGAATCGCGGTGCTCGTTTATCGAGGATCACTGCGACACCTCGATCGTTCTCATTTCTGATCAAACGGCCAATTGCTTGGAGCATTTTGCGGGCTGCGGGTGCTTGCACAGTGTATTCCCATCCTTTCCCGAATTTTTGATCATAATAGTTCTGCAGACCTCGTTGGCGTGCTGTTGGTTTCGGATAGGGGATGCCGACGATCACTGCTATTTCGAGTTGTTCTGCAGGGAAATCCATCCCTTCGCTGATACGCCCGCCCATGACCGTAAATAGAGCAGCGCTATTCCCATTTCCATCCCCGCAGGATTTAAACTCAGTGACCAAATCCATTAATTCGGATTGTGACATATGTTGTTCTTCGATATACAAGCAGCGTTGGATTTCCGCGAAATACCCGTTCTTCTGAAACATCGCAAGCGTGTTATAACTGGGGAAGGAGACCATGGTGTTTTTCTCAAACCTGTTACAGATATCGCTAACGTATTTCCACATTTGAGGGACAATGGTCT
>Ga0326726_10000788_pt1 | contig 28978 bp, 21 predicted proteins | sample MHFenrmetagenome_2_FD_207603 | JGI IMG/M metagenome (GOLD analysis project Ga0326726, IMG submission 207603) | Lab enriched peat soil microbial communities from Michigan Hollow, Ithaca, NY, United States - MHF15MN | ecosystem: Environmental > Terrestrial > Soil > Wetlands > Peat | place: USA... | reverse complement strand
TCCCTGCCCGCGAGGCCGCTCACCCGGATCAGCGCCCGGACACCGGGCCAGCGGCTCTGCCCCAGGAGCTTGAGCCCGTGCCGCACCAGGATCCGGTTCTCACCCACCAGCGGGACGATGTCGGCGACAGTGGCGAGCGCCACCAGGTCGAGCAGGTGATATGGCAGGTTGGGCGGCAGCGCCAGGACCGGGACCAGCGCCTGCACCAGCTTGAAGGCGATGCCGGTGCCGCAGAGCTGGGTGAGGCCCGAGCGGTCGTCGGGCCGCTGGGGATCCACCACCGCATCGGCCGGAGGGAGGGTGGCGCCCGGAAGGTGGTGATCGGTGACAACCACGGCAATGCCGGCATCGCGGGCGGCTTCCACCGCCGCGCTGGCCGTGATACCGCAGTCGCAGGTAACGATCAGACCGGCTCCCGCCTCGCGCGCGGCGGCAACACCCGCGGGTCCCAGGTCGTAGCCATCCCGCAGCCGGTGCGGCACGAACGGGGTCACCCGGGCGCCGGCGACCCGCAGGGCCCGGGTCAGTACGGCAGTGGCGCATTGGCCATCGACGTCGTAGTCGCCGTGCACCAGAATGCCGGTACCCCGGCGCACCGCCTGCGCAATCAGCTCCACCGCCTCATGCATGCCGGCGAGAGAGAGCGGGTCGGCCAGCTCGTCCAGCGCCGGGCGGAGGAAGAGCCGCGCAGCCTGCGGGTCGGTCAGGCCGCGCTGTACCAGCAGCGAGGCGAGCGCCGGCGACACCGTGAGCCCGCGGGCGAGCGCGGCCACCGCCTCGGGGGCCGGGGCGGGCGTGACGGCCCAGCGCAACGGCGGAACCGGAAAGGAGTCAGTCAAGGTTTTCGTCGGCATAGAGGATCACGCCACAGCTCTCGCAGGCATCGATCAGGGTCCCGGCGCGGATCTGGCTGCGGCGGTTGAGCGGCACGGTGGTGTAGCAGGCGCCGCAGGCGGCTCCATCGAGGGCCACCAGCACCTTGGTGCGCACGGTGCGGAGCCGCTCGTACCGGGTCCGAAGCGCCCGATTCACCTCCGCGGCGGTCGCCTCCCGGGCGGTGAGCGCGGCCTGCCGCCGTCCCTCCGCGGCCGACCGGCGCAGATCCAGGGCGGATCGCACGTCGACCTGGCTCTGGCGCATCTCGGCCAGCTTGGTCGCCGCGTCCCGGCCGCCGGCCTCCAGGGTGGTGATCACTTCCGCCAGCTTCATCCAGTCGGCCTCTTCCTTGGCCAGCACGCTGCGGGCGAGATCCATCTCGGTCATGACCGCCTGGATCTCCTTCGGGGTGCGCACCTGCTCCAGCCGCTGTTTGCCGCGCTCCTCGAGCTTCTTGTAGTTCTCCATCTTGCCTTCCACCTCCAGGCGGCGCCGCCCCGCCTCTGCGACCGACCGGGCCGCCTGGTCGACGGCCTGCTGCGCCCCCTTCAGCTGCTGGTCGAGCGCTTCGTACTCCGCCAGGATCGCGTCCAGGGCCCGGTCGGCCTCCAGCAGGTCGAGGTCCCTGGACTGCAATTCCAGCAGCTTCACGAGATCAGGATGCATTCTCTAATTGCCTCGGTACGGGTGTCGGGTGCCTGGTAATCGGGTGTCGGTCTCGGGTGTCATGTGTCGGGGGCCGGGCGACGGGCGCGGCGGCCCACCTGGTAGCCATAGGTGCGGAACTCCTCCGGAAAGCGGGTCTGGAGTTCCCGGGCCATGCGGTTCTTCTCGGCCACCAGCTCGGGCCGCTCCGCCGGACCGGCTTCACGGATCCATTCGGTGAGCTGGCGGTAGCGTCTGAGATGCGGCCGTGCCTCGAGCCGCCGGGTGGCGCCGGCGAACAGGTTGGCCTGCCCGGTGTAGTCGAGGGGCAGCGCGACCGCGGCGAGCCGCTGCCACAGGCCGGCGAGCGGAGCGGCCAGGTCGGGTGGAGGCGCGGCGGTGCCGGGCTCGCGGTTGGCGCCGAGCAGCTCGAACAGCTGGCGCACCGCCGGATGCTCGAACCACTCGGGCTTGACCACCTCGGCCGCGCGGGCCCGCCATTCATCCGACGCCAGCATCAGTCGCAGCACCTGCTGCTCGGCCCGGGAGCCGGCCACGCGCGGAGGCACGCTCCGCGGGAAGTCCGGCTCCGGTGACCGGGCCGGCGGGTCGGGAACTCGGTGGGGTTCCGCGGCCTCGGCGGCCTCATGCTCCAGGACGGCTTTGGACACGCCGGTCCGGTCGGCCACCAGGCCGAGGTACAGTTCGCGCTGAATCGGATCTCTGGTCGCACGAATGGTGGGAAGCAGCCGGTCGAGCGCCTCTCGCCGGTGCTCGATGTCGGCGAACCAGCCCTTCCGCTCCAGGATCTGGATCTTCCGTTCCAGCAGGTCCACCGCATCACGAAGGATCGCCTGCAGCGCGGGGAGCCCGCCCTTCTGCACCAGGGTGTCGGGATCCTCGCCCGGGGGCATGGTGGCCACCCGCACCCGCATCTCGTGCCGCAACAGCTCGTCACCGGCGCGGAAGGTCGCCTTGAGACCGGCCATGTCGCTGTCTAGCAGGAGAACCGCAGTCGCAGCAAAGCGGCGCAGCAGCGCCGCCTGGTCCGGGGTGAGGGCCGTGCCCAGCGGGGCGACCACGTTCTCCGCCCCCGCGAACACCAGCCGGTGCACGTCGAAGTAACCCTCGACCAGGATGACGCTCTCCTCCTTGCGGATGGCGTTCTTCGCGGCATGCAGGTTGTACAGCGTGCCGCCCTTCCGGAAGATGGGTGTCTCGGGCGAATTCAGGTACTTCGGCTCTCCCGGACCCAGCAGCCGGCCCCCGAACCCTACCACCCGCCCGCGCAAGTCGTGGATCGGGAACAACAGCCGGGCGCGGAAGCGTGGCAGCACGCCGCCGTCCTCGCGCCGGGCGAGCAGGCCGGCCTCGAGCAGAGTCGCCTCATCGAGGCCGAGCTGGGTCATGGCGTGGACGAAGGCGGGCCCGCGGGGCGCGTAGCCCAGCTCCAGCGGCTCGACCGTCTCCAGGTCGAGGCCGCGGCCCTGCAGGTAGCGGCGGGCCTCCTCCGCCTCAGGCGCTTCGCGCAGCTGGCGGGCGAACCAGTCGTGCGCCACCGAGACCGCCTGGTACAGCGGCTCCCGCGGATCGGGGCCCTGGCGGCCCCCGCCCTCGGGGATGGCGATGCCGAGCTTCCGGGCCACCTCGCGCACCGCGCTGGGATAGTCCATGCCCAGCCGTTTCATGTACCAGGAGAAGACGTCGCCGGATTCCTTGCACACGAAACAGTAGTAACGCCCCTTCTTCGGGATCACGGCGAAGTTGCGATGCTGGCCTCCGTGAAAGGGACAGGGGCCACGGTAGTCGCCGCCGGTCCGCTTGAGCTCCACCGAGTCCCCGATGATCGATACCAGATCCGCGCTGTCGCGGACCTGTTCGATGATCTCATCGGGGATCATGCTCATTCGGCAAACTCGATCATGGTGACCCCGGTACCACCCTGATTGGCAGGCGCGAAGCCGTGCGACTTGACCCGCCGGTCGCGCCGCACCACCTGCTGGACCCGTTCCCGGACGACGCCGGTGCCTTTGCCGTGGATGATGCGCAGGTAGGGCTGCTCCGCCAGGATCGCCGCATCGAGGGCCGCGAGCACGGTCTGCTCGGCCTCGTCGCCGGTGAGACCCCTGAGGTCGATCTCGTATGCGGTCGCCTCCGCGGGGTCTGGGCGGGAAGGCAGGAGGGCGGGACGGCGGGATGGCTCGCCCGGGATGGAGGTGAGACTACCCGGCTCCAGCACCAGCTTGAGTGATCCGACCCGCACCACGACTTTCCCATCGCCTCTGGTTTCGAGTACGTCGCCGACCGTGCCGCTTTCCAGGCGGACGCGTTGCCCAACCGGCAGTTCTCCCGCCCTCCCGCCTTCCCGCCCTCCCGCCTCGGCGTCCATGGCTTTCAGCAGTTTCGCCTCTTCCTGGGCCGCGACTTCGATCGCGCGCCGCGCCTCCCGGGCGCTCTCCGAATCGGCCGCCGCCTCGACCCGGGCGATCGCGGCCTCGACCTTCTCGCGGGCTTCGAGCAGGTAGTTGCGGGCCTGTTCCCGGGCGGCGCGCTCGGCGTCCTTCTCGCGCTTCTTGAGTGCGGCTTCGCGAATGGTCTGCGCCTCGGCCTGCGCTTCGAGGCCGGCTCCCCGGGCCACCTGCTCGGCGTGCTGCGCCGTCAGCTCCTGCTCCCGCCGCATCTGGTCGCGCTCGCGCAACTCCACCGCCGCCAGCAGCGCATCCAGGCTGCGTTCCCGGTCCGGCACCTGTGCTTCCGCCGCGGCCAGCACCTCTTCGGGGAGTCCCAGGCGCCGGGCGATGGCGATCCCATAGGAGCGGCCCGGGATGCCCTTCACCAGCCGGTAGGTCGGCTGCAGGGTGGCCGCGTCGAACTGGAGCGAGGCGTTGACGATCCCGGGTGTCCTGGTGGCCAGCTCCTTGAGCGCGCCGAGATGGGTGGTGGCCAGGGTCATGGCCCCGCGGCGGGTGAGCGTCTCGAGCGTCGCGGCCGCCAGCGCGCCGCCTTCGGCCGGATCGGTGCCGCTGCCGATCTCGTCGAGCAGCACCAGGCTGGCGTCGTCCGCCTGGGCCAGGATCGCCCGGAGCAGCGTCAGGTGGGCGCTGAAGGTGGAGAGACTGGCGGCGATCGACTGCCGGTCGCCGATATCGGCGAAGATCCGGGTGAAGACCGGGAGCGCGCTGCCGGGACCCACCGGGGGGATGATCCCGCTCTGGGCCAGCGCCACGTGCAGGCCTGTGGCCTTGAGCAGGACCGACTTGCCGCCGGTGTTGGGACCGGACAGGAGCACGGTGCGCTCGGGGCCTTCCAGAGTGAGGTCGAAGGGGACCGGCGGGACGGCGGACCGGCGGACCGGCGGACCGGCGGGCGGGGAGTCGGGCAGACCGCCGAGCAGGAGCAGGGGATGGCGGCCATTGATGATGCGGAGTTCGGCGGGTGCCGTCGCCACCTTCGGGGCGTAGCCGTCGACCGCGACGGCCCAGCGCGCCCGGGCCGACAGGTCGTCGACCACGACACACATGGTGTGCGTGGCCCGCACACTGTCGATCTCCGGCCGGAGCATCTCGCTGAGCGTGCGGAGCACCCGCAGCTCTTCGCGCAGCGCCGCCGCCTCCGCTTCCCGCAGCGCATTGCCGAGCGGGATCGCGGCGGACGGTTCGAGGTAGAGGGTGGCGCCGCTGGCGGATTCGCCGTGGATGATGCCGTCGGGCCGGCTGCGGAGGTCGCGCGGGACCGGGATGACATAGCGGCCATCGCGCAACGTGACGCTGCCTTCGCCGCCGACGTTTCGCAGGATCGCCTCGAGCCGCTGCACCAGGCGCTCGCGCGCGATACGGATTTCGCTGCGGGCCGAGGCCAGCGCGGGGCTGGCGCTGTCACGCACCCCGCCGTCGTCGTCCAGCGCCTGTTCCAGGCGGCGTTCGAGCGCCTTGTCGGGTTGGGGCACTTCGAGCAGGGCGGCGTGGGGCGCCTCGGCGGCCACCCGGCGAAGCTCCGCTGTGACCAGCCTCCCGGCCGTGAGGGTGCGACGGAAGCCGACCAGCTCGGGACCATCGAGCACCGACCCGGGAATCCGAAGCCGCGACAGCGGTCGCGCGAGATCGGGTACCGCTTCGGCAACCAGCCCCTTCCCCCCCCGGCCCAGGCGCGCGAGCTCGTCTACCCGAACAAGCTCCGCCTGAATCCAGGCGACATCCGCCACCGCGCGGCGCCGGCGCACGCTCTCCGCACCGAGCGGACCGGCCGCCAGTCCGGCCACCTGGTCCAGCACCGTGGCGAATTCCAGCGCGTCGCCCCACTCTCCCCCCTCCAAAGCGGACGGGGTGCCAGCGTCCAAGGACACCGGCACCCCGTGGGGGAGATCCGTCTCGGTCTGATCGTTCATCCTGCTCGCCGCGGAGCGCAGAGGGCAGTACCCGGGGCCGGTCGGCTCATGCGGTAAGTTTAGACGCGCGCGGGTCTGGGATAGCTGCGCCGGCTCTTGCGCTGGGCCGCGTTCTGCTTCCGCTTTCGCTTTTCACTGGGCTTCTCATAGTGCCGGTGTTTGCGAAGGTCGGAAAGGATTCCCGCCTTCTCGCACTTCTTCTTGAACCGCTTGAGTGCCCGTTCAAAGCTCTCGTCGTCATGGATAACGACTTCCGTCATCCGAGATTCACCCCTCTCCGCCGCTCAGAAAGCGTATGGTGTTGTAGTGAATAAAGTTAGAGGGTGCTCCGGGGAAAGGCAACGGGCCCGAAACCGTTCCACGTTCCGCGTTCCGAGTTCCGCGTTTGCTATGCTGAAATAGCGCTCGGGGCAGACTATAGCCAAGGCCGCAACGCGGAACGCGGAACGTGGAACGACTCGCTTGACCAGGCTTACTCGAGCGTAAACCACTGCACCTCCACCCGCCGGTTGAGCTCCGCATCGGGCCCGGCCGGCTCGTCCCACCCGCGCCCGACGATCTCGATGCGCTTGCCGTCGACCCCGTACTTCTCCACCAGGAGGCGTTGAATCTCCGCCGCCCGCGAGCGCGACAATTCCACGGCTTTCAGGGCCATCTGCCGCACAAAGGCCTCGCCTCCCTGCTTGCGGAACTGCTCCACCAGGGAGTTGTCCACGTGGCCGCGGAGCAGGATGGTGGAGCCGGGGCTCACGGTGAGCAGCTGCTTGATCGCGGCGAGATTCTTGAGGTTCTCCGCCTGGGCCTGATCCAGCACGGAGGAGTTGGGCTGGAACAGGAAGCGGATGTCCTTGGAAAGGAGCGGATCATTCTCGACGCTCCCGCCACTGCCGCTCTTGATGGGGGCGATGGCGATCTTCTGATCCTTGAAGGCGCCGGTCTTCTCCGCCGCCTGCAGGGCGGAGATGTCGACAAATCGGGCGGGATCCGCCGGGTCCTTGATCAGGTCGCTGCCGTAGGCATAGACGGCGGACTGGAAGATCCCCCCGAAGCTGCCGGCGGCGTCGATCGAGCCGTTGAAGAAGGCCAGGTTCTCCGGCAGGTTGGCCAGGTGCACCTTGGCCAGCTCCGCCCGGGTCTGGTCCGCCGTCCATTTGAACGCGCGGGCCACGACGTCGAGCTGGGTCTCCGGGTTGTCCCGCACCAACCGGTTCCCCTCCAGCAAGCCCCGCACCAGGCCTTCCACGATCTTCGGGTGCTGCTCGGCGAACCCCTGGTTCATCACCAGGATGTCGGCGATGATCAGCAGGTTCTTGTTGGTGGTCAGCAACCGGGTCTTGCTCCCGCCCTGGGCCACGACCTCGGAGGTCTTCGGCTCCCAGGTCATTGCCCCGGCGAGCCGGTCCTTGCCCGAGCGCAGATCCGAGAGAAACAAGTCGCCGGCGGCGAAGCCGTCGTCGGTGTAGACCAGGTTGAGGCGATCAGGGTTGGGAGTGGCGTCGAGACTCGCCAGGGTGGCGATGCCGAGCCCCGCCTCCTGTGCCAGGTAGCGGATGAAGAAATCGGTCTCGGTGAACTGGGCGGCGACCGCGACCTTGCCCTTGAGCCCATTCACCCGTCGCACATCGCTCCGGACCACCAGGCCGTCGGCCCCGCGGGAGAAGCCGATCTGCGCCGGAACCTTCACCTTGAACTGACGGCCGTAGACCGCCAGGACGTCGACGGTGGTGACCGAGCCCGCCAGCTTGCCGCTGTTGAGCGCGGACCAGCTCTCCTCTTCGCTCACCGAGAGCCGGACCTTGCAGCCGCAGTACTTGGTGAGCAGCGATCCGGCGGACGGCTCGAGCCCGCCGTTGGCGGCGATGAGCCCGGCATACCCGGCATACTCGCTGATCTCGATGGCGACGACGCTGTCGGCCTTGAGCTCGAACGCCGCGGCGGGGGCCAGAGTCGGCACCTCGGCCTGAACCTCGCTGACCTCCGCCGGGGCGGCCTGATCGGACCCGGTGGTGGGGAGGCCGGGAATCTGCACTCCCCTGCCCCGCACCATCTGCAGGCCGAAGTAGATGAGCCCGCCGATCAGGGCGAGAGAGAGCAGCTTGCCGAGGAAGGTGAAACGGGGAGGGGTGTCAGCCATGGGCGAGGCTACGGTGAAGGTGAAGTCCGAGAGGGCCGTTGGCCGTTAGCCGTTAGCTGATTCGTCGCAGGACAAGCTAAAGGCTAATGGCTAACGGCCCCCATCCGTGAGACGAGCCATCCCTGCCTACGCCGGCCCTATCTCCTTCTGCCCCTGCTGTCCCGTCGGGGTGGGGCCGGCCTGGAGCCCCTGGCTGGCGAGGAACTCCGCGAGCGCGGCCTGCTCCAGCGCCTTGGACTCGGATTCCTTCTCGCGCACCTTGTCCATGTCGACCAGGTCCCTGGCCACCCGGGCCTTGCCGGCCGATTTCTCGTAGCGCTTCTGCAGCACGTCCTCGACCGTCTTCATAGTGTCGCCCATGTCGCCGACCTTGAAGGTGGCGTTACTGAGCGCGCCGGCAGCCTCGGCCTGGGCCTCCTTGATCTTGACCTGGTCGAGCTGCTTCTCGAGGCGCTTGACCTTGTCCTCGAACTCCTTCTGCACCACCTTCGCCTGCCGCAAATTGGTGGTGTAGGCCTCCTCGGTCTCGGTCAGCTCGGAGGTGTCGGTGGTGAGATCGGCCTTGAGCTCCTGCAGCTCCCGCGCGAGACTGCCGGCCAGGTCCATGTTGCCCGCCGTGTGATTGGCCAGAATCCGGCGCTCCAGGTCCTGGGCCTTCTGGGTCTTGGCCTTCACCTGCCCCTTGAGCCGCTCGGCCACCCCCGCCATCCGGGCCAGCGCGCTGTTGTACTGCGCCATCTTGTCGCGGAACTCCTGGCGGGCGGCATCCATCAGCGCCTCGGGGTTGGACTCCTCGAGGCCGCTGATGAACAGCCCGATGAACCCGCGAAACAGACGCCCGATTCGGGCGAAGAGGGCCATGGGTTCCTCCGAAGGTGAGGTCGCCGGCTACAGAACGGTGCAAAGATTGGAGTGCACCCGTCGGATGTCAAAGGAGACGGACGGACGGACAGACGGACGAGACGGTCGGGACGGACGGGACGGTCGGGACGGTCAGAGGACTCCTAGTATGCTGCGTCGGTCCGTCTGTCCGTCTGTCCGTCCGTCCGTCACACGAACCTCCGCAGCTCCTCGATCCGCTTCTCGATCTCTTCCGGCGCGAGGTCCCGGTAGCGCGCCGGCAGGAACCGCTGGTCGGTGCACTCCTTCACCGCCACCAGGTCCATGTACTCGAGCTTGCGGGTATGAGCGCTGGGGCGGACTTCGCGGAACACCGCGACCAGGATTTCCTTGAGCGCAGGGCGGGGTTCGGCGGACAGCTCCCAGGTCCGGAGACCCCGGACGAACACGCCTTCGATCTCGTTGCCGCCCAGGGTGAGCCCATCGGGCAGCTCGGGAAGGTCGGCCTCCCCGACCGGCACCTGGATCTTGCGGGCGACGGCGAGCAGCAGCGCCCGGCGCTCCTCGGCGGTCTCGGGGGGAAACAGCGGGATGTGCACGTCCAGCCGCCCCTGGCGCTTGAGGTCCACTTCCAGCAGATCGGGCCGCGACGTGGCGAAGACCCAGATGATCCTGCCGCGATTCCGGGTATCGGACATCTCCTTCGCGAGCATGGAGTACACCCGGCCGGAGAGGCCGCTGTCCCCTTCGCCGCCCTCGCGCTTTCCGGCGGCCTGGTCCGCCTCGTCCACGAACACCACCACCTGACCCAGCGCGCGGAGGATGCCGAAGATCTTCTCCAGATTGGATTCGGTGGCGCCGACCCACCGGTCGCGGAAGTTCTTGAACACCACGCAGGGAATGCCCAGCTCGCCGGCCCAGCACGTGACCAGGAAGGTCTTGCCCGTCCCGATCCGGCCGGCGATGAGGTAGCCCATCGGCAGGGCGTGCAGCGCGCCCCGGCGGAGCAGCTCGGTATCCTCCCGCAGCCAGTGCCGCACCGCATCGAGACCCGCCACGTGGTCGAGCGTGAGGTCCGATTCGATGAACTCGAGCAGACCCTGGCACTCCCGCTCGATGGCCTCCTTCTTCATCCGGTTGAGCCAGGCGCCGGTGATCCGCTGGCCTGCCTTGAGCGCCAGCGCCAGCACCCGCCTGGCGCCGACCCGGGAGAGTCCGGTGAGCCGCCGCGCGAGCATGGGGAGCGGCACGTCGGTGTTCGCCGTCAGCTCGGGCAGCTGGGTCGCTACCAGCGCCTCGAGGTACTCCTGCATCTCCCCCTCGTCCGGCAGCGGAACCCTGAGCGCCACGGCATGCGGGTTCTCCACCACCAGCTCGTTGAGATCGTGCAGCCCCTCGGTAATCAGTACGGTGATGATGTTGGCGTGCAGGATGGCCGGGTCGTTGGCCCAGCCCAGCACCTTCACGACGTTAGCGCTGAAGGCTCCGCCCAGCGACACCGCCTCCCCCCGGGGCACCACGAACTCGGCGAAGTCGAGCATCACCGCGATCTTCGGCCCGGCCGCCCCGGCTGCGCCGGCCGCCGCGGCCGTTGCGGGCTCCTTGAGCGACTGGAGATTGATGCTGCGCAGCAGATACCGGTCGATCAGCTCCAGGGCGGAGCCCGGCTCGCGCAGGTAACTCTGGTTGCGGGCGTCATCGCCGAGGGCGCCATGCAGCCACTCGCTCCAGTCTTCCCCGCCCTTGACCGCCCGCACCCCCCGGCTCCGGTCGTAGGTCAGCACCACGTCGTATCCGGCGAACATGACTTCGTCCAGGAACGCCTTGAGCGAGAGCATCCGGCCCTCGCGTGGCACCGCGTCGAACACATTGCCGTGGAGGATGAACTGGGCGCAGGCGCCGGTGCGGAACAGATCCCGCATTTCCGCCGCCCACGGCGGCAACGTGGCGCTCATGGTCCGCCCCGCTCGGCCCGGGGCCCGGCTTCCCGGATCATACCGCGGGCCGACGAGGGCGGCGGTTCCTGCAGCAGATCGTCCAGTGAGCCGTACAGCTTCTGCTGATCGGTGATCCACTGCGACGCGCCGCCGAGAGTCCCGGTGATCTCGTCCAGCCGGGCGGAGAGCCCATCCGCGTCGGTCGACAACGCAGCCTGCTCCCGCAGCAGCTCCACCTGCTCCTGGATGCGCATGATCTCCGCCTCGAGGAAGTCCAGCTTTTCCCGCCCCTCGCGCCGCTGGGTCACCCGCTGTTCCAGGATCTCCGCCTGGCTGGAGAGGCTCCGGCGGAGCTCGTCGGTCAGGGTCTGGTCGCCCAGCTGGCTGCGCAGGTGGGCCAGCCGCGACTCCAGCTCCTGGGTTTCTCCCAGGGTCGGCTCCTTGAGCACCCGGCTCATCGCCCGGCGCGCCAGCAGCAGGCGGAGGTACACCCAGGTGAGCCGGCCCAGGTTCTCGCCCTGGGTCTCCACGCTCGCGCCGGTAGGGTCGTGCTGCTGGAACAGATCGAGAATGGTGCGGCAACGGGCCGCGAAGGCAACGTAGCGGGCCTGGTCGGTGTCGGAGAGCCGGGAGATGAGGGCGTCCTGCCGCTGCTTCCACTCGAGCTCGGAGCCGGATTCCCGCCTGGCGCTCACCACTCGCTGGAACCGCTGGTTGGTGGCCAGACCGAACAGGTAGGTGAGCTCGATCCCGGCACCGATCAGCCAGAAACCGGGATTGGCCAGCCCGAGCAGCCCGAACCCCGTCAGGCCGATCCAGTTGGGGGCCACGAACATGCCGAACGGCCGGGCGTTGAACGCAGCCTTGAGGTAGGTCCAGAGCGAGAGCTTCATGCTACCCGGGGGGCCAGCCCATCCTGCGCCCGCCCAGCAGATGCAGGTGCAGATGGAAGACGGACTGCCCGCCGTCCGCGCCGGTGTTGGTGACGATGCGGTAACCGCTGGCGTCGAGTCCGAGCTCCGTGGCGACCTCGGCGGCGAAGGCCAGGAGCCGGCCCAGCACCGCCTGGCCCTCGGCACCGCGCGCATCGCGCACCGCGCCGTAGTGCCGGGTGGGAATCACCAGCAGGTGGGTGGGGGCCTGGGGATTCAGATCGTAGAAGGCGACCGCATCGGCCGTCTTCTTGGCGATCTTCGCCGGGATCTCCCCCGCGGCGACCCGGCAGAAGATGCAGTCAATCATGGCGATTTCTCTGGCGCGCCTGCCAGGCCATGGTGAGGGCGGCCAGCGCCGCCGTATCGAAACGCAGGACGTGCGGGCCGAGCTTCGCCGGGGTGAAGCCGGCGGCCAGCAAGGCAGACCGTTCGCCCGCAGTGAAGCCACCCTCCGGTCCGACCGCAACCGTCACGCCTCCGTCCGGGGCAACCGGCCCGGGCGGGCCCCCGGCCAGGTCGGCCAGCCAGCGGTGGGACGGAAGCTCGCCAGCCAGGAATCGCTCCAGCGGCACCGGATCCGAGATCTCCGGAAGCCAGGGATTGCCCGACTGCTTGATCGCCTCTTGCGCCCGGCGTTCCAGCTTCTCGCGGTGCTTGGCCCGGAGCCGGTTGGCCACCGACAGGCTGTGGGCCGTGTCCAGCGGCACCACCCGGGTGACGCCGAGCTCCACCGCTTTCTCGACCAGGTCGACGAACCGTTCCCGGTCGCCGGCGCCCACCGCGAGGACCATTGGCGCCGGGGCCGGCACCCGCTCCACCCGTTCGATGGTGACGGCGGCCAGCTTGCCGCGCAATCCGAGCCGTCCCCATCCCACCGTCCCGGCGCCGTCAACCACCCGGAGCTCCACCATGTCCTCCACGCGGCGGACCATCAGGTGATGCCCTTCGGGTCCGCTGACCAGCACCTGCTCACCGACCACGATGGCGCCTGGGTGGGCCGAGACCGTGATCATGCACGGCGCGCCGCGACCGACCACCATCCCTCGTCCACCACTTCGTCCAGCCCGGTGAATCCGGCTTCGGCAAGCGGCCCGCGGAAGGCTTCAGCCTCACCGGTTTCCATGCCGCTGAAGATGGCGCGCCCGCCGGCCGAGAGCGAATCGTGGATGCTGGGGAGGAGCGCCTGGTTCACCAGCCGCAGGATGTTGGACACCACCAGGTCCGCGGGGGCAAGCAGCCGGGCCATGGCCGCGGCGTCCCCTTCCACGAACCGGACCACCCCGGCCACGCCATTCCGCGCGGCATTCTCGACGGAAACCGGCAGCGCTTCCGGATCCAACTCGATCCCCGTGACCCGGGACGCCCCCAGTCGCGCGGCAGCGATCGACAGGATCCCGCTGCCGCTGCCGAGATCCAGCACCCGGTCGCCGGGACGGAGCCACCGTTCCAGCAGGAGGAGGGCGCCGCGGGTCGAGCCGTGCTCACCGCTCCCGAACGCCATCTCCGGATCCAGGGTGATGAGCAGCTCACCGGACCCCGGGACATGCTCGATCCACGAGGGAGCCACGGCGAAACGGCCAACATGACGGACCCCCAGCCCCGCGCGCCAGGCAGTGCTCCAGTCCACCTCGGGCAGCTCCCGCCTGGTGGTTGGCACCGGGCCATGGGTCCGGGCCAGCTCGCGTTCGAGGGACTCCGCGCCCGGAAGATCAAGGGCGAACGAGACCAGGGTCCCGTCCGCCCGTTCCTCGACCGCCTGGCCGGTCCGGCTCACCAGCCAGGCCGCCACGGCGTCACGCCGCTCCGGATCGGGCTGGACCTCGATGGCGTACCAGCTCACGCGCCAAGGGCCTCCTTGAGCTTGGCCCAGAACCCGGGAGAGCGCTTGGGCGGCTCGCCCTCGAGCTTGGCCAGCTCCCGGAACAGCCGGGTCTGCTCCTCGCTGATGGACTCGGGGGTCCAGACGTGGGTGCGGATCAGCAGGTCGCCTTTGCCGCCCTGCCCGAGCCGGGGCAGCCCTTTGCCCTTGAGCTTGAGGATGGTGCCGCCCTGGGTGCCGGGGGCGATGGTGATCCGCTCCTCGCCGTACGGAGTAGGCAGCATCACCCCGTGGCCGAGCGTCGCCTGGGAGAACGACAGCGGCAGGTCGATAATGAGGTTGTCACCGTCACGCTCGAACCGCTCGTCTTCCTTCACCTCGATCATGACCAGCAGGTCACCCGACGGCGCATTGCGCGGCCCCACCGCCCCGCTGCCCCGGAGGGTCAGGTAATTGTTCTCGGTGACGCCCGCCGGGATCTCCACCTGGATGGTCTTGTCCGCCCGAACCCTGCCCTCGCCCCGGCAGGCCTCGCATTCCTGGGTGATCACCACCCCTTCGCCCCCGCAGTTGGGGCAGGGACTGACCGATACGAACTGGCCGAACATGCTGCGGGCCGCCCGGCGGACCTCGCCACTGCCGCCACAGGTGCTGCAGGTCGCCGGCCGGGTTCCCTTCCTCGCCCCGGTGCCGTCGCAGGTGTTGCAGCGCTCCAGGGTCTTGAGCTTGATAGTGCGCTTGGCTCCGAGCGCCACCTCCTGCAGCGAGATCCGGACGCTCACCCGGATGTCCTGGCCGCGCCGGCTCTCGGTCCGCTGTCCGCCGAACATCGACTCGAACCCACCGAAATCGCGCATGAAGATGTTGAGCGCTTCGGCCAGGTCCACATGGTGGAATCCGCCGTACCCGGGACTGCCGCCGCTTCCGCCCAGCCCGGCCTTGCCGTAGCGGTCGTACCGGGCCCGTTTCTCGGGATCCTTGAGGACCTCGTACGCTTCGGTGATCTCCTTGAACTTGGCCTCCGCGTCGGGCGAGGGATTCTTGTCGGGGTGCAGCTCCATCGCGCGCTTGCGATAGGCCTTCTTGATGTCGGCCTCGGTCGCCTCGCGGACGACACCCAGCAGGTCGTAGTACTCGCTCACTCCATCAATCCTTCCACCAGCCGGCTGGTGTGATCCACCAGGCCGATGATCTTGTCATATGGCATCCGGGTCGGGCCGATCACGCCGATCACACCGGACAGGTCCCCCGAGCGGTAGGACGAGGTGACCAGGGTGAAGCCGGTGAGCCGGGTGTCGTTGTGTTCGCCGCCGATGGTGATCGTGAGACCCGCGGTGCGCCGGGTGGAGAGCGCCTGCTGCAGCAGGTCGCGGCGCTCGGTCAGCGCCAGCAGGTCGCGGATCCGGCCGCTGGTAGCGAACTCCGGCTGCCCGGCCAGCATCTGCGCACTCCCCAGGACCACCGACTCCGGTCCGCTGGGCAGACCGAAGATCTCCTCGCCTTCCTCGATGAAGATGTTGAGCAGCTCGCGCTCGTGATCGGTCCGGTCGGCGTCCCTGAGCCGCTGGGTCAGGGTCGTGCGGATTTCCTTGAGGGTCAGGCCGGAGAGCCGCTCGTTCAGGATCTGGGCCACCCGCTGCACCACCTCGTTGGGCATGGTGCCCGGCACCTGCACGAAGATCGTACGCACCGCGCCGCTTTGCAGATGGAAGACCAGCAGCAGCCGGTCGGAGGAGACCGTAACCAGGTCCAGCTTCTCCAGCATCACCGCGTCGAGTGCCGGGGCGACCGCCACCCCCAGTTCCTGGGTCAGCACCCCGAGCACCTGGGCGGCGCGCCGCAGGATCTCCTCCACCGCGCTCCGCGACGGCGCCAGCTCGGCGTGGAGCATGCGCTGGTCCTCGCTGCTGGGTGGGGAGAGGCGGGTGAAGTTGTCGACATACCAGCGGTAGGCCCGGTCGGTCGGAATCCGGCCAGCCGAGGTGTGCGGGTGGTACAGGAATCCCTTCTCCTCCAGCTCACTCATGGTGTTGCGGATGGTGGCGGAGGACACACCGAGGGGGAACCGCTGGGCAACCGTCTGGCTCCCCGCGGGCTCCGCAGTCTCGATGTAGACCTGGATCACGGCCTCAAGGACGCGAATCTCCCGGTCCGACAGATCCTCTACTGGCATGCACTAAATGTAGCGGCAAAGGCGGAAGTCGCGAGTTAGAGGGCGGCCAGGCGGTCAGGCGGGAGATAGAGGGCGGTCAGGCGGTCAGGCGTCAGGCGTCAGGCGTCAGGCGTCAGGCGTCAGGCGTCAGGCGTCAGGCGAGCCGAAGCTACGGCTGAGTCGCTGCCTGTGACACCAGTGCGTCCAGTCTGAGCCATCCCTCCGGCGACAGGCGCAGCCGGTCATCGGTACGCTCGGCCCAGCCTTCGTCGATCCAGGTTCTGGCGGCGGGATCGCTGACTAGCCGCGCGGGCACGCCGGCGTCGGTGCGGAGCCCAAGGTACAGTGTCTCCAGCGCCAAGGCGTCCGCATCCAGCCGCTCCGACCCCATGATGGTCGAGACCCCCTGGGTGATCGCCTCCTCCCAGGCGCTCCACTCCCGCACATTCCACCACCGGCGGTCGCCCCGGCTGCTGTGGGCCGAGGGGCCGAGACCGAGGTAGGAGTCCCGGCGCCAGTAAGCGGAGTTGTGGATGGCTTCGCGACCGGGCAGACAATAGTTGGAGACTTCGTAGTGGCGGAACCCGGCGGCGGTGAGTCGCTGATGCGCCGTGAGAAACTCGCCGGCATAGCGCTCCTCGGGAGCGGGGTGTGCCTCGCCACGATTCACCCAGCGCGCCAGGGGGGTATGCTGCTCGACAGTGAGCCCGTAGAGCGAGAGATGGTCGGGCTCGAGGGCAAGCGCCTGGTCCAGGTCTCGCTCCCAGTCGCGCGGAACTTCCGGTGGCAGGGCGTAGATCAGGTCCAAGGAGATGGACGGAATCCCCGCGTCGCGAAGCCGCTCGACCGCCTGGCCGGCCTGCTCCGCGTGGTGGGTGCGATGCATCCACTGGAGCACGTCCGGCTCAAACGACTGGACGCCGAGCGACACCCGGTTGATCCCCGCCGCGTGCCAGGCGTGCGCCACCTCCGGTGTGACATCCTCCGGGTTGACCTCGAGCGTCACTTCACCGTCGGGTGCGATGGGCCGGTCTCGGGTCAGCCGGGCAAGCAGGTCGGCCAGGGCCACGGGGTCGAGCCGTGACGGAGTGCCACCACCCAGATACACGGTGCTGAACTGGTGGAACTCGGCCCACGCCGGCTCATCCCGCCAGCGGTCCCACTCGGCCAAGACCGCGGCGGCGAATCTCGCCGAGGGCACATCCCGCCGCACCGCGATGGCGAAGTCGCAGTAGGAACACCGGCGGCCGCAGAAGGGGACGTGGATGTAGAGATGCATGGCCGTAAGGTAAGAAGGTCGTGAGTGAGAAGTGAGAAGTAAGAAGTATGAAGTGAGAAGTGGGAAGTGAGGCGGTCGAGCGGTCGGGCGGTCAGGCGGTCAGGCGGTCGGGCGGTCGGGCGGTCGGGCGGTCAGTGGTGCCATGCGGTAGGCGACTGTGCCAGTCTCACCTCCCTGACCCCCGGTGCACGAGGCTTCTCACTTCTTACTTCTCACTTCTCACTGCGTCCTGGTCCGGGTTGACAGGCCCGTCTTCGACGTCCATTCTCAGGCCATCTCGCGGCCCCGTCCCCGGGACGGGCCCCGCATCATCCCCCATCAAGCCGGGAGGTCGTGTGTCTGGTTCGTCGTCTGCTGGGAAGCGTGTACTCGCGCTTGGCGCCCTCGCCCTGCTGGCGCCCGGGGCACTGTCGGCGCAGCTGCGCACCGAGATCACCCCGTTTGTGGCGAGCTACTACCACCTGACCCATGTCGCGTCCGGCACGACGACCGCGGGCAACGACATCAACCTGGACCAGAAGAATGCCGTCGCCTTCGGCGGGCGTATCACGGTGCCCATCGGCGGCCGGGTCGCGATCGAGGGCGAGTTCACCTACGCGACCAGCGGCCTGGCCGCCACCGAGAAGAACGGCATCGGTCCGGGCCTGGACGGCGGCCTTTCACAGAGCGGCAACATCATCTTTGGCAGCCTGCGCGCGGTCATCTCGCCCCGGCGGAGCAACCTGTTCCTGCTGCTCGGGCCAGGGATCATCAAGCGCGGAGGAGATTCCTGGAGCGGAGTGAAGTCGTCCGACATCACCGACTTCGGGGGCGTGGTCGGGTTCGGCTTCCGCGCCAACGTGACCCCGCGCTTCCGGGTGAACTTCACCGCGGAGTCCTACCTGTACTCGTTCGATGGCGGCGGGAACGACTCCAAGTTCCAGTCGGATCTGCTGGTGTCGCTGGGGGTGCCGATTTCGATTGGCGGCCACTGAGAAGGCGGGAAGACGGGAAGGCGGGAGGGCGGCATGATCGTACTTCCCGCCTTCCCGCCTTCCCGCCCAGGTCCTCAGGGCGCCTTGAGCGCCGTCGGAGTCGGCTGCATCGTAGTTCCCCCGTCGCCCAACTGCCCCTTCTCGTTCCGGCCCCAGCACACCGGCCCTTCTGACCGGCTGAGTCCGCAGGTCATGCCGTCGCCGGCGGAGATCGAGGTGAAGCTGAGTCCGCCGCCTACCGCCACCGGATGATCGCGGTTGTTCCTGGAGCCATCTCCCAACTGGCCGTTCTTGTTCTCTCCCCAGCACCAGGCCTCACCAGCCGACGTGAGGGCGCAGGTGTGTGACGCGCCGGCGCTGATCTCCTCGAAGGTCAGCTTGCCATCCACGGACTGCGGCGATGCGCGGTCGTTCTTGGAGCCGTCTCCCAGCTGGCCCGACTCGTTGCCCCCCCAGCAATAAGCCTTTCCGGCGGTCGTGAGGCCGCAGGTGTGCTGCCCGCCGGCGCTGATCCGGCCGAACTTGAGGTCGCCGGACACGTCGATCGGCTCCTGCTGTGACTCCTGCGCGCCATAGCCCAGCTGGCCGGAGAAGCCATCGCCCCAGCAGTAGGCCCGGCCGGATCCGGTGATCCCGCAGGTGTGGTTGCCACCCGCGCTGATCGACAGGAAGCCCTTCCCGCCCCGCACCGCCACGGGCTTCTTGCGATCGCTGCCGCTCCCGTCGCCCAGCTGGCCTTCCTTGCCCTTGCCCCAGCAATAGGCCTTGCCCCCCGCGAGGCCGCAGGTGTGGCCCGCTCCGGCAGTGACCTGGGTGAAGCTCATGTCGCCGGCCACGTTCACCGCGCTGGCAACGGTGGTGGTGCCGGTCCCATCGCCCAGTTGGCCGGCGCGGTTGTCTCCCCAGCAGACCGCCCGCTCACCACCCACCAGACCGCAGGCATGGCCCCTCCCCAAGCTGAGCCCGGTGAGCCCCGCGGTGCCCACGATTGGGTTGAGTCCCTCGAACCCACTGCCCCAGCACACCGCCCCCGTCGGGTTGATTCCGCAGGCGAAGCTGGTGCCTGCCTCTACCGCCTTGCGCGGGAGTATTGCGGCGTTGCCTCCGGTGGCAGGCGTCCCCCCCGCGCCGGCCGGCGGACCGGCGGGTGGATTGGCCGGCGGTGGCAGCTGGGTCACCTGGACCGCGACGACGGTCACAGGCACACTCGCCGTCTTCCCTTCCACGGTCGCCCGGATCTCCGCGGTGCCCGGAGCCACCCCGGTGATCAGCCCGGCGCCGTTCACGCTGGCGACCTGGGGCGCGCTGGAGCTCCAGCCGATGCTGCGATCCGCCAGCTCCTTGCCGCGGGGATCGCGGGCTGAGGCGGTCCAGCTGGTGGTCTCCCCGACTTTGATACTGCGGCTGGCCGGCGTGAGTATCACGGCCGCGACCAGGACGGTCGCCTCGTTCACGGTGAGCCGGGTGGTAGCGGCCTTGCCTTCGGCCGTCGCGGTGATGGTGGCCGAGCCCCTGGCGACGCCGGTCACGGTCCCGTCGGGCGCCACCAGGGCGACCGCGTCGTCACTGGTCTTCCAGGTCACCGGGCGATCGGGCAGGGACTTGCCGTCGGCATCCAGCGCCTCGGCCGACAGCTTGAGGGTCTGGCCCGCCGTGACCGTCGGGTTGGCGGGAGTGAGAGACAGGCTCGCCACCGCGGCCGGCGGCGGCTTCACTTCCTTCGGTCGATTGACGCTGACACGTGCCTCCCCGCTCTTCCCTTCACTGCTGGCGGTGATGACGGTCTGGCCCGGACCCACCGCCGTGACCACTCCGCTCGAGGAGACCGTCGCCACCTGCGGATCGGCGCTGGACCAGACAACGGTGTGGTCGGCAAGGATGTTGCCCTTGGCGTCTTTCACGGTGGCGTTCAGGTCGACCGTCTCGCCCGGATCGAGCGGCCGGCCGCCGCCAGCCAGCGCCACCGTGGCCACTGCCGCCGGCTGATCCGCCACCGCCTCTTCCACCACAATACCGAACTCGTCGCTCTTCCCTTCGCTGGTGGCGGTGATCGTGACGGTGCCGGCCTTGTGGCTGGTGACCGCCCCCACCGACGATACCTCCGCCGCTGCCGGATCGCTCGAGGTCCATACCACCGAGCGATCGCCCAGGTCCAGGCCGGCGGCGTCCTTGAGGAGCGCAGCCAGCTGGCGGGTGCGGCCCACCGACATCGGTCCGGCTTCGCCGGCGATCGTCAGCGTGGCAACCGGACTCGAGAGATTGCTCACCGGCGGCGGGATCGGCGGCAGCTCTCCGCCCGGCTTCGGACGGAAGACGACAAAGGCCACCGCCGCGAGCAGCGCCACCCCGACCAGTACAGCAATCACCTTCCCCTTGCCACCCGCCGGCGGGACCGGCACCACCCGTTCGGCGGTCTCCGGGAGACTCACCACCTCGGGCGGCCGCGGTTTCGATTCGGGCGGCGCCAACGGCGCCGGTTTCGGGGGGGGCGCGGCCGGAGGGACGATCGCGGTAGTCGCGTCCGGCAGCGCCGGCGCCACCACCGTCAGCTCGATCTTTGCCTGCTTGCCCTCGATGGTGGCGGTCAGCGACGCCCGGCCGGCGCGCCTGGCGGAGACCACGCCGGCGGGGCTCACCGTCACGGCGTCGCCGATCGCAGCCCAGCTCACGTCGCGGCCACTGAGAGCGGCGCCATGCGCATCGAGCGCGCGGGCCCGAAGGGTGGCCGTCTCTCCCACCTTGAGCGCGGCAGGCGCGCCATCGATCGCGACCGAGGCCACGGGCACCGGCAACACCGTGATCGCAACCGTCCCGCTCTTTCCTTCCGACTCCGCGGCGATCCGGGCGGTACCCGGGGCGACCGCGGTCAACCGGCCGGCAGGTGTCACTGTCGCCACCGCGGGAGACGAAGAGCTCCACTTCACTTCCCGCCCCGTGAGGAGGTTGCCCCGCGCGTCCTTCAGGGTCACGACCAGCTGCGCGTGGCTGCCCGCCGTGAGCGGATCGGGCTGGGTGATCGCCAGCGAGGCGACCGGTACCGGGGTGACCCGGATCCGGGCGCTGGCCTCATGGCCCTCGCACTTGACCTGGATTTCGGCAGTGCCCGGTGCCATGCCGGTCACAATGCCACGGGGAGAGACGGCAACCACCGCCGGCGCGGACGAGCTCCAGTTGAGCGCGCGATCGCCGAGCGGCTGGCCGGCCGCGTCGGTGAGCCGCGCGGTCAGCGCCGCCGTGTCTCCCACCGCGAGGGTTCGCTCCGCCGGAGTGAGAGCGACGGCGGCGACCGGTGGAGGGGTGACTTCGAGATGGGCGCTCCCCTTTACCCCTTCGCATTCGGCCGTCACTTCCGCCTTGCCGGGCTTGACCGCAGTCACCCTTCCCGATTCAGCCACCGTGGCCGTGCCTGGCGGAGTCACGCTCCAGCGAATGACCCGGCCGGTGAGCTCATTGCCCTTGGCGTCGCGCACGATGGCGCGAAGGTCGACCGAGGCGCCGGGCAGGAGGCTCGGCGCGCCCGGCTCGATGACCACCGCGGCCGCCGGCACCGGGGTGACCTCGACCGTCGCCGTGCCGCTCACACCTTCGGCCTTGGCGGTGATCGTCGCCTTCCCCGGCGCCACGGCGGTGACGACGCCGCTGCCGGAGATCGTGGCGACCGCCGGGTCGGCCGACTGCCACACGATGGCAGTGGTCGCGGCGGTACCGCCCGCCACTCTGGGCGTAGCGGCCAGCTGGCGGGTCTCCCCCGGATGCAGCTCAAGGGTGGCCGGGGTTATCGCGACACCCACGATCCGCGCCGCCGGTATCGGGGTGGTGGCGGCATCCGAGGGCGTCGGCCGCTTGACCGGCGGCACCGGACTGGTTGGTGGCGGCGTGAGGTTGTCGAGAATGGTCCGATTGGATTTGGCCCGGACCGCCCGCACGAGCTCGACCCGCACCGGATCGTCGTGCGCCAGCGGTTCCGCCCCCATGGCAGCCAGGGAATCCTCGATGGTCGGCCAGCGCTTCTCGGGCGGCTTCTCCAGCATCCGCATCACCGCGGCCGCAACCTCGTCGGGAATATCCGACCGGTGCTCCGTGAGCGGGCGGGGCGGCTCGTGGAAATGGGCGAACATGATGGCCATCGCCGAGTCGCCCTCGAAGGGCTGCTTGCCGGTGAGCATCTCGTAGGCCACGACGCCGAGCGAGTACTGGTCCGACTTGCCGGTGATGTCCTTGGCCGCGCACTGCTCCGGGCTCATGTAGGACGGGGTTCCCACCGCGATACCGGTCATCGTCAGGCCACGATTCTCCGCGACCTTGGCGATGCCGAAGTCGGTGACCACCGACCAGCCTTCCTCGTCGATCATGATGTTGGCCGGCTTCACGTCGCGGTGGACGATGCCGTGGCGGTGGGCATAGCCCAGCGCGGTGCCGACCTGCTGCATCAGGTCGCGCACCATCTCCACCGGCATCGGGCCCATGTCCTTGATCAGCGACTCGAGCGAGCGACCGGCGATGAACTTCATCACGAAATAGAGGGTCTTGCCCTGGCTCTTTACGGTGTAGATGGGGATGATGTTCGGATGACTCAGGCTGGCGGCGGTGCGGGCCTCGCGCTTGAACCGCTCGGACATCCCCTCGCCCATCAGTGCAAGCGCCGGGGACATGACCTTGAGAGCGACCTTGCGGTCCAGGGCAATCTCGTGCGCCAGGTAGACGGTGGCCATGCCGCCCCGGCCCAGCTCGCGCAGAATCTCGTACTCGCCGAGGGTTGCCTGGCGGAGAAGCTCCAGGATCTCGTCGTTATCGTCCTTGGCCGCGGGCATCATCGCGGTGGCCACGCCGCCCTGCTCGCCGGACACGTCCGACCCGCACTTCATGCAGAAGCGCGCCCCAGGGGGGATCGGTTCGCTGCAGCGAGCGCAGACGGGGTTGGTCGGAGCGGTCATGCCTAAGGGAAGTGAAAGCTGGGTGGGAATTTAGCTCGAAAAGGCGTCAGGCGTCAGGCCGTCAGCCGTCAGCCATCAGCCATCAGCCGTCAGCCGTCAGCCGTCAGCCGTCAGCCGTCAGCCGTCAGCCGTTAGCCGTTAGCTGTTAGCCGTCAGCCGTCAGCCGTTGGCCGTTAGCCGTTGGCCGTTGGCCGTTGGCCGTTGGCCGTTGGCCGTTGGCCAGGGTGGGACGGCACGCTGGGGAAGGCAAGGTCTCCAGAAGTACGCCCGAACTCGGAACTCGGAACTCGGAACGCGGAACGCGGAACGCGTAGCTACGTCAGTCTTACCACCCCCCTTTCCTGTTCGGCCAGTCCCCGCAGCTCCAATCCACTCAATGCAGCCAGGGCCTCGGCGGTGGGGAGTTCGGTGCGGAGAATCACCTCGTCCGTCCTGGCCGGGCCGCCGACCAGGAGGCCGAAGATCCGGGTTTCCGCGTCGGAGAGATCGGCCGGGGGGGCGGGAGCGGATGGCACGGGAGTCGTTGTGGTGGCGGACGCAGTGTGGCTGATCCTGCCCGCCTCGGGGTAGTGCGCCAGCAGGTCTTCGAGCACCAGCAGCGGCTCGGCCCCGTCCCGGATGAGCCGGTTGGTCCCCACCGAGGTGGGGCTGGTGATGTTGCCCGGCACGGCCATTACGTCCTTCCCCTGAGCCAGCGCGGTCCCGACGGTGATGAGCGCTCCCGAGCCCTCGGCCGCCTCGATGACCACGGTGATCCGTGCCAGGGCACTGATCAGCCGGTTGCGCCGGGGGAAGGACCCGACCCCCGGTCTTTCCCCCGGCGGGAATTCGGTGAGAAGCAGGCCGCCGTCGACCACCCTCTGATACAACTTGCGATTAGCCGCCGGGTAGGTCACGCCGAGTCCGTTGCCAAGCACGCCGATGGTGGTGCCGCCGGCATCCAGGGCGGCGGCGTGGGCTACGGCATCGAGACCCCGGGCCATTCCGCTCACCACCACGATGCCTCGCGCGGCGATCCCGGCGGCCATCTCCCGGCAAACCGACCCACCATACTCCGAATGATCCCTGCTCCCGACGATTGCCACCGCGGGGCGCTCCAGCAGGGTCAGGTCTCCCAGCGCGAACAGCAGGGTTGGACGATCGGGAATCTCCCGGCAGCCGGGCGGAAAGTGCGCCTCCTGCGGCGTGAGGCAGGTGGCGCCAAGCCGCTCCACCGCTTCCAGCACCGCCGCGCCTCCGCGTCGATGCGCCTCGGTGATCGCGGTGGCGGCGGCGCGCGAAATTCCAGGAACGGTGCACAAAAACTCAAACGGCGCCGAGAGGGCGCCGTGGGCTGAGCCAGCGTGCTGCAGGAGGGTGTCGAGTCGCACCGCGCCGATGCCGGGCGTGAGCGCGAGCGCCACGTAGGCGGCGCGTTCGTCTACGGCCACGGCTCCTCCACTCCTTCTCCCGACGCTTCCGCCGCCTGGGCCTCCTCGTGCTTGACCCGTTCGACCGTCTTCCAGAGGTACTCGGTGAGATCATCGAGACCCGAGCGAGCCACCGAGGAGAAGGCGAGGGCGCCGAGAGCTCCAGGAGTCTCCATGACCGGGAGGGGGTCGTGCCTGGCCAGCAGGTCACGCTTGGAGAGCAGCACCACGTGCGGCTTGTGGAACAGCGTCTCGCTGTATGCCTGGATCTCGTGGCGCAGCCGGTCGTACACCAGCTGCGGCTCGGGGTGATCCAGCGGGATCAGGAAGGCCAGCACCCGGGTGCGTTCCACGTGCTGCAGAAACCGGAGTCCCAGTCCCTTGCCGGCGTGCGCGCCCTCGATGATCCCTGGAATGTCTGCCACCACGAAGGAGCGGTTGTCCGACAGCCCGACCACGCCGAGGTTGGGCTCCAGGGTCGTGAAGGGATAGTCGGCGATCTTCGGACGCGCCGCCGAGATGACCGAGAGGAGGGTGCTCTTGCCGGCGTTGGGTTCGCCCACCAGACCCACGTCGGCGATGAGCTTGAGCACCAGGTCGATTTCCCGGTCTTCCCCTTCCTCGCCCGGTTCCCACTCGCGCGGGGCCCGGTGGGTGGCGGTGGCGAAGTGGCTGTTGCCCCGGCCGCCCCGGCCACCCCTGGCCACCAGCAGGGTGTCACCCGCCCGCACCAGCTCGCCGAGAATTTCCTCGGTCCTGGCGAGCTTGACCACCGTCCCCGGAGGCACCGGCAGGTACAGATCATCGCCGGAGGCGCCGGTCATGTTCTTGCCCTTGCCGTGCAGCCCCCGCTGCGCCTTCCACACGGTGCGGTAGCGGTAGTCCAGCAGGGTGGCGAGGTTGGAATCCGCCTGGAGATAGACCGACCCGCCGTGGCCGCCATCGCCGCCGTCGGGCCCACCTTTGGGCTTGTACTTGAAGCGCGCAAACGACGCGGCTCCGCTTCCACCGGTGCCCGCGGCGACGCGGATGGTGACGTGGTCTACGAACATTGGCGGACGGGCGGACGGGCGGACAGGCGGACCAGCGGACCGGCGGACCGGCGGACCGTCCTTGGGTGTTGACCGACCTCCGAGTGTGCGCGAGGCCCCTCGTACGGCCTGGGGCTACCGTCCGCCCGTCCGCCCGTCCGCCCGTCCGCCCTCATTCCTCCGGCTCCCACCCGTCCCGCACGCTGATCCACAGCTCCTTGACTCGCTTCCATTGATCGTAGGACAGCAGGGGATTCACCACCGAGAGCACCCCGTCCACCTGGCCGAACGTGGCGCCGGCGTGCAGCGCGCCGCGCAGGTGCGAATGGAGCTGACGGGGGACCTCGAGCACCGCCGTCTGCCCCACGTTGCACAGCTCCCGCCGCAGCAGATCCAGGCCGGGACGGGACATGGTCCGGCCGTAGCCCTCGGTGATCATCCACAGGTCGAGTGCGGGGTGCAGGTCACGCACGTTTTCGCGCAGGCGGCCGTAGTTGGGGCCGTACACGATGCCACAGGTCTCCTCACCCCGCGTGGTCCACTCCGCCACCTTGCTGTACTCGGCATCGGCATCGGTGGCGGGCGCCGCGACCCGGCTCGCCTTGCGCCACAGACCGAACGCCACCAGCACCCGCGGGTAGCCGACCATGAGGACGGACTGCAACAGCATCTCCTCCACCCACGGCACCGGAACCTGGCTGGTCTTGCACGCGGCGGCCCGTTCCCGGAGCTCGGGTTCATAGCCCTGCGCGATGGCCGCCGCGAACCGCACCAGCTGCAGCGTGGGAGGATCGAGCAGATCCTGCTTCGCCATGAGACTAGGTCCCTTCCCCTTTACCGTGAGTAGCCGAACGACGCCGCCCTAGGCCAGAAACCGCAGCTCCCCCGCCGCGCGCAGCACCCCCGTCCGGGTGCCCCGGGTATTTACCGTGGCCAGCGCCTCGTGCCGGGTCAGCGATTCCGGCCAGGTCGAGGGCTCGAACCCGAGCGGGGTCCGCCCGGCCAGGGCTCGCAGCACCGCCATCAGGGCCGGCGCGGAGCTGCGCATGTCCCCGTCCTCGACCTTGAGCGCCACTCCCAGGCCCGCCCGGGGGAGCGACGCGCAATACACCCCGTCCGCCCCGACCTTGGCGAACGCCATTCCCACGGTGCCCAGCAGCAGATCGGTGCAGAGCCGTCCGTGGCCCGCCACCATCTCGGGGTGGGCCGCCACCGCGGCCCGAAGCCGGACCGCCGCCGGCTCTTCCGACACGCCGAAGCGGGCGTAGGCCAGCGCCATTGACCGGAGCGACAACCCGAAACAGACCGCGGTACAACCGTCCACGCCCAGGTGCATCTCCCCGGCCCGAACGCCGGTCCACCGCTCCACCTCGGCGAGAATCCGCCGCTGCACCGGGTGCTCCTGACGTTCATACCCCCAGGTCGGCCAGCCGTGCGCCAGGGCCAGGGCCAGCATCCCCGCGTGCTTGCCGGAGCAGTTGCTCCACCGGGGCGTCATCACCGTCCCATGCCGCAGCACCTGCTCCGCGACCGCGGGCGACAGCGAAGGATGGGGTCCGCAGGCCAGCGCCTGCTCCGGCAGTCCCAGCTTCCTTAACAGCGACTCGGCCACTTCGAGGTGAGCGGGCTCACTGGAATGGGACGCGCAGGTGAGCGCCAGCTCCCGCAGATCGAAGCGAAACTGCTCAGCCGCGCCATCCGCCACCATCGGCATCGCCTGGAACGGCTTCGCGGCCGACCGCCAGAAGGTGATCAGTCCCGGGTCCCCTGCCTCCGCCACCAGCCGCCCTTCGCCGTCAACCACCGCGAGCGACACCCGATGCACCGATTCGACCAGGTCGCCCCGGGTGGACTCGACCCGGAAATCCCAATTCATGGCGAGCAAGATAACCGAATGTTCCGAGTTCCGAGTGTGCGGCCAACGCATGCGTTGGCCCTACTCGGAACTCGGAACTCGGAACACTATCTTGTTCCGATGCTTCGATCCGTATACCCAGCCGGCATCGCCTTGCTCCTCGCCATGCCGCTTGCCGCCCAAGCCTCGCCCTACATCCCGCGTGACGATGCCAGGCTCGCGGCCTTCGAGCACCTGATCGCACTGGGCGACGTGGAGGATCCGAGCCCCATGGTGCGGCCGATCCGGCGAGTCGACGCGATGAAGGCGCTCGACTCCGCTCTCGCGCGGGGAGAGGCCCGGGACACCGGCCTCATCAACCAGCTGCGCACGGCCTGGGCCGAGGATTCCGCCCAGGCGCGCTGGGAAGTAGAAGGAAAGGCCGGAGGTCAGGGGTACACCGAAGGCAGGCGCGACCCGCTCCACCCCGGAGGCCCGGGCCGAGTCCGGCCGTACGTCGAGGTTCGGCTGCAAGGGACGTTTGCGAATCTGGTCCTGGTCAGCCGCCCCGCGATCGAGCCGCGAGTCACCGACGACCCCGACTGGCCCGGCCGCAAGGATCTGAAGGTCACCGGGCGCCACGCCGAGGGCTACCTCTCGGCCCAGTTCAAGTACGCCCGGTTCTTCTATGGCCAGATGGACCAGAACTGGGGACCGGTCGCCGTTCCGGGGATCGGGCTCAGCGACTACGGCTACCCCCGCCCCGCCTTCGGCTTCGAGGTGGGCGCGGGTCGCATTCGCCTTGCCGCGCAGGCCTCCACTCTGGCCGATCAGACCGACACCGCCGGAGTGGTGACCCACCGGTACTTCTTTGCGCACCGGCTGGGCGCAAGGTTGAGTCGCCGGTTCGACCTCGCGCTGTGGGAAACCGTCGTGCTGGCGGGCCCCGACCGATCGTTCGACGGCCGCTACCGGAACCCGGTCACCCTGCTGCTGCTCGCCAACCAGTACGGTCTGGGAGACCAGGGGAATCTGATCCTGGGGTTCGATTTTCAGTGGCGACTGGGGCAGCGCACCAACCTGCAGGGCCAGGTCGGAATCGACGACTTCCAGTACAAGAAGCGCTCGGGGCCGACACGCTATCCCGACAGGTACGCGTTCACCCTGCAGGCCACCGGACCACTCCGCGACAGGGTGGCGTGGCGCGCGCTCTATACCCAGGCCTCCAGCCTCGCCTTCCGGACCTTTCGCGCAGCCGAGAGCTTCACGGACCAGGGAGTGGGCCTGGGGCGATCCTTTGCCGACAACGACCAGGTCACCCTGAGTCTCACCGCGCCCGTCACCAGCCGCTGGCTCATCAACCCCGAGCTGACCCTGCTGCGGCAAGGCGAGGGCCGACTGGACCAGCCGGTGCCGGCATCGGGGACCACGGTCGCCGGGGACACTCCGGAGCTGTTCATCGGAACGGTAGAGCGCACCTGGCGCGCGGCCATCGGCGTAAGCGGACGGCAGGGACCGCTGGTGCTTCAGGCCAACGGCGGGATTCACTATGTCGACAACGCCGGTAACCTCAGCGGCCGGCACCGCACCCGCTTCGTCGGACGGATCCAGGCCACCCTGGCCCTGGGCCGGCAAGGACGGTTCTAGCGTGGCCGCGCGCCCCTCACTTGCCCCTCCGCTCTCGCGCGCCCGGCTGGGCGTGCTGGTGGAGCGGATGCGCGGCCGGCGGATCGTGGTCATCGGCGATGCGATGCTGGACCGCTACCTCCTGGGAGACACCGAGCGGATTTCGCCC
>Ga0326726_10000787_pt1 | contig 29027 bp, 35 predicted proteins | sample MHFenrmetagenome_2_FD_207603 | JGI IMG/M metagenome (GOLD analysis project Ga0326726, IMG submission 207603) | Lab enriched peat soil microbial communities from Michigan Hollow, Ithaca, NY, United States - MHF15MN | ecosystem: Environmental > Terrestrial > Soil > Wetlands > Peat | place: USA... | reverse complement strand
GCCATCGGTGTGCCCCGAGCGCTGCAGCCGGCCGGCGCGTCCACCCTCAGGCTCGCGGCGCGGCGCGCATCGTGTCGATGCCCCAGGCGCCCGCGCCCGCGGCGGCAAGGAACAGGAAGATGAAGCAATACAGCACCGCGCCTTCGCCCTGGTTGAGCATCGGCACCAGCACGTTGCCCAGCGGCGCGTGCGCCATGAAGTACGCCACCGCCATCTCGCCCGACAGGATGAACGCCACCGGCCGCGTGAACAGGCCGATCAGGAGCAGCGCGCCGCCCACCAGCTCGAGGATGCCGGCGACACCGAACAGCGACATCAGCTGCAGGTTGTCGAACATCGCCACATGGGGCGCATGAAACAGCTTGGCTGTGCCATGCTGGATGTACAGGTACGAGGCCACGATGCGCAGCAACCCATGTGCGCGCGGCACCCAAACTTCGAGCCAGGCAGAAGCGGAATCGGCCATGAGCGTCTCCTTGGTTGGAGTGAAGTCCAGGCCGCAGTGTAGGAGCGCCGCGGTCAGATCGAATCGAGCCGCCATGCGCCCAGGTTCTTGTCGCGGTAGCCGCCACCCGCCTCGTCGCAGCGCTCGTCGAGCAGCGCAGCCGGCGCCGGCCAGGCAAACGGCGGCCGGCACAGGTTGAGCGCCCGCCAGTCGCCGTCTTCGCAGTCGTGGTTGGCTTGCAGGTCGGTGAAGGTGGTAGTGATCAGCCACGTGGCGCCCGAGCGGCGCAAGTTGTCCACGGCGCCGGCGATGCGGGCGAACGACAGATGCACCAGGCAGTCGCGGCACAGCACGGCATCGGCGCGCGGCAGCGGGTCGCGGGTGATGTCGGCCAGCAGGTAGCGGCCCTTCAGCTCGCCGGCCTCGACGCGGCGCTGCAGGCCGGCGACGATCGCCGGCACGATGTCGACACCGGTGTAGGGCAGGCCGAGGCCGATGCGGTTGATCCAGCCGGCATCGCCGCATGGCGCGTCGAGCAGCGAGGCGATCTTCAACTCACGCAGCAGCCGCGGCAGGCCGACCGCCAACGCGCCGGTGGCGGCTTGCTCGGAACCCAAACCCGACACCGACGTCGCGGCGCCCCACAGGTTGGTGGCGTGGATGCGCACGAATCGCGCGCGCAGGTCCAGGCACTCGAACGAGGCTTGGTCGGCCGCGAAGCGCAGATGCGCCTGCACCGGTGGGCGGTCGTCGTCCTTCACGGCGTCACAGCGGTCGCAATTGCTCGTGCACGCTGCGCGTCTGGCTGGTCACCTCGCGGCCGGTGTGCAGCGTCGTCTTGCGTTCGATCAGCATCACGTGGCACTCCTCGTCGGCCACCGGGTTGTGGCGCACACCCCTGGGCACGACGAAGGCATCGCCTTCGCGCAGCTCGACGCTGCCCGCTTCGAGCTCGATGCGCAGCGTGCCCTTGAGGATGAAGAACAACTCATCCTCGTGGTCGTGCGCATGCCAGGTCAGCGTGCCTTTGAGCTTGGCGACCTTGACGTAGCAATCGTCGACCTCGGCCACCACGCGCGGCGACCGCAGCTCGGTGAGCGACTGGGCGATGGCTGCGGGCGATACGACACGCGGCATGACTGCTCTCCTTCGCGCACCTCGGCGCCGAGGTCGATCGATCAAATCTGCACGGACCCTTCGAGGTAGAACACGCAGCCGCCCTGCAGCTCGACGCGATCGCCCACCAGGCGGCAGATCACCTCGCCGCCGCGCCGCGACGCCTGGAAGGCGCGGAAGTGCGTACCACCCACGCGCTGCGCCCAGTACGGCGCCAGCATGCAATGCGCGGCGCCGGTCACCGGGTCTTCGGGCACACCCTTGGCCGGCGCGAAATAACGGCTGACGAAATCGTAGCCGGCGTCGCCCGCGGCGGTCACGATCACGCCGGGCCGGTCGAAGCGCGCAATCGCGGCCAGGTCGGGCGCCAAGGTGCGCACTACCGCTGCACTCGACAGCACGGCCATGTAGTTGAAAGGATTGGCCGTCACCTCCAGCGGTTGCGCGCCCAGCGCATCGGCCAGGCCCGGCGGCGGCGCCACCGGCTGTGATGGCCGCGCCGGAAAGTCCATCACGTAGCCCGCATCGACTCGCTCGACCGTGAGGGGCCCGCTGGCCGAGTGGAACACCACGCTGCGCCGCGTGGGTTCCAGACGTTCCATCACCACCGCGGCGCTGGCCAGCGTGGCATGCCCGCACAGCGGCACCTCGATGAGCGGCGTGAACCAACGCAGCCGGTAGTCGCCGCCCGCCGGCACCAAGAACGCGGTCTCGGCCAGATTGTTCTCGGCGGCGATCGCCTGCATCACCGCGTCGTCGGGGAATTGCGGCATCGGCATCACCGCAGCGGGGTTGCCGGCAAAGCGTTGCGTCGTGAAGGCGTCGATTTGATAGATGGCTGTGCGCATCGGCGGCGAGCTTAACTGGCTGGGCCGCGGATTTCGTAGAGCACGTCGGGGCAGCGCTCTTCATTGGCCAACCCGTCGCTGAACTCGATGGCCGCGAAGCCGTGGCGCTCGTAGAAACGGCGCGCGCCCGTGTTGGCTTGAAACGTGTAGAGCCTGATCGGCCGCGGCAAGTCGCGCAACGCCTGCGCGAGCAGACTCGAACCGAGGCCCCGGCCGACCACGGCCGGATCGACCGCCATCTGCATGATCCACGAGCAGCCGCCTTCGCGCGCGGTTGCCATCGCGCCGAGCACCCGACCGTCGACCTGGGCCACGGTGACGCCGCCGCCGGGCACCAGGGTCGTGGCCACCCACTCGCGCACCTCGTCGTCGCTGTGTGCGGACGGCGCATACGGCATGAAGCGGGCCCGCGTGTCGATCAGCAGTTGCGCCACGCGCGGCGCATCGCCGGGGCTCGCTGGTCGCAGCGTGGCCTCCAAGGTCTCAGTGCCCGGCGCGGCGCATCTTCAACGATCCGACATTGCCAGGTTCAAGCCCAGCCCCGCGAACGCCGCCGCGAAGCCGCGGCGCAGCCACGACTGCACTCGAGGCGAGTCGATGACCGCGCGGCGAAAGGCATGGGCCAGCAGCCCGTAGACGACGAACACCGCGAAGGTCATCGCCATGAACACGCCGCTCAACGTGAGCAGCTGCCGCAGCGGCGATGGCTCGCCGCTGGCCACGAACTGCGGCAAGAAAGCCAGAAAGAAGATCGACAGCTTGGGGTTCAGGATGTTGATCAGGAACGCCCTGATGGCCACACTGCGTCCGCTGGCCGCGGTGCGCGCCGCGGCATCGACCCCAAAGGCCTGCTTGTCGCGCCAGCTGGCATAGGCCAGATAGAACAGATATGCGACGCCGGCGAACTTGAGCAACTGGAAAGCCAGCGCACTCATGTGCAGCAGCGCGGCCAGGCCCGCCACCGTGGCCAGCAGGTGCGGCACGATGCCCGCCGTGCAGCCGAGCGCCGCGTACACGCTGGCGCGTCGGCCGCGAACGAGGCCTGTGGAAACCGTGAAGACGACGCCGGTGCCCGGTATCAAGACGACGATCAGCGAGGTGATCAGGAAGTCGGAGGTGATCATGGGCGAGCGCCCTCGCGGCCGTTCGGGCCCGCCATTGTGCCGGCGCTGCGCCGGCACACTCGGCGCAAGCCCATCGCCGCTACGTCACGATCACCGGCCGGCGGCGCAGCCAGGTGGCGCTCTTCAGTTGCGCCAGCATGAACGCCGCCACGTCGGCGCGCGGGATCTTGCCCATGCCGCGCAGCGAGCCGTCGTCGGCCACGCGCCAGCGGCCGTGCGGCGTCTCGTCGGTGAGCAGGCCCACACGAACCACTGTCCACTCGAGCTGGCTGGCCGCCAGCAGCGACTCCATCGCCTCCTTGTCGGCCACCTCGCTGCGCAACAGGCAACCCAACAGCACGGTGCGCGCAAACCAACTCACCTGGCCGCGCGAGTCGCCGGCGCCGAAGGTCGAGATGGCGAGCACGCGGCTCACGCGCTGCCTGGCCATCGCGGCAACGATGTGGCCGATCGCGGTGGCACACACCCGCTCGGTGCGGCGCACCGGACTGCCCCCGAGCGCACACAGCACCGCGTCGCGGCCGGCCACCGCGCGCTCGACCGCGTGCGGGTCGCCGGTGCCGCCCGCCATCACGGTGAGCCCCAGGCGCATCGCGATCGCGGCCGGGCTGCGCGTGAACGCGGTGACCTCATGGCCCGCGGCAAGCCCCTGGGCCACCAGCTGCTGGCCGGTGCCGCCCGTGGGCCCGAACACGACGATCTTCATGCTGTCCCCGACGCTCGACAGTCGCGGGATCATAGGCATCGCCGGCCAGCCGACAAGGCTTACAGTGCATCCATCGAGCACCTCCGGCGCGACGCCCGAGGTTGCAAATCCACGAGGAGCACGCGATGAGCAGGCGTCGGTTTCTCTTGGCCGGTGCGGCGGGCACGCTGGCCGCGCTGCTGTCAAGAGGCGCATGGGCCGACAGCCCTCAGTTGGCCAAGCTCGGCAAGCCGGCACCGGCATTCGACGTGGCGGACACCACTGGCCGCCGCCACACGCTGGCCGAGTTCAAGGGCAAGACCGTCGTGCTCGAGTGGACCAGTCCGTCGTGCCCGTATGCGGCGGCCCAGTACACCAGCGGACGCATGCCCGAGTTGCAGCGCTGGGCGAAGGACAAGGGCATCGTGTGGCTCACGGTGTTGTCGACGCACCCCTCGCGCTCCGACTACCTCAAGCCGGCAGACGCTGAAGCGTTCAACCGCCAGCGCGGTGGCACGCCCACTGCGCTGCTGCTCGACGGCCCCGGCACCATGGGCCACACCTATGGCGCGGCCACGGCCAATCACATGTTCATCGTGGCCACCAACGGCACGCTGGTCTACGCGGGCGGCATCGACGACAGCGAGTCGCGCGACCCCAAGGAAGTGGCCACCTCGCACAACCATGTGCGCGCCGCGCTCGACGACATGCTGGCCGGGCGCCGCATCGCGGTGCCGAGCACCGATCCGTTCGGCTGCGCGGTGAGTTACGCGGGGTAGTGGGTGGGCAGCGCCCGGCCGTGTGCGCGGCCGCTGCGTTTCAAACGCGGATCGGGCAAGTGCGCCGCCAACGCGGCCCGCAACGCTGCGCGCGTGTCGCCCGACGTTGGGCTCAGGAGGACCTGATCGGCTTGTAGTAGCGCGCCTCGAGCATCTTGGCGTTGGTGAGGTGCAGCCTCAGCAGCAGGCGCTCCAGCCAAGACAGCCGCTTGATGCTGCCGTCAGGCATCGTCAGCACCGGCCCCAGGATGGGCTCGTCCTCGATCCGCGACTCCTGATACTCGGCGGTCATCACATCGCTCATGCGGGTCCCCTGTTGCTGATGTAACCGCCTGTATTCTAGGGTCGTGCGTGATCAGAGAGAAGACATCGGCGCCGCTGTTACTCGCGGGCGTACCCTCCGCAACGTGGGGTGCGGCCTGCCACTTCAAGCTTCGAGCGAGTCGCTGCGCAGGGCGCCGCTGACGCGCGCGACCTGCCGCCGCAGCTGCTCGACGTAGGGGTCTTCGATTTCCAGCGTATCGAGTTGGCGCGCCAGTTGTTCGAGGTAGTCGCGATTGGTGCCGACCGCGCCCGTGGCGCGGGCGATGATGGTGGCCGTGTCATCGAGCGGCAATTCGCCGGCATAGTCGGCGTGCCCGGGATTGGCCGTCATCACCAGCGCCGTGATGGCACCCTGGGGCGTGGTCATCGGCAGAAAGGCCGGCCGATAACCACCGCGCAGCATTTCGCGGCGCCACAGCACGCCCGACTCGACCTCGGCCAACTTGCCTGCGACGCGAAACGCCAGCCCGCGGCAAGAGCACTCGTCACTGCCGCGTTCGAGCGCAAGCATCAGCGCGGGCTGCTGGCGCGTGCCGCGCGCGACATACGTCTTGTAGGAAAAACGGCGCTGATAACCCCGCAGGTCGGCCAGCCGGACCTCGGCAAAGTGAAAGCCCGGGTCCCACATCAGCGAGCCGTAGCCATAGATCCACAGATCGCGCTGGCTCGCGCACAGCTCGCCCAGCAGCGCGCGCCGCGTGTCCTCCAGCTCCTGATCGGACAAGCGCCAGTCCTCTGGCATGCCCGCCTTGCGCGCGCGTTCGTCCCATGCAGCCACCACGTCGAGGGTGGCGCGCAAGGTGGATTGTTCGGCCGGCGTGAGCTTGCCGCGCAGCGTCGGCAGATGCATGAAGGCATCGGGGGTCAAGGTCAGTTCTCCAGGGGCTGCATGGACGATCGGACTCGATTCGCGGGTGATTGTTTCACCACGGAAAAGCCGCCTCCGGCCGGACGCGAGCGAGGCAAGAAACCGGAGGCCCGCTGCGCAGGCGGATTACCTGCTCGACCTCGCACTCGCATGCCGTCAGGCGAGCTGCGCGTCGAGCACCTGATGCCAGGCTTCGGCGCATTTCTTGTAGCCGCCGCGCGTGGGATGGATCTCGTTGACCCAGTCGCCAGAAACGTCCGTGGTACCGGGTTCCGCCAGCACGAGCCCCGCGCTCATGGAGTCGGCGACGAACACGTTGCACTGCGGGTCCGCCAAGCGACGCTCGGCCACCAGGCGATCGATCAGGCGTCGCAGCCGAGCCAGCATTTCATCGGCCACGGCCAGGTGATCCGCAGGTGGCACTGCGAACTGCTGCAACGCGGTGATCAGCCAAGGCCCGAAGCCCGCTCCCGCCGCTGCCGGGCGCGGCATCACGCGGGCGTAGTTGTGCCAGATCAACGGCGTGTGCCGGTTGGTCTTGTCGCTGTCGCGCAGGTCGACCAGCTGACCGAACACGGCGCCGATGTGCCCGTTGAAGGTGTCCCACCCGGAGTCGCTCAGGTAGTCGGCGGGCGTCAGAGGCCCGGCGACGCGTTCGGCCGGCGTGCGCAGCAGGCGCAGCTGCGGCTCGGCAGCCGGCGACACGCCGGCCGCGGCGATCAAGTCGTTGCCGCCGCCTGACAGCAGGATCGCGTGCCACTTCATCGCCAGGCGACCCGCCAAGAAGCGGCGGAAGTGCGGCGCCCGCGTCGTGTCGGTCATCAGACGAAGTTCGGCGCCGGGATAGGCGCAGTTGACGATCACCGTCGACTGCAGCAGGCGCAGCTCGGCGAGCACGCGCGTGGTCTTCGTGGGCGGCAGCGCACCGATCGAGAACCACGAGTCGCCCTGCGCGAGGCAATGGCGCTCGTAGAGATCGAACGGAAATGCACCGAGCTCGCCGCTGCCGATGGCGGCCAACGGGTCGATGATCTGCGGGGGCTGGCGTTCGGGCATGTGCTTCCTTCAGGCGACGCAGCGTACATGGTCCCCCACATTCGGGTTGTTGCCTACGCATCGGGTACGCTGGGCGCCATGGCACAACAAAACAGCAACACCCTGCACGGGCGTGTCGCGCTCATCACGGGCGCCAACACCGGCATCGGCCTGGTCACCGCGCGCGAGTTGGCGGCGCGGGGTGCGCATGTGTTCGTGGCCTGCCGCTCGGCCGAACGCGCGCAGGCCGCGCTCGACACCATCATTCCCGGCGCCGGCGCGCCCAAGCCCGAAGCGCTGGCGCTGGAACTGAGCGACTTCGCGTCCGTGGGCCGCTGCGCGTCGAGCTTTCTGGCGCGCGGCCTGCCGTTGCACTTGCTGATCAACAACGCGGGCTTGGGCGGCGGGCGCGGTCTCACGAAGTCGGGCTTCGAGCTCGCCTTCGGCATCAACCACATGGGGCACTTTCTGCTCACGCAGTTGCTGCTCGAGCGCGTCAAGGCATCGGCGCCGGCGCGCATCGTCACGGTGGCCAGCAAGGCGCATTACCGCGCGCGCGGCATCGACTGGAACGCCGTGCGCCAGCGCACGGCCACCCGCTCCGGATTCCCCGAGTACGGCGTGTCCAAACTCGCCAACGTGTTGTTCAGCGCCGAGCTCGGCCGCAGGCTCGCCGGCAGCGGCGTCACCACCTATGCGCTGCATCCCGGCGTGGTGGCATCCGACATCTGGCGCAAGGTGCCGTGGCCGCTGCGCGCGCTGATCAAATTGGCGATGATCAGCACCGAAGAAGGCGCCAAGACCTCGCTGTACTGCGCCACCGCGCCCGAGGTCGGCCACGCCAGCGGCTTGTACTACGACAAGTGCCGCGCCAAAGAGCCGAGCCGCGTGGCACAAGACACCGCACTGGCTGCACAGCTGTGGCAGCGCAGCGAAGACTGGGTGCGGCAGATCGCCTGAAGCCAGGGCCGCGCGCGACGGGCGCGCTGGCTCACACGCGCGAGCGCAGCTCGCGCACGCCGCGCCCGAGCTTGCGCCGCAACAGCGTGCGCAGCGTCACGCCGTCGGCATAACCGATCTTGGCGGCGATCTGGTCGACGCTTTCGCTGCCGGTACGCAGCAGGTGCAACGCACGCTCGATGCGCAGGTCCTGAAAGTACGACAGCGGCGTCTTGCCGAGCACGCTGCGCAGGCGCCGCGCCAGCGTGCGCTCGCTGGCGCCCACCGAGCGCGCCGCGTCGGTGAGCGAAAAGCCGTGCGCCAGCCGGCGCCGCGCCCAACCTTCGAAGCGCTCGACCACCGGATCGGCATGCGCCAGGTGATCGGGGATCACGAACTCGGCTTGCGAGCCGCGGGCCTCCACCAGCAGATAACGCGCCGCCAAGGTGGCCAGCGCCGGGCTGCGGCTGCGCACCACGCTCAACGCCAGATCGAGGTGCGCCATCGCCGCGCCTGCGGTGGTGAAGCCGGCGGAGTTGACGAGCATGCGCGATTCGTCGAGCGCGACGCGCGGATAACGCTGGCGGAACATCGGCGCCAGCCACCACGACGTGGTGGCGCGCTGGCCATCGAGCAGCGCGCTCTCGGCGAGCACGAAAGTCCCCGTGCATGCCGCGCCGGTGGTGGCACCGGCACGCGACCAGCGCTGCAGCGCAGCCACCGCATCGGCCACGTCGGGTCTGGCCAGGCGCGCCGCCAGCGCATCGGGCATCTTGGCGGCGAGCGCGGGCACCAGCACGATGTCAGGCCGCCGCACTTCGGCGACGGATTTCACCGGCACCGTGAGGCCCTGCCCCGTGTGCACGCGCTTGCGCACGCCGACCAGCGTGACCTCGATCGGCGCCGGCGCGTTCGGCAGCGTGGCCGCGAGCTCGTTCGCAGTGGTCAGCGTGTCGGTCAGCGCGGCCAGGCCGAGATCGAACACTTCGTCGAGCACCAGCAGATGCAGTCTCATGGCAGGAATGATACCAATGTTGTCGTACCCGCCACTCGCGGCCGGGCGCGACGCGACCGACACTGCGGCCCTCGCTGTCATCACCCTCAGGAAGGAATCCCCATGGTCAAACTCGCACTGTTCGTTCGCCTCGAGGCCAAACCGGGCAAGGAGGCCGCCGTGGCCGACTTTCTGGCCGGCGCGCTGCCGCTGGCCAATGCCGAAGCGCGCACCACCGCGTGGTTCGCGTTGAAGTTCGGTCCGTCGACCTTCGGCGTCTTCGATGCCTTTGCCGATGAGGCCGGCCGCCAAGGCCACCTCACCGGCCCGATCGCCGCCGCGCTGATGGCCAACGCCGCGTCGTTGTTCAGCGAGCCACCGAAGATCGAGAAGATCGATCTGCTGGCTGCCAAGCTGCCGGGGTAACGCGCCGGAGACTTCCCGCGGCGCGTCCGGCGCTGCCTCGCTCGACCCGCGTTGGGCGAGGCCGGCGCCGATTGACTCGCCAGCGGCTCGATGCAGGGCAGCGGTACAGGACAATGCCTTGTGCCGGCCCATGTGACGCTCAAGGTCATCGGAGAGATCGTCGAGCTGACGCTCGTGGTCGTCTGCCTCTGGGTCGCGCTGCGCGTGTACGTGCGCCACTGGCAGCCTGCGTGGTCGGTGCCGCTGCAGCGCCGCCGCCAGGCCGTCGTGTGGGCGCTCGTGGTCGCGGTGCTGGCGACCAAGATCACCGAAGACGTCATCGACAAGGAGTCGGGCCCGATCGATACGACGGCGCTCACGTTCATTCGCGCGCACATGCCCGCCGCTTTGACGGGCCTGTTCGAAACCATCACCCTCACCGGATCGTCTGACGTGCTGGTGCCGATCACCACCGTGGCGGCCCTCGCGCTGCTGGCCGCGCGGCGCCGTTTCGAGGCCGCGTTGCTGGTGGGGTCGACACTCGGCGGCGCGGGCATCGTCTACATCGTCAAGACGCTGGTCGGGCGCGCGCGGCCCGACCTCTGGCCGGCGCAGTGGTACTGGGGTTCGAGTTTTCCGAGCGGGCACACGCTCGTGGTGGCGGCGTTTGCCACTGCCACCGCGCTCATCCTGGCGCGGATCTGGCCTGCCGCGCGCCAGTGGGCTGTCGGCGCTGCCATCGTGTGGGTGCTGCTGGTCGGGCTCTCGCGCCTGGTGCTCGGCGTGCATTGGCCCACCGACGTGCTGGCCGCATCGTGCATCGGCGCGACACTGCCATTGGGTCTGAGCCTGGCGTTCGACCACCAGCGCCGCTGACGTGCGACGCGAGCAGCGCTATCTGGCAAGGACGACGGTCACCAGCGCCGAGGCGTCCTCGAGCGCGCTGACGGCGTGCACCACATGGGCCGAGAGGAACAGCAGTTGCCCGGCCCGAAGCAGGTGACTCGTGCCCCCGGCGGTGACATCGATGGCTCCTTCGATGCACTGAATCGTGATTTCGCCTGCCACCTTGTGCGGCGGCAGCGACTTGCCGGCTTGCAGCACGAGACGCATGACCTCGAGATCCTTGGCCTTGAACAGCGCGACGGTCTTCTCGCGGGGCAAACGATCACCCAGCGGACGGACATCGATCGCCTCGCCAGGCGCTGCGTGCGGGATGGCCACGGCAGCGAGTATGCGCCGCCGGTCATGGCCCGGCGACTTCGTACCGCGTGGCGGTGCGCACCACGCTGCGGCGCGTCAGCATCGCCTGGTACCAACGCAGCAGCGCAGGGTGCGAGCGCAGCATCGCGTCGCCCTCGGGCGCGAGGCAGAAGTAGCGCAGCATCGGCAGCGCGTGCAAGTCGGCCAGCGACATCGTCTCGCCGGCGAAGAACGATGCCGACCCCAGCAGCACGCCGAGCTCGGTCAGGCAGGTGGCTGCCGCCTGCAGCGACTGCGCGATCTCGGCCTCGTTGGCCACGCCGCCGTTCAATGGCAGCCGCACGCGCTGCACGAACACGCCCCATACCATCGGGCGGTAGGCATACGCATCGAGGATGCCGATCACCTGGTTCATGCGCGCGCGGGGCAGCGCGCCCGCCGGCTGCAGAGCGGGGCCGGCGAACGCCTCGTCGACGTAGCGCGTGATCGCGCTGGTCTCGTACAGCGTGAACTCGCCGTGCTGCAGCACCGGGATGCGCCCGAACGGATGCCGCTGGCGATGTTCGGCGGGCACGCCGCCCACGCCGAAGATCTCGACCTCGCGCAGCGAGTAGGGCACCTGCTTTTCTTCCAGCGCGAGGCGCGCGATGCGGGTGTAGACGCTGCGTTCCAGTCCGAACAGCAGCACGGGTACGGGCGGCGTGGCCATCACGAGACGACTCTAACGACCAGGCCGAGCGTCGGCCCGATTTTTCGAAGCCGATTTCAACCCCCGCTGGCCGTCGTCATTGCATTGCGAATGAAATCCGCCGCTGATTGACCCGCACCCGGTCCACAGTTAGCCTGCTCGCACCGGTGATCAGACACGCCGATGCTAGGAGCCCATTGATGTACACGATCCATACCACCCGCCTGCTCGTTGGCATGGCAGGTCTGGCTTGCGCAGCGGCCTTCGGGCCCGTCGCATTCGCCCAAACCGACAGCACACCCGCGTCGCGAACCGAAGTGAAGCAGGAAACGCGCGCGGCCAACAAGTCGGGCCAACTGCTGCCGGCCGGCGAAGTGAACGCGGCGGACAAGCAGAAGCCGGCTGCCTCGACCAAGACCCGCGCCCAGCGCAAGGCCGAGACGCTCGAAGCCGCCAAGAAGGGCGACTTGCAGTCGCCCGGACAGAGTCTCTACAAGACCCACATGTCGCAGCAAAAGGCCATGGCGAATTCGACCAAGACCCGCGCCGAGCGCAAGGCCGAAACCCGGCAGGCCGCCAAGGAGGGCAAGCTGCCGCCCGCTGGCGAGGGTGAAGCCGGCAAGAAGTGACGAGAACGTCTCGCCAGACCAGCCGGCAGCCGCAGGGCGAGCCTAGGCCGGCAGCAATCCGGCGCGGCGCTGCCGAACGATCGACGGGCCGCTGAGCGGCCCGTTCTTGGGCGGGATCAGCCCCGACAGGTCCAGCGTCGAGCGCCGCCCCACCGCCTCGCGGTTCTTGTCGAGCCAACGCTCGGTGCTGCGCACGCCCAGCGCGTGCAGGTGGCGCAGGAAGCTGGCGTCGTTGTTCATCTTGCTCGAGGCGCCGAATGCGCCGAGCACTTCGCTGCCGATGCCGTGGATGAACAGCGGCTTGAACGGCGCCGTGGCCGCACCCGCGTCGATCAGCTCTTCGACGAACGCGATCGCCGCCAGTTCCATCATCAGCGTGGAGTTGAAGCTGATCTCGTCGACGCGGTCGACGATGCCGCGAGCGCTGCGCGGCACGTCGGGCTGCACGAAGGGGTTGACGCCCGCCACGACCACGTCGCTGGCATCGGTGCGCAGGTACAGCGGCGCCAGCGCGGGGTGGCCGGTGTAGCCGCCATCCCAGTAGTGCTCGCCGTCGATCTCCACCGCCTGGTCAAGCTGCGGCAGACAGGCCGAGGCGAGCAGCACGTCGAGCGACAGCTCGGCGTTGCGGAACACGCGGCGCGAGCCGGTGCGCACGTGGGTGGCGCAGATGAACACGCGGGCCGCATCGTTGTCGCTGCGCAGGCCATCGAAGTCGATGCGCGCGAGCAGGCGACGCAGCGGGTTGTGGTTGGCCGGGTGGGTCTGGCCCGGTGACCCCACGCGCCGCTGCATGTCGTGAGCCAGGAAGACCGGATTGTGGTCGAGGTGCCAGGTGCGCGCCGCGCCCGCTGGCCACATGGGTGCGAGGCTCGCGAAGCCGGGCAGCGCGCCCACGTCGTGCCAGTGGCGCGCGAGGTTCGTTCGCGCCTCACTCGCGCCGCCGCGGCGCAAGCCGTCGGCCAGGATGCCCGCGTTCATCGCGCCCGCGCTGGTGCCGCTGATGCCGACGATCTCGAGATCGGACTCGCGCAGCAGCCGGTCGAGCACACCCCAGGTGAACGCGCCATGCGAGCCGCCGCCTTGCAGTGCCAATGCGATGCGCCGCTTGGATGGCCTGTGCGCCGCCTCGTCTGCGCCGCGCGCACCCTGGGCCATCGTGGCTGATCGAACGGCTCGTTGCATGGGGCCCGATTGAGCCCCGGCACGGGCACCGCCCGATTTCAGGTGCGGCGGCATCGAATTGCGTTTGAAAGACTCGCTTCGACGCGACGCTTCATCGGCCGCCGCCGTCGCGCCAGCATTGCACCAGCGCACGCACACGCCGCGTCAGTTCAGGCAGGGCCACGCCCTGCGCATACAGCGACGAACCGACGCCCACCCCCGCGGCGCCTGCCGTTTTGTACGCTGCGATGTTGTGCTCGCCGACGCCGCCCACCGCGTAGAACGCCGTGTCCGGCGCGAACACCGCGCGCCACGCTTTCATCACCGGCGGGCCCAGCATCTCGCCCGGAAACAGCTTCAAGCCGTGCGCGCCCGCCGCGAGCGCGGCAAAACCTTCGCTCGGCGTGGCCACGCCGGGCATCGAGAACAAGCCGCGTTGCACCGTGCGCCGCACGACCGCGGCGTCGAAGTTGGGCGCCAGCACCAGCGTGGCGCCGGCATCGGCCGCACGATCGACGTCGGCCGCGGTCAGCACCGTGCCGGCGCCCACGCGCACCGACGCATGACCCTGGCGCGCCAGACGCGCGATGCTGTCGAAGGGTTGCGGCGAATTGAGCGGCACCTCGATGACGCCGATACCGCCGGCGATCAGCGCGTGCGCCACCTCCAACACCGCGTCGGGTCGCACGCCGCGCAGGATTGCGATCACGCCTTCGACTGGATTCATCATCGCCTTCAATTGGACCGCGCAGCCAAACCGGCGGCCATCGCCACGCGCCACTGGCCGCGCGTGGTGGCCTCGCGCGCCGCGCGATGCACCGCAACGCCGGCCCGCCCGAGCGCCCGTGCATAACGATCGCACAATCCGCCGTCGCCGAGCAACGTGACCGTGCCGGCTGCATGGCTGCCGCTGCGCGCGCTCGCCATCTCGGCGCCGATCAGCAGGCCCGACAGGAAATCGGGCAGCTCGTTGGCTGCGCGCCGCCCCACCAGCCCCGCGGTGCGCGCGGCAAACAGCGTGTGCAGCAGGTGCGCGTGCTGCTGCAGCCCCAGGCGCACGCCGTCGTCGAACGCGACGGCAGCAAACGGACCGCCGAATTCCATCAGCCGACCGAGGATCGAATGCTGCGTGAGTACCCCGTACAACTCGCCGGTCATGTGCGTTTGAAAACCGAGCACGCGATCGCCCGCGCCCAACCACGCCCACTTGCTGTGGGTCCCGGGCAGCACCACGCAACTGCCGGCGGCCAGGTCGGCGCCCCAGAGCTGCGTTTCTTCGCCGCGCATCACGTCGACCTGGCCATCGTCACCCACGCAGCACAGGCCCGGCACGATGTGCAACCGGTGGCCGTCGCCGAACGCCACGCCCACCAGCCGCGCGGCTGCATCGGCCAGGCCCGCGGGGCATTCGACATACGGCGCCTCGACCCAGCCTTGCCGGCTGCCAACCATGCCGCTGGCGATGCACGCGCAGTGCGGATGCGCCGCCAGCCAATCGCCGCACAACGATAAGAGCGCTTGGGCAAAACGCCGCTCGGGCACCGCCATCACGCCCGCCGCGGCGCTGCGAGTGTCAAGCACCGCTCCTTCGCCATCGAGCAGGCTCGCGCGCAGGTTCGAGGTGCCCCAGTCGAGGGCGATCAGGCTCGGTCGAGTCACGTCGCTTGCGGTGATCGCGTCGTCAACGCCCCTTCCACCGCGGCTTGCGCTTTTCCTGGAAGGCGCGCACACCTTCGTCGGCGTCTTCGGATTGCAGCGCCGCCACCAGCGCCGGCAGTCGCAGCGCCTGCGCCTGCCCAGCCGGCATCGAACCGGTGGCGCGCACCACCTGCTTGATGGCCTGCACCGACAACGGCGCGCAGGCGAGGATCTGGTCGACCCAGCGCGCCACCGCGGCATCGAGATCCACGCGCGGCACGACCTCGTTGACGAGGCCGATCTCCATGGCGCGCTTGGCACTGATGCGCTGGCCGGTGAGCAGCAGGCCCATCGCGATACGGTACGGGATCTGCCGCTGCAACAGCGTCATGCCGCCGTCGAGTGGCATGCGTCCCACCAGCGGCTCGGGCAGGCCGAAGCTCGCCTCTTCGCAAGCCACCACGATGTCGCAACCGAGCACCATCTCAAAGCCGCCACCGAGCGCATAGCCGTTGACGCGCGCGATCAGCGGGATGTTCAGCGTGTCGCGCAGCGCGATGCCGCCGAAGCCGCCGGGCCGCGCCGCGGCCCAGTAGTCGACGCCCTTGAGCGTGGGCGACCCCGACGGATTCTTCATGTCGGCACCGACGCAGAACGCGCGCTCGCCCTCGCCGGTGAGCACGATCACGCGCACGTCGCGGCGCTGCTCGAGGTCGCTCCAGATGCGCTGCAGCTCGGCTTCGGTGGCGAGGTCGATCGCATTCATCAACTCGGGCCGTGCCAGCGTGACCGTGGCCACGTGGTCGGCCACGTGGTACTTCACCGTCATGCGCGCCTCGCGATCGCGGCGACCTCGCTCAGCACCTCGTCGGTGTGCTCGCCGAGCTTCGGCGGCACTCGGCGCATCGTGGCCGCTGCGCCCGACATCGCAATCGGGCTGGCGATGAACCGGTAGGCCGCCTGCTCGGGCCCGCAGCCGCGCAGGATCATCTGGTTGTGCAGCGTCTGCGGGTCGATCAGCACCTCGCGCATATCGCGCACCGGCGCGCACAGCAGATCTTGTTCTTCGAGGCGCTGCAGCCAATGGTCGCGCGTGTTCGTCTTGAAGCGCTCGCGAAATTGGCGCTGCAACTCGGGCTTGTTGGCGAACTGTGCGTCCAGGTTGGCAAAGCGCGCGTCGAGCGACAGGTCGGGCAGCTCGAGCGCGGCGCAGATGTCGCGCAGCGGGTTGGCCTTGAACGCGCCCACCAGCACCAGCGGATGGTCGGCGGTCTCGAACACGCCCGACAGCGGCATCGCGGCCCAGTTGACCTCGGCGTCGCGCATCAGGATCATCGCCGCCTCCTGCATCTGCATCGCCAGCATCGAGTTGTAGAGCGACACGCTGATCTTCTGGCCGACCCCGGTGCGCGCGCGCTGCAGCAGCGCCAGCAGGATGCCCTGCACCAGGTGCATGCCGGCCGAATAGTCGGCCAGCGCCGTGGGATAGGTGGCCAGCGGATGCGACGGATCGGCCTTGCGCGCCATCGCTCCGCTCATCGCCTGCGCCAACACATCCTGCCCGCCCTTGTACGCGTAGGGGCCGGTCTCACCGAAGCCGGTGCCCACCGCATAGATGACGCGCGGGTTCAACTTGTGGCAATCGTCGTAGCCGAGGCCCATGCGCTCCATCACGCCGGCGCGAAAGTTGTTGACCACCACGTCGGCGCCGGCGATCAGCGCTTTCACCGCGGCCATCTGGTCGGCGTTGCGCAGGTCGAGCGCCACGCTGCGCTTGTTGCGGTTCAGGCTGCAGAACACCGGGTTGTCGATGCCATCTTGCGGCGGGAAGGTCGAGCGGCTCAAGTCGCCGGCGCCGGCGCGTTCGATCTTGATCACATCGGCGCCGTAGTCACCGAGCATCTGCGTGCACACCGGGCCCATCATCACCTGCGTGAAGTCGATGACGCGGATTCCACTCAATGGCAGATCGGTTGCGGTCGAGTCGCGCGCATTCATGCGGCCTCCTTTTGCACACTGGCAGCGATCGGCGGCACGTCGGCGTTGGGCCCGCTCTGATCACCCGGGTCGGCGCCTTGCGCGCGAAGCTTGGCCTGCAGCCGCTTGACCTCGACGTCGCGCACCAACACGTTCGCATCGAGCGCCATTGCCGCGGCCACGCCGGCGGCCTCGCCCATCGCCATGCACGGCGGGATCTCGCGCGACATCTTTTGCGCCGACGAGGTGGCCGAGTAGTGGCGCCCGGCCACCAGCAAGTTGTGAATCCCCTTGGGCACGATCGCGCGATACGGCGTGGTGTAGTCGCGCCCGCGCGCCACGGCGTCGGGAAAGCGCGTGCGCGCCATCAGGTCTTCCTTGGTGATCACGTATTCGCCTTCGAGCATGCGCGTCTGGCGCACGCCTGTCTGCGGCGCGATGTCGATCACGATGCAGCGTTCGAAGCCGGGCATGTGCTGTCGCACGTAGTCCACGGTCTGGTGGATGTGGTGGCGCCCCTGCACCTCGGCGCGCGTGAGGTCCTCGACCTTCAGGCCGTCGAGCCCGGTCATGTGCGGGCAGTTGCACCACACCACGCCGGGCAGCGGCGTGCGCAGCCACCAGTGCGCCCAGCTGCCGCCGATCAGGCGCTTGACTTCCTTGTCGAGCCGCGCGAACTCGATCGGCTGCTCGCGCTCGAAGCGCTCGGCCGCGTCGCAGTCGACATTGCCGAGGCGGAACACGGTGGTCAGCATGTAGGCGCCGCCGATGTGCGGCGCACCGGCCGAGGCCGCCACGTCGAGGTCGCCGGTGGTATCGATCACCACGTCGCCGAGGATCGCCTGGCGGCCCTCCTTCGTATCGCACACCACGCCGGTGATGCGGTGGTCTTCGACCAGCGCGTGCGAGAACCACGAATGCAGCCGCAGGTTCACGCCGTGCTCGGCCACCATCTCGAGCGCTGCGCGCTTCCAGCCATCGGGGTCGAACGCGGCGGCGAAGACGATCGGGTGCGGCTTGTCCTGCGTGTGGAAGTCGAATGCACCCCAGCGCGTCCAGCGATCGATGGCGCCGGGCGAAATGCCCCACTCATCCTGGCGCGGAAAAATCGCCAGTCCGCGCGCACTCAACCGCTCGATCAGGTCCAGGCAGACGCCGCGCACCGAAATCTCGTTGAAGGTGCTGTCCCACATGTCGTCGAGCACCAGCACCATGCCGCCCGAGGCCAGGCCACCGAGGTGGTTGTAGCGCTCGAGCAGGATCGTCGACGCGCCGTTGCGCGCCGCCGCCAGCGCGGCGGCCATGCCGGCCGGCCCGCCGCCGACCACCAGCACGTCGGCCTGCGCGACCACTTTGACGTCGCGCGCGGGTTCGCGCAGGGTGTTGTTCATTCGAACCTCTCGTTCATACGCTCTCGGGTTGCCAGCGGATGATCGCGCGCTCGAGCAGCACGATCGCCATGAAGAAGGTGCCCGACAGCGCGGCGCTCATCACGATCGCGGCATACAGCAGCGCCGAATCGAAGTTGTAGGTGGCCTGGATGATCATCGCGCCGATGCCCTGTGTGGCGCCGATCCATTCGCCGACCACCGCGCCGATCACCGACATCGACGCCGCGATTCGCAACGCCGAGAACAGGAACGGCAGCGCGCTGAACACGCGCAGCTTGAGGAAGATCTCGCGCCGGCTGGCCGACAGCACGCGCATCAGCTCCATCGCCTGCGGGTTCACTGCTTCCAACCCGCGCACGCTGTTGACCAGCGTGGGGAAGAAGCACACCAGTGCCGCGATCGCGATCTTCGGCTCGACGCCGTTGCCCATGATCAGCACCAGGATCGGCGCCTTGGCCACCACCGGGATCGAATTGAACATCACCACCACCGGAAAGAAGATCTCCTGCAGCCGCCGGTTGTGCACGAACAGCGTCGCCACCGCGATCGCCACCAAATTGCCCATCAGGAAGCCACCGAGCGCCTCGCCTGCGGTGGGAATCAGGTTGGCCAACAGCACGTCGCGCTTGACGTAGAGCGTCTGCAGCACGGCCCACGGCGACGGCGCGATGAACGGCTTGACCTGGAAGACCGCCACCACCGCCCACCACAGCAGCAGCAGGCCGATGATGCCCAGCGCCGGCATCAGGCGCCTACGCCGCTTGTCGCGGCGCTGCGCCTCGCGGTAGCGCGCTTCTTCGTCGTCGATGCGTGACGGCGCGTCGACCAGCGTGTCGGCCGGGACGCTCATCAACAAGTCTCCAGCAATCGACGCAACTCACTCGTCAGCGCCACGAACTCGGCGCTCTCGCGCGTGGTGAGCGTGCGATCGGCCGGCAGATCCACCGGCACGATCGCGCGCACGCGGCCCGGGTTGGCGGCCATCATCAGCACACGCTGGCCGAGGTACGCCGCCTCGTGGATGCTGTGGGTGACGAACAGCACCGTGATGCCGAGCTCGCGCCAGACGCGGCGCAGTTCTTCATTCAAGCGGTCGCGCGTGATCTCGTCGAGCGCGCCGAACGGCTCGTCCATCAGCAAGATCTTCGGGTCGCTGGCCAATGCACGCGCGATCGACACACGCTGGCGCATGCCACCCGACAGCTCGTGCGGATACGCCAGCTCGCTGCCTTTCAGGCCCACCAGGTCGAGCAGCTCGCGCGGCGTGGCCTTGGCGCGGCGTGCATGCTTGACCGCCACCTGCAGCGGCAGCTCCACGTTCTGCAGCGCGTTGCGCCACGGCAAGAGCGCCGGATCCTGGAACACGAAGCCGATGTCGCGCTGCAAGCGCGCGGCCTCGGGCGCTGCGCCGAAGACGCTGATCTCGCCGCCGTTGGGCTGGATCAGATCGGCCACCACGCGCAGGAAGGTGGACTTGCCGCAGCCCGAGGGCCCCAGCAGCGTCAGGAACTCGCCCACCGGCACTTCGAGGCTCAGGCCCTGCAACGCGGTGATGGCGCGGCGCTCGGTGAAGAAGCGCACTTGCAGGTTGCGGCAGCTCACCGCCAGGGTGGCCGCAGCCGCCGCCGGCGCGCCGCCCTCCGCGCGCGGCGGTGCTGCAGCGACCGCGGTCATGGCCGGCTCAGGCCTTTTGCTGGCGCGCGGCCTGCGTCGCCTTCAGGATGTCGAGCGTGACGACCTCCTCGACCTTGGGCGTGCGGGCGGTGAACTGGCCGAGCTCGCTGTACAGCGCGATCTGCTCGACCCAGTTGGCCGGATCCATCGTGCCCCACCCTTGCGCGCGCGCCGCGTCGCCGAAGCTGTAGGCGAGCATCACGTCGGCAGCCACCCGCTCGTCGGCGCGGTTGAGGTTGGGATACTCCTTGACCAGCATGTCGACCGCCTGGTCGCGGTTCTTGTCGGCCCAGGCCCAGCCCTTGGCCGCCGCGCGCACGAAGCCCGCCAGCACATCGCTCTGCGATTGCAGCGTCTTGGTGGTGGCGTAGTACGGCAGCGCGTACAGCTTGACGCCGGTGTCCCACAGCGCCAGGTCCACCCGATCGGGGCCCAGCACCTTGAGCGCCGTGGTGTTGGTGGTCCACCCCGTGACGGCATCGACCTGCCCCGTCATCAGCGGCGTCATGTCGGCGCCGATCGGGATGATCGTCACGTCCTTCTCGGGGATCTTGTTCTTGGCCAGCAGCGCGCGCAGCAAGATGATGCCGGTGGATTGGATGCCGATCTTCTTGCCCACCATGTCGTTGGCGCTGCGGATCGGGCTCTTCTTCAGCGAGAAGAAGCAGTACGGATGCTTCTGGATGCCGACTGCGAAGCACTTGATCGGCAATCCCTGCGACACCGCCAGCATCAGCGACGGACTCGACGACACCTGGCCGAGCTCGAAGCGGCCCGACGCCACCACCGCCACGCCGTCGATGCTGGGGCCGCCGGGCTGGATCTGGAAGTCGATGTCTTCCTTGTCGAAGTAGCCCAGTTGCTTGGCGACGATCTCACCCAGCTGGTTGCCGCCGATCAGCCAGCCGAGCTGCATGTTGATCTTGGTCTTGCCCGCCGCGCGCGCGCCGATCGACAGCAGGCTGCCGCCGGCCGCGAGCCCGCCCGCGGCCAGCGCGGCGCCCAACACGCGACGGCGATCTGAGTGAAGGGGCTGCGTCATGCGGATCTCCATCTTGGGCGCGTCGAGAACCGGCATTCTGTTGGCGCAGTGACGAAGCCGCAAGTGGAGGTTTCTTGATGGGTAGCCCGCTGCACGAGGCGGCGCGCCACCCGCCGGCCAGCGGTGGTTGCAGCCGCCAGTGCACGCCCGTTACTGCAGCTGCAGTTGCATGAACACCAGCCAGTTGCGCATCGCCTCGGGCACCTCGTAGTACGGCGCCATCATCATCTTGAAGCCCAGGCGCCGGTACAGTCCGATGGCCTGGTCTTGGCGGACGCTGGTGTCCAGTCGCATCTGCCTGTAGCCCAGCGCGCGCGCGTGCGCAATCACCTCGCGTGCCAGCGCCAGCCCCACGCCGCAACCGTGGAACTGCGGGTAGACGAACATGCGCTTCATCTCGCAGGCCGTGCCGTCGATCTCGCGCAGCGCCACGCAACCCGCCGCTGCGCCATCCACGGTGGCCAACAGCAACTGGCCTCTGGGCGGCCGGTAGGGGCCGGGCAACGTGGCCAGCTCGTCTTCGAACGCAGCGGCATCGAAGTACTGATCGATCAAATGAAGATCGTCCTGGTGGCGCTCGCGGTGCCACGCGATGAAGGCGCGCATGATGGCGCGCACCTGATCCAACTGCTGCTGGGTGCTGGGCACCAGCACGGTCGCCGGCATGGAAGAGCTCCTTGATCGCATGGGTCACCTCGACGGTGATACGGGCCCGCGAGGCGCGCGCGGCCATGCGCCGCGGCGGCGCCGGATTGCGATTGAAATGCGGCAGCGGTCGACGTGTGCGCCGCACGCACACGGTCACTGCCGGACCGCGTCAACCAGGGCGCTGTGCCTGGGCTGAGCGCCAGTGCGGCTGGGCGTCGATGCGCAGCAGCAGCTCTCGCCATGGGCGCAAACGCGCCGTGGCATCGCCTCGATCAGACCCGTCGACGCCGGACCACAGGCGATGGCAATCGAAGCTCAGCACCGGCTGCAGATCGTCGCGCCACGACAGCGGGATGGCCAGCGGGTTGATCGAATCGAGCGCCAACGGATCGACGAACGGTTGACGCGCGAGCGCGATCAGGTGCGCCTGTTGACGACCCGGCGTCTGGGGCGGCCGGTGAATCGCATAGAGCAGGCGCAGCGCCGCCGGTGGCGAGTTCGCGGCCAGCAGCACGAAGAACTTGGCGATTGCGATGTCCTCGCAGTCGCCGCGTCCCAGCGCCAGCGTCTCGAGTGGTGTGAGCCAGAGGTCGGCGCCGAACTGCTCCAGGTCGTCGGCGGGGTTCACCCGCTGATTGATCACCCCATTGACGAAGGCGATGCGCTCTCCCAGCGCCAGGCTCGCGGCTGCGTGCGCGAGCTCGTCGAAGTCGAGCAGGGCGCGGCCCAATGACGGGCCGGTCAGGCGCACGCGCTCGAGGCCCGCGCATGGCCCTGCACGCACCGAACTGCATGCGGCGCAAGCGCAGGCCAAGCCAAACAGGCGACGCAGCATCGACGCGCCTCCCCACTGCCACGGGGCCTCAATTGGCAGGATCGTGAGCGCATCGGTGCGACGGCGCCAGTGCCAGCAAATCGACCCTCTGCCTGTCAAGGCCAAGTGGCGTCCGCTGCCACACCGACTGCCTAGCGCGAGCTCGGCGGGAAGCCCATCTTGCGCGCTCGCTCTTCCCAGACCGTGAGGCGCTGCGAAGTGCCGCGTTGTTGCGCGGGGTCGGCCAGCTCCGGCTCGGGGCGCAGCACGGGCGGCTGGCTCACGGCTTTGGGGATCCCGGCGTACGCGATGGTGGTTGCATTCATGGCGCTGGGTTGCACCCGGCGCGCTGGGCGTTCATTGCCGTCGCGCCGTCTACCAGTGGATGGCGACATCCTCAAAGAGCCGGCTTTCCGAGAACGCAGCAGGCAACGGCACGAACGTGCGCCGGTCGACGACCGAAATGTTGATGGCTCGCACGTAGACTTCGTTGACGTACTGGCTGCAGTAGTAGGTACCGTCGGCGGAGGCGGCCGCCAGGTCGGCAAGCATCTTCTTCCAGTGTGCCGGCAGCGGCGCATTGCGAATCAGCGCGTCGGCGATCGCTCCGACATAGTTGTACTGCCCACGCAAGAGGTAGGCCTCGCTGCAGAAGTCGTGTTGCGTTGCCGGGCCGATGCCTTTGAGGCGAAGCGCTCGAGTATAGGAATTCGCTGCCGCGACTGGAAACGCGCGGTCTGCGATGTTGTGCGCTGGAGTCGAGTCGATGACCGTGTCGTTGCCGACATAGACCGCGACGTGCGTGAAGGCGGCGTCGTAGTCTGGGTAGGTCAGATACTGCGCCGAGTAGATCGTGTTCTGCGCGACCGTGGGCTGCACGGGCGACATCAGAACGACGTCACCCGCTTGCAGGCCCGCAGGAACGGGCCCCTGTTGGACGGATGGCGGCCCAAGCACGACCATGTGCTTTGGCCAAGCCGGCGGCCAAAGGGTCAGCACCTTCAGCGCCAACTCAAGTGGTGCGAAGCTCTGCTACCGCGTTGTGGCCGTTCTCGTAAAACTCGACTGCCATGCCTTCTTTGAGCGCGTCGAAGGCCGGCAGGAACTTCCTGGCGAAGGAGAAGTACACGCCGGTCTGGTCTTCCTGGACGTATCCCGTCCCGACCTCGCGGCTGATGACGACGACGCGCCCGGTCCGCTTCTTTCCGATCCGTTGCCGCACGGCATTCTGCAAAGCCAAGTCCGCCTGAGTCGGCTCTGGCTTCTTCTGGCGATTGAAGGCGTCCGCGCTCATCTTGCAGCTCCGTCCCTGGTGCTCATCAAATCGCGATCCGCTTGGCTGGGCATTCCTGTGATCGAGGGTCACCCCTGGGACAAGTCGGCGTCCAGCGACCCTTGTTGAGTCGCACAGGGAGTCAAGCCGGTTCTATCAGTTGGCAGGACCACGGTCCCCATATGTACGCAAACGCGCGACGAGTCAGTGCGAGCACACCCCCGACACGCATGGAAGCGTGGCAGCCGTTCTGCGCCGCGGCAAATATTCCCCCTCTGAGATTGTCGTGGGGCTGTGGCAAATCAAGCACTTGGGCGAGAAATCCGGTGCAGGTCGCGGGGCCCGCTGCGCGCAGGGCGCAGCCGGCCTGAACTTGCGTTCACCCTCTCCCACAGGTCTGCCGAGCTTCACCGCCGCTTCGATTTGAGCGGATGGATGGGCGCGAAACGGGTGGGCGTTCGGCAGCCGTCGATCATGGCGGGTATGCGGGGGCCGCCGACGCGAGCCAACGCCAGCTCCAGCGGCGTCGGCGGCGGGGGAAACAGAAGCCTGCCACAGCTGCCTTGCCCGGGGATGGGCCACTCGAGCTCGGGGCAGGTCTCGTCGGCAGGCTCGAGCGGACTCAGCGCAGATGACGAGGCCGACGAGGAGGTCTCGTCGACATCGGGGGCCAGCCATTTCGGCAACAGGCGCAACACGGCTTGGCCTATGGATGAATAGTTGGACATGATGGTTCCTTTCGATAGCGAGCCGGGAAGACAAGGGCGCCGTGATGCCATTGCATGCCGACTCGGCGCTCGCGCCAAGTGGGGCTGTTCGCAGTCAGAGGAGTACTCGCTGCGGAGGCTTCTAGTGGGCGCTCGATGCAGGCCGGCGCCGCCCGCCCGACAATCGCGCGGTCGACCGGCGACTGCAATGGCGACGGTCGGGAAAGAAGGATGGAGCTGATGGACAAGTCGATGATCAAGGGTGTCGCGATCGGCGGCGTCGCGATGGTGGTGCTCGGGGCCGGCGGCGTCACCGGCTACAAGACGCTGACGAAGCCGCAGGTCGCCGAAGTGGTGGCGGCGAAAGAGGTGTTCGAGCTGGTCGTGACCCCGCGCGAACAATGCGAAGACGTGCCGGTGCAGCAGCAAGCACCGGTGAAGGACAAGAACCGCATCGCCGGCACCGCGATCGGCGCGGTGGCGGGCGGCCTGCTGGGCAGCGCCATCGGCGGCGGCAAGGGCAAGACCCTGGCCACGATCGGCGGTGCGGCGGCCGGCGGCTATGCCGGCAACCAGGTGCAGAAGAACATGCAGGAGAAGGACGTCACCACCACCACCGAGCGGCGCTGCAAGACCGTGCAGGACAAATCGCAGAAGCTGGTGGGCTACAACGTCACCTATCGCCTCGAGGGCAAGCAAGGCGTGGTGCGCACGTCGTTCAAGCCCGGCGCCACGCTGCCGGTGAAGGACGGCAAGGTAGTGACCACGCCGCCCGAAGCGAAGTCGTAGTCCGCGGCACGCCGCGCGGGTTCGAGCGGCGGTGCGTGGGTGCCGTGCGCTAGGACGCGGCCGGCGCCACCTCGGTGATCGCGCCGCTGCGCGAGCGCAGGGCCTTGATGCCCTGCTCGATGCGCTCGGCCACTTCGCGCTCGCGCTGCAGCGCGCGCAGCGTGTTGTGCGCCTCCTGCACCGTGAAGTCCAGCCGCGCCAGCTTCTCGCCCACGTGATCCACCACCGCGCGCTGCTCGCCCAGCATCTCCAGGTTGACGTTGATGTCCTCCAGCATGTGGATGATGCCGTTGGCGCGCGACTGCACTTCTTCGACCATCTTGCGCCGTGACTCGATCAGCTCGATCTTGCCGTCGGTGTCTTGCACGCGACCCAGCAGGTCTTCGACCTTGGCGCGCAGTTCGCTCACCTCGTTGCGGTGCTCGCTGACGAACTGCAGGTCGGCCTTGCTGCGCCCGCTGATCTGGCGAATGCTCTCCACCTCGGCCTTCACCGCCTGCACCAGCACCTCCTGGTCGGCCAGCGACTGGATCTTGTGTTGCAGCTGGTCGATGCGCTGCTCCATCCGGTCGATGCCAGCGAAGCGCGCTTCCAGACGCGCCAGTTGAGCGTCGAGGTCGGCTTCCAAGCCGGCCGGACGCGATGCGCTGCCTTCGTTCGACGGCGCCGCGTTGCCAGGCGCCACGTCCTGGCGCGCCTCGATCTCGCCCTGCCGGCGCGCGATCTCTTCGGCCTGTGCCAGCAGCGCCTGAAAGACGCTGCCGAGCGCGCTGGCCTTCTTCTGCATCGCCGCAGCGGTCGCACCCTCTTGGGCAGGCGTCAGATCCAGCGCGCAGGCCATGACCTGGCGACCGGAGATGCGGACCTCGCGCGCGTCGAAGGTGAACCCCGCTTCCACCAGCAGCAACGCCAGCCGGGGCGTGACGAGCACCTCACCGTCGCGTGCCGCGGCAGCCAGATCGTGCGCCTGCGCGATGTAGCGATTGCTGATGCTGAAGACGTCGTGCCCGGCCCGCGCGCGGTCCTTCGAACCCGAGGCGAATCCAAAACGCAGCGACGACCCGGCGCCAGCGGCCGCCGCGCAGGCCATCGCGACCAGCTTGGCATCGGGGGCATTGAAGCGCACGAAGGTCGCTCCCTGCGCGTGGCGCGCCGTGACCACCGCACGCTCGCGGCGCACGGCCGTCACGAAACCATCGATGAGTTCATCGGCGGGTGTCGACGAGAGCAGGCAGCCGACGATTTGAAATGGCGCTTCCATGACCCATGGCTCGCATGCGTGCGACGCAACGCGATCATCTTCGCACTCGCGAGGCCGCAGTCACAGTGTTGCAAGACGCATAGTCAGCAACAGTCACACCGCGTGCACCAGCGCAGGCGCGTCGCGGGCATTACGTCACAGCGGTAACAGGACCATCGGCGGCACGATGCGTCCAACGTTTGCTGCCAGTGAGATTCCCCACCATGCTCGACACGATCTTCAAGAATGGCGCAGGCCGCAAACAAGCGCAGGACGAGTTGCGCGACCTGGTGGCCCAGGCGCGCGACGAACGCGAGGCGCTGGGCGCTCTGCTGGCGAAAATGAACGCCGAAGGCATGGTGCGCAAGTGCGAATCGCTGGCCGGCATGGTGGGCGCGTACGACGAGCGTGCCCGCAGCTTCGACAAGCTCGAGGCGCGCATGGGCAGCCTGCTCGAGCAGGTGGCCGAGGCCAAGCAGGCATCGGAAGCGCTGACGGCGCCCAACGGTGCGCTTCAACAGTACCGGCAGGCGGTCGGCGAGATGAGTGCCCAGGCTCGCGAGGCCCAGGCGACCGTGGCCGCTCTGCGCGCGGAGAGCGCGAGGTTCGATGAACAACGCGCGCAGTTGCGCCAGGCCGCGGCGGAAGTGGGGCAGTCGGCGGGCGCCGTGGCTGCGCTGAAGGGCGAACTCGAAGCCTTGCGGCGATCGGAGTCGCAACTCAACCAGGAATTGCAGGGCATCCGCGAGGGCGCGCGCGCTGCGCGCGATGACTCGGCTGCCGCCACCCAAGCCGTGCAGGACGTGGCGCAGAGACTGCAGTCGTTCGCGCGGCTGCAGGAGCTCAGCGAGACCACCGAGCAACGGCTGGCATCGCTCAACGCGCTGGCCGAGCACGTGGCGCACAAGGCCAAGGCGCTGGAGACCCAGAAACAGACCGTGGAGCGCGCCGTCGTCGAGGCCACGCGCCTGAACGAGATGGTGTGGAACATGGATGCGCAGATCGCGCGGCTGACGCAGGGCCATGAGCAGATTCAGCAGGCCGAGGGCACCGTCGCGCGCATGGAGGACGTGGCGCGGGCGACGGCGCAGGCGCTGGCCGCGGCCGGCGCGGCGCGCGAGGAGTTCCTGCGCGAGTCGGCCCGCATCGAGGGCCAGGGCCGCGCGTTGTCGGAACATCTGAAAGCCACCGTCGAACGGCTGTCGGTCGACAAGGAGGAGATCGACGCGTTCGATCAACGCTTGCAGGCGATGTCGAGGGCGGTCGAAGAGACGCAGGCGAGCGTGCAGGGCCTGGCGGCCAAGCAGCAAGCGCTGGCGGCGATCGAACGCAAGACCGATGCCATCGACAAGGCGTTTGGGACGCTGTTGGGCAGGGCGGATGATCTGGCGCACAAGCAGAGCGGCCTCGACGCCTTGGCCTCGCAGCTGGCGCAGGTCGAAGCGCTTGGCAGGCGCACGGCGACCCAGCACGACAACCTGCTGCAGTCGCAGAAGGAGGTCGAGGCGGTTCGCGTCGAACTGGCCGAGTTTCACAAGGCGCATGCCGAAGCGGTGCAATTGCGTGAACGGCTGGCCGTCGATCGTGCCGCGCTGGATGCGTTCGGCGAGCGCAGCGCGGCGATGCTGAGCCGCACGCCGGACCTCGAGGCGCGCATGGACGCGGTGCTGGGCAAGTTGACTCTCGTTGACGAGGGCAACCAGTCGGCCGCGCGGCTGGGTGAACTGGCCGCCGAGCTGGATGCGCAGGTGTCGCGCGTCGGCGCACGGCTGCAGTTCGTCGAGAAGCTGGAGCAGCGAGTCAACGGGCTGCACGTGGTCACCGCCGAGGTGGAGCACAAGCTGGCCGAGCAACTGGCGCGCCGCGCCGAGGTGGAGAGCTTGAAGAACCTGTGCGACACGCTGCTCACGCAGGTGGTCGATGCGCAGCAGAAGCTCGATGGCGTGGCCGCGATGCAGGGGCGTGTGCTGCCGGTGGCATCGCAAGTGGCGACGCTGTTGCAGACGCTGGAGCGGTCGCAGCAGTTGATCGAATCCTTGAAGACCGACGAATCGGTCGTGCACGAACAACGGGCGCAGTTGACCGAGCTCGTCGAGCAAGGCAGGGCGCTGGCCAGCGAGACCGCCGGGCGGTTCAAGCAGGTGCGCAGCGTGAGCGACGATCTGGGCCGTGCCACGGCGCTGAAGGAAGAGCTGCTGGCGGAGCTCGCGCGCGTGCAGACCACGCAGCGCGACGCCGTCGCGCAGACCGAGATGGCCGAAGATCAGATCCAGCGCGCCGACAGCATGGTCAAGCAACTGCAGCAGCGCTGCGCGCAGGTGCTGCACGGCGAGGAGAAGGTCGCCGCGCTGCAAGGGCGGCTCGACGAGCTGGATCGCAGCGCCGGGGCCGTGCAACACAAGATCCAGTCGCTGGCCGACCAGGAGGTGCTGGTGCAGGCGGTGAAGGCCGAGGTGGAGAGCATTCGCCAGATCAGCGGGCGCAGCAAGGCCGACCTGCAGTTCGTCAGCGAGCACCGCAACGAGGTGAGCGAACTGCGCGCCAAGGTCGAAGACCTGCTGGGTCGCGTGCAAGACACCGACGGCAAG
>Ga0326726_10000786_pt1 | contig 29039 bp, 20 predicted proteins | sample MHFenrmetagenome_2_FD_207603 | JGI IMG/M metagenome (GOLD analysis project Ga0326726, IMG submission 207603) | Lab enriched peat soil microbial communities from Michigan Hollow, Ithaca, NY, United States - MHF15MN | ecosystem: Environmental > Terrestrial > Soil > Wetlands > Peat | place: USA... | reverse complement strand
CAACATCATGTCGCTCGGCGGCCTGGCCCTGGGGGTGGGCATGCTCGACGACTGCGCCGTCGTCGTCTCGGAGAACATTTTCCGCCACCGCAGCCTCGGGAAGGGGCTGAAAGAAGCGGCCTATATCGGGACGAAAGAAGTCGGTCCCGCGGTCGTGTCCACGGCCCTGACGACGATCGTCGTCTTCCTGCCGGTCATCTACGTCCACGGGGTCGCCGGGCAGCTGTTCAAGGACACGGCCCTGACCGTCACCTTCGCCCTGCTGGCCTCGCTCCTTGTCTCGCTGACCCTGATCGCCACGCTCGAATCGCGTGAATTCGACTTCGGCATCGGCAAGGAGGGCCGCTGGCGGTGGCATTGGGGACTCGGCAAGATCTGGAAACCCGGAAAAACCGTGAGTCCGGAGGCCGCGGCGGCCTCCGCCGCCGGCACGGCCGAACGGGCTTCGCCGAAGAGGTACCTCCCCGCCTTCCTGGCCGTTCCCCTCCGGGCCGTCCGCGTCTTCTTCTACGCCGTGTTCAAGGGCCTCGGTTTCGCTCTGAACTTCGTGGTCAGCTTCGTCGTCCAGCTCTTCGCCTTCATCGCCCATTTCCTTTCCCTCCCCTTTCGGCCTATCCTCAAAGCTGTCTTCTCGGCTTTCAACGCCGTCTACGGCCGGTTCATCGACGGCTACCAGCGCTTCCTCCGCTGGAGCCTCGATCACAAGGGCCGGGTCATCGCCTGGACGCTCGTCTTCTTCGCCGTCGTCTTCGCCCTCGGCGGCCTCATCCGCAGCGAGCTCATGCCGCCGATGGAGACCACGGCCTTCGAGCTCGACCTGAAGATGCCTGTCGACTTCTCTTTCGAGCAAACGACCGAGATGGCCGTCATGCTCGAGTCGAAGCTCCGCGCCCTGGCTCCGGTCAGGACCGTCCTCTCTCAGGTCGGCATCGTCAGCGGCATGGAGAGCGCCGATCCCAATATCTCGGTCAACTCGGCCCGCTTCTTCGTCGAGGTCCAAAAACCCAAGCAGCTCGAGGGCGTCCTCGACGCCGCCCGCTCTCGCCTGGCCGACTTCCCCGACATCGCCTACACGGTCTCCCGCGGGCAATCGACCTTCAACCAGTTCCTGGCCCTCTCGGCCGCCGAGATCGGTCTCCAGGTCAAGGGCAAGGACCTCGACCGCCTCAAGGAAATCGCCGCGGATCTCACCGCCCGCCTCGCGGCCATCCCCGGCGTTGCCGACGTGGCCACGAACATCGGCGAGGGCAAGCCCGAGTTCAAGGTCACCGTCGACAAAGAAGCCCTGAAGAGGTACCCCGGTCTCTCGCCCTCGATGATCGGCGATTTCCTGGTCAGCGCCGTGCGCGGCCGGGTGGCCACCCAGTTCCGGGAGATGGAGAAGAAGTACGACATCCTCGTCCGTCTCGAGGACGCCTCGCGCGAGAATATCGAGGCCCTTCTCGGCGAGACCCTGCCCTTCGGCGGCCGGGCCGTGCCGCTCCGCGACCTCGTTTCCTACGAGGTCGTCCGCGGACCGCGCGAGATCCGCCGCGAGAACCAGCAGCGCGAGGTCCTGGTGACGGCCAACCTCAAGGGCCGGAAGATCAGCCAGGTCACACCGGCCATCGACAAGGCCATCTCCGGTGTGCACCTGCCGGCCGACTACCGGATCACCTGGAGCGGCGAGCGCGAGGAGATGTCGCAATCATTCCAATCGCTCGTCCTGGCCCTGCTACTGGCGGCGCTCCTGACCTACATGATCATGGCCGCTCAGTTCGAATCGCTCGTCCACCCCTTCATCGTCATGGCCACCCTGCCCATGGGCGCGGCAGGGGCGATCGTCGCCCTCCTCCTCACCGGCCAGACCTACAACGTCATCTCGATCATCGGTCTCGTCGTCCTCGTCGGCATCGTCGTCGACAACGCCACGGTCAAGATCGACTACACGAACCAGCTCCGCCGCGGCGGCATGCCGCTCCGGGAGGCCGTTGAGGAGGGCAGCCACGTCCGGCTGCGGCCGATCCTCATGTCCACCGGGAGCACCCTCGTCGGCCTCGTCCCCATGGCCCTGGCCCTGGAGCGCGGCGCCGAGCTCATGCAGCCGCTGGCCATCGTCGTCATCGGCGGCCTGACTTTTTCGACCTTCATGACCCTCATCCTCATCCCCGTCATCTACGAATGGGTGGAGCGCCGCAAGGGATGAAGTTCTTCATCGACCACCCGGTGGCCACGGCCATGATCTTTCTGGCTCTCCTTGCGACCGGCGTCTATTCGTTCCTGAACACGCCGATCGAGCTGGCGCCGAAGGAAAGCTTCCCCATGGCCGACATCGTGACGACCTGGTACGGGGTCCCCCCTGAGGTCGTCCAGACCCAGGTGACGGCGCCGCTCGAAGAGGCTTGCGCCACGGTCAAGGGCATCACCAAGATGACCTCGACTTCCGAGATCGGCCTCTCCCGGATCACCCTGGAGTTCGACCCCAAGACGAACATGGAGTTCGCGACGCTCGCCCTGCGCGAGGAGCTGACCAAGGCTCGTCCGTTCCTGCCGCCCCGGGTCCGGCCCTTCGTCCAGCCTTACGTTCCCGAGGACTTCCGGGTCCGGCCGTTCCTCGAGTACACGGTCTCGGGCCGCTACGGCCTCCAGGAGCTCCAGGAGCTGGTCAAGGAGAAGCTCGAGATCGGCCTCGGCTCGGTCCGCGGCGTCTCGGACGTCGAGGTGGCCGGCGGCTCGGAGCCCGAGATCCGGGTCGTCCTCGACGAGGACCGCATCAAGGCGCTCGGACTCCACCCCTATACCGTCAACTCGGCCATCGGCCGGCGGCTCGGGACCTATCCGACGGGCCGCGTCCGCCGCGGGAACCAGGAGTTCTTGTTCAAGTTCGCCGACCGCATCGACAGCCTCGACGAGCTCCGCGAGACGATCGTCGCCCACTCCGGCGAAAACCCCATCCTGGTCAAGGACGTGGCCAAGGTCGAGGTGACCTATGCCGACATCCGCCAGATCCACCGCATCAACGGCCAGCCCACGGTCAGCCTGACCGTCTCCAAGGAGCGCGGCGCGAACACCCTGCGCGTCGCCGCCGACGTCAAGGACAAGCTCGAGGAGGTGAAGAGGGAGCTCCCGCCCGACCTCGTCTTCAAGAGCGTCGACGACGAAAGCGATGAGATCCGCAAGAACCTCAACGACCTCGCCCTCCTCGCCATCTTGATCACGGTCATCGTCTTCGCCATGATCTACGTCGTCCTCCGGCGGACCAAGCCGTCACTCCTCATCCTGTCCTCGATCGCCTTTTCCATCGTCATCACCTTCAACCTCATCTACGCCTTCAAGATCTCGCTCAACATGCTGACCCTGGGGGCCTTGGCCCTGGGCTTCGGCATGTTCGTCGACAACTCCATCGTCGTCTTCGAGAACATCCTGCGCCTCCGCGAGCGCGGCCTCACGCCGCACGAGGCGGCCATCCAGGGGCCTAAGGAAGTCTTCGTCGCCGTCCTGGCGTCGACGCTGACGGTCATGGCCGTCTTCTTCAGCTTTCCCTTCTTCCAAGGAAAGCTGAAGATCTATTACCTGCCGCTGGCTATCGTCATCGCCTCGGCCATGGCCGCTTCGCTCCTCGTCTCTTTTTCCCTCATCCCGGCCCTGAGCCCGCGGCTCGTCGAGGAACGGAGAACGGCCGGCACCGGGGAGAGACGAAGTCCCCGCTTCGAAAAAGCCCTCGGTGTCCTCATCCGCCACCCCGTCGAGGTCCTCCTCGTCGTCGCGGCCCTCCTCTTCGGGTCCTACAAATGGTTCCGGGCCGAGGTGACGATGGGTCGTTGGTATCCCTGGTATTCGAAGGAATATCTCTACGTCCGCGTCGGCATGCCCCCGGGGACCGACATCGCCCGGACCGACGAGACGATCCGGGCCTTCGAAGAGAAGGTCATGGCCCAAGACTACGAGAAGGAGATGAACGTTCGCATCGTCCCGGAGAATGCTCAGGCCATCATCGGCTTCCCGCCGGCGATCGAAAAATCCTTCCGACCCTACGCCCTGAAAGAAGAGCTCATCCAGCTGGCGACCCAGTTCGCCGGCATCGACATCAGTGTCTCGGGTTTCGACCCGCAATATTACTCCTCGAGTATGGGCGCGGGCACCTTCTACAGCTCACGGATCAAGTTCTATGGCTATAACCTCAAGAAATTGAAGGAGCTCACGGGCGACCTCGAAAAGACCCTGCGCCGCAACCCCCGGATCAAGGAGGTCCGGACGGTCTCGAGCCGCTACGGCTGGTGGCGAGGGGACACGGTCGAGGATGTCCTCAAGATCGACAAGGCGGCTCTCAAGAGCTACGACATCGACCCGGCCTACCTCTACGCCAGTCTCGCGGCGATGATCCAGGGGACCTTCGGCCAGCCGGCCCGGATCCGTACGGAAGGCAAGGACATCACCGTTTCTGTCAAATACCCGGACGCGGCGACGCTCGACATGCGCGGCCTCGGCGAGGCCCTCATCCAGACGCGGGGCGGGGAATACCTCCGGCTCGGCGAGATCGCCGCCTTCGTCGAAGCGCCCATCCCCGGCTCGATCGACCGGGAGAACCAACAATTCCAGCAGACGATCATGTGGGAGTTCCGCGGACCGTCCAAGGCCGAGGAGCGCTACCGCAAGGGGGTGTTCGGATCGCTTCACCTGCCGCCGGGCTTCTCGGCGACGCTCGACGAGCAGTGGTACGTGACCGAGGAGGAGCAGAAACAGATCAACTTCGCCATCGTCGTCGCCCTGGTCATCATCTTCATGATCCTGGCGGCCCTTTACGAGTCCTTCATCCTGCCCTTCTTCATCATGCTGGCCGTGCCGCTCGCGCTCATCGGCGTCTTCGTCGCCTTCGTCGTGGCCAAGGCGCCCTTCGACCCGACGGCCTACATCGGCGTCATCCTGCTTTCGGGCATCGTGGTCAGCAATTCGATCCTGCTCGTCGACCACATCAACCTGAGGCGGCGGCAGGGGCTGGGGCTCCTCGAGGCCGTCGTTCGCGGCACGAAAGACCGGGTGCGGCCTATCTTCATGACCACATCGACGACCATCTTCGGCATGCTGCCGCTGCTTCTCATCGGGGCGGAAGCCAACAAGCGGCAGATCTGGTCGTCGCTGGCCCTGTGCACGGTCGGCGGCTTGACGAGCTCGACGATCCTCGTCTTCGTCGTCATCCCCGTCCTCTATTATCACGGGGACGGCCTCAGGGCGTGGGGGGCAGAAAAGGCCCGCGAGGCGCGGGATCTGTTCGGAAAGAAACGAAGCTAGTGGGCCCGGATCCGAACTACCTGATAACGGCCGGCAAGACAAACCTTCCCATCATCGTGTCGACCTGCGAGTGCATATAGGGCTTGCCGTAGGCCGTGGCCGTGATGACGACGACCAAGGGCTGGTCCAGGAACACGAAGATCTTGTTGCCGCCGTTCCCGGTGCAAAAGAACGTTTCGTAGGGCCGGCCGTCGACATGGTAGGTCTTGTTCCAAAACAGAAGCCCGTAGTAAGTATCAACATTGTTCGGAACGGCCAGGTATTTATGGAACGACTGCGCGACCCACTCCTCTGGCAGAACGGGGACGCCGTTCCAGCGGCCGCGGTTCTTGTAGAGCTGGCCGAACTTGGCGTAGTCCAGGGAAGACATCTGGAGGCCGCCCGCCGTATTCACGACCTTCTGCGGCGTGTAGGCCCATTCGTATCGGGTGATGCCCAGGGGCTTGAACAGGACGCGGTCGGCGTATTTCTCGAGCCCGCCGGGGACGGAGCGATCGAGGATATCGCCCAGCAGGACAACGCCGGCTGTGAAATAATCCCATTGCTTGCCGTTTTCCTTGTCCTCGTCCATGGGAAGATTGAGGGCGAATTTCACCCAGTTCGGGGTCGGGTACATGTTCTCTTCGTTCCCGGGCGAAGCGGGGTCCGCGTCCGACCCGAGGAAGGCCGAGCTCATCGTCAATAAGTCCTTGAGCGTGACCGCGCTCTTTTTCGTGGAAAAGTTGGCGAAGGACTTCAGGTCGTAGAATTCCCCCAGGGTCTGGTCGATACTCTTGATATATCCGTCCCGGAGGGCTATGCCCATGAGCGCGGAGGTGAACGTCTTCCCCACGGAGCGCGGATTGTGGAGCGTCGTCCGGTCCGCCCCGTTGAAATATTCCTCGATCAGGAGCTTCCCGTCCTTGATCACGACGACGCTGGTGATGTCCTTGAAATCCCTCTGAGCGATCTGCCGGTTGAGCTCGCGGATCTTATCCCGGTCATAGCGGTCGCCCGAGACCGGCCAGCCGCTGCCCCGGCCGATCGTCTGGGACGCGGCCGCCGAATCATCGACCGCGGACGCGGTGACATGGGGAACGATCCCGCCGGCGAGAAGCGTGATCGATAGCGTGAGGCCCGAGATCAGGAGGATCGTTCTTTTTTTCATGGCCAGTCCTTTATACGGTCGGGACGATCAACCGGTTGGCGGTGGAAGCGAATAAGAACAGTGCAGAGAGGTCTCTATTCCGGGCTGGCCAAGCTCTTATCGAACGGCGGGCGATGGACGCCGCGCTCCGTGACGATGGCCGTGATGTAGGCGGCCGGAGTGACGTCGAAGGCGGGGTTGCGCACCTCGACGTAGGGGACGGTGATCAAGCGTCCGCCGATCTCGCGGACCTCGTCCGGGTTCCGCTCCTCGATGGGAATGCCGGCCCCATCGGTGAGCGCGAGGTCGATCGTGCTCGTCGGGGCGGCCACGTAGAAAGGGATGCCGTTCTCTTTGGCCAGCACGGCCAGCGAGTAGGTCCCGATCTTGTTGGCCGTGTCGCCGTTGCGGGCGATCCGGTCGGCCCCGACGATGACGGCGTTGACCTCGCCGCGGCGCATGAACCAGCCGGCCATGCTGTCAGTGATGAGGACGACCGGGATGCCGTCCCGATCGAGCTCCCAGACGGTCAGGCGGGCGCCCTGGAGGAAGGGCCGCGTCTCGTCCGCGAAGACGCGGATCGACTTGCCTTCCGCGACCGCGGACCGGACGATGCCGAGCGCCGTGCCGTACTCGGCGGTGGCCAGCGCCCCGGCGTTGCAGTGCGTGAGCACGGTCCAGCCGTCGCCGAGCAGGGCCTGGCCGTGATGCCCGATGGCCAGGTTCGTCTCGGCGTCCTCGCGCTCGATGGCCTTGGCCTCGTCGAGAAGGGCGGCGCGGATAGCCCGCAGGCCCTCGGCCCGCGTCCGCTCGTAAACGGCCTTCATCTTCTCCAGGGCCCAGAAGAGGTTCCGGGCCGTCGGCCGCGTCCGCTCGAGCCGCTCGTAGACCTTCTCGAAATCGCGGTCGAGTGAACGCTCCGTCTCCGCGCCTACGGACATCATTCCCAACACGAGGCCGTAAGCCGCGGCGATGCCGATCGCGGGGGCGCCCCGGACGACCATCTTCTCGATGGCTTGGGCTACTTGGATATGAGTACGGCAGCGGACGTAGGTTTCCTGTCCGGGGAGCTTGCGCTGGTCGATCATGATGACGGAACGGCCTCGCCAGGCGATCGTCGGCAGCATCGATCACTCCTTCTTCCAGGCCGGCGTCCGGTCGTCCCGCCAGCCCCACTTCGCCGCCCAGCGCGTCTGGGCCGCCGTCAAGGCGTCCCGTTCGGCCGGGGGAAGCGAATCTCTCAGCCGGACATAACAATACACGAGCTGGTTGTCGTTGTCTCGCCCGATCTTTTCCGAGGGCAGGCCGAGCTCGCGGGCCATGACCGCCTCTTCGTAAGAGCGGCGGAGGTCCCCCAGATGTCCGTCGACCTGGGCGTGAAGGTAATGGAAAAGTCCGCAGGCGAAGTCGCGGTCGAGGAGCCGGTCGAGGGTCTTGACGAGCGCGACGAGGGTTCGTCCCCTTTCGTCGGGGTCGAGTCCGGCGGACCGGGCCAGGATGAGGCTCGTTCTCTTTTCGGCTGCGATCATGAGCGCCGGCTTGAAGTCGGACTTGTCCACGAGCTGGGCGTAGACACGGAGGGCTGGGGCCTCAAGGTCCAGCTCCTCGAAGGACACCGCGAGGCCGGCCAGGGCCGAGTCCGAGGCCCAGGCCTCCCCTTCATCGAAGCCGAGGCTGAAGGCCTTGAGAAATGACGCTTCGGCCTCGCGCCAGCGGCCGAGGTTCGCTTCGGCCAGGCCCTTGACCGTGAAGGCCTGGGCCGAGGGTCTCCGGCGGCACTCCCGGCCGGCCTCGTCGAGGGATCTTTTCCAGCATGCGACGGCCTGCTCCGTCTGAAAAGCGCGGGCCCGGTCCTGTCCCTCGGCGTAATCGTGCTTGGCCCGGCTGAGGTGGGCGAGACAGGATACGGAGACGGCGAAGGTCAGGACGAGGGCGGCAGTCCTGAAGGGCTGTCTTTTCATGCTTCGGGGGGGATGGACGGGTCGAGGCCCACCGGCCCTTTGATCAGGGCGACGATCATGTCCTGGACCTCTTCGTCTTTGAGAAGGTGGATGCCCAGCGAGGCTGCTTCCCGCCCGACGCGCTCGAGGACCTCCCAGAAGGCCGGGTCCGCCGCGGCGGCCCGGATGGCCTCCCTGGCCCTGGCCGTCCGGGCGGCGAACTCGACAACGATGGTCCTGAAATCGTCGGCGTCGAGCTCGGCCTTGAAGAGCGCTTTGAGGAAGGCGTCCTCGAGACCGACGAGGCTGTAGAGGGCGGGGAAGGCGGCCCGGAGGACGCGGAGATCGCCGCGGGCGACCTCATCCGCGTACTCGCGGCGGAGGCGACCGTTGCCGCAGAAAAAATCGAGAATGAATTCGTCGGGTTTCGTCCGGACGAACTCGGGGTCGAGCCAGACCTGCCAGGCCAGGATCCTCTCCCGGTAGTCGAAGACGCGCCGGACGGCCCAGACGCAGGCCGCGTAAAGGACGGGAAAGTAGAGCCAGGACTTGAGCGGCAGGAGCTTGTCAAGGAGCGCGACGCCCCTGGCGAGGGCCGCTTCGATATCTTTCTTGGCCATGGCCCCATCTCGGGCCGGACACTGCAGCGCCCGGCGCAGCCGCGGCGCTATTGCTTCTCGACGGCGAACGTGCCGGCGTAGCCGCCCTGGCTGAAATCGCCGGTGAGCTTCTTGCCCGTCTCGTCGAGCGTCCCCTTGAAGGTCGGGTCGCCGGGGACGTTCGGGTCGTCGATCATGAAGGTGACGGTCTTGTCCTTGATCTCGATGCTGCCCAGCTTGATGCCGAGCGCGCCCTGGGTGATCGAATCGAAGGTCCCCTGGATCTTCTTGGCCTCGTCGAGGGTGAAGTTGAGGCCGATCTCGAGATCCATGCCGGCGATGCTGAGGGTCCCCTTCCAGGCGCCGACGAACGGCTTCGTATCCTGGGCTTGAGCGGCGGCGGCGACGGCGACGAACGCGAGAACGCCGAGCACGGCCGCGACCGTTTTCCGGTGGCTTCTGTTCATCTAAAACTCCTTATCAAAATCGGTATTCCATTATACGACATTCCGCCTGATGGCGTTTTTATTTGACTTCTAAGATGGCCAGGAAGGCTTCCTGGGGGATATCCACCTTGCCGACGCGGCGCATGCGCTTCTTGCCCGCCTTCTGCTTCTCCAGCACCTTCATCTTGCGGGTGTAGTCGCCGCCGTAGAGCTTGGCCAGGACATCCTTGCGGAAGGGCTTGACCGTCTCCCGGGCGATGATGCGCTTGCCGATCGCCGCCTGCAGGGCGACCTCGTACTGCTGGCGGGGGATGACCTTGCGCATGCGCTCGACGAGGCCCCGGCCGATGGTCACGGCCTTGTCCTCGTGGACGATGAGCGACAGCGCGTCGATGGCGTCGCCGTTGATGAGGATGTCGAGCTTGACCAGCGGCCCTTCGCGGTAGCCGGTGAACTCGTAGTCGAGCGAAGCGTAGCCCTGCGACAGCTGCTTGAGCTGGTTGTAGAAGTCGAAGACGACCTCGTTCAGCGGCAGCGTGTAACCCAGGAGCACGCGCCCCGGCCCGATGTATTCCATCTTTGTCTGGATGCCCCGGCGCTCTTCGAGGAGCTTGAACAGGCCGCCGAGGTAGCGGTCGGGCGTCAGGATAACGGCCTCGATGACCGGTTCCTCGATCATCGTGATCTCGGTCGGCTCGGGCATCTCCGAGGGATTGTGGATCTCGAATGTCTCCCCTCTCCGGTTTGTCACCCGGTACCCGACGCTCGGGGCCGTCGTGATCAGAGTCAGGCCGTAGTCGCGCTCGAGCCGCTCCTGGACGATCTCCCGATGGAGGAGCCCGAGGAAGCCTCCACGGAATCCCAGCCCCAACGCCGGCGAGTTCTCCGGCTCGTACTGGAACGAGGCGTCGTTCAGGCGCAGCTTCTCCATGGCGTCGCGGAGCTCCTCGATGTTGCTCTCGCCGGCTGGGAAGATGCCGCAGAAGACCATGGGCTTGGACTCCTTGAAGCCGGGCAGGGGCGCCGCGGTGGGGCGGTTCCTGAGTGTGACCGTGTCGCCGACCCGGGCGTCGCTGAGCTTCTTGATGCCGGCGACGAGGTAGCCGACCTCGCCCGTCTTGAGCGCTCCCGACTTGACCGGCTTGGGGGTGAGGTAGCCGACCTCCTCCGCCTCGTATTCGGCCCCCGAGGCCATGAGGACGATCCGGTCCCCCTCTTTGAGCTCGCCGTCGATGATGCGGACGAGGACGATGACGCCGCGATAGGTATCGAACCAAGAATCGAAGAGCAGGGCCTTGAGCGGCGCGTCCGGCTCCCCTTTGGGCGGCGGGATGCGCGTGACCACGGCTTCGAAGAGCTCGGGCAGGCCCTGGCCCGTCTTGGCGCTGACGAGTAGGGCCTCGGACCGGGGCAGGCCGAGGACGTGCTCCATCTGCTCGAGGGAGTCCTCGATCTGGATCTGAGGCAGGTCGATCTTGTTGATGACCGGGACGAGAATGAGGTCGTTGTGGACGGCCAAGTAGGTGTTGGCCAGGGTTTGCGCCTCGACCCCCTGTGAGGCGTCGATGACGAGGAGGGCCCCATCGCAAGCCGACAGGCTTCTCGAGACCTCATAGGAGAAATCGACGTGGCCGGGCGTGTCAATGAGGTCGAAGATGTATTCGTCACCCGAACGGCTCTGATAAGTCAGGCGGACCGTTTGGGCCTTGATGGTGATACCGCGTTCCCTCTCGAGGTCCATGGTGTCCAGGACCTGCTCCTTGAGCTCCCGGGCCGAGAGGGCCCCGGTCAGCTCGATAAAGCGGTCGGCCAACGTCGATTTGCCGTGATCGACGTGGGCGATGATGGAGAAGTTCCTGATGTTATTCATGGAAACGCCCATTATCGCAGAATTCGCCAAAAAGGGAAGGGAGAACGGGCCGGGACCACGTCTCCCCGAGGGGCTCGGCGCCGCGTCTGACAGGATTGACTTTTCGGCCATGTCAGCGTATCTTCTAACCTGTCATTTATGTAGAGACCCTAAGGAGCTTTGAATGCAAGTATTCGGGCTGGGCTTACCGGAACTCCTTGTCATACTCTTGATCGTCGTCATTCTCTTCGGAGGAAAGAAGCTGGGCTCCATTGGGAAATCCCTCGGTGAGGGGATCAGGGGCTTTAAAGATTCTGTCAAAGGCAAGAGCGATACCGACAACCCCAAGAACCCCGAGCCCCCCAAGAGCTAACGATCGCCCCTGATACCCGCCGGGCCCTCCCGGCCGGGCGGGCCCTCGAGAATCTTCCATGACATCTTCCTATAGCGCCGGGTTCGACATCGGCGGCACACGGATCAAGTACGGCCTGGTCGACCTCGACGGCCGCCTCGTCCACAAAGGCCGGGTCCGCAGTCCCGAGGCCATGGCCGACATCCTCGCCGTTCTCGAGGAGACCTGGACGAGCCTCAAGAGAAAGACGCCCGGGCCCATCCGGGCCTGCGGCTTCGGCATCGCCGGGTTTTACAGCCTCAAGGAACGGAAGATCCTCCAGTCGCCCAACTACCCCAGCCTGAACGACTACCCGATCCTCCCGGCTCTGCGCAAGTTCATCGACATTCCCATCCGCATCGGCAACGATGCCAATATGGCCGCGTATGGCGAATTCCGGCACGGGGCGGGGCGCGGGGCGCGCAGCCTCGTTCTGCTCACCATCGGAACGGGCATCGGAGCGGGCCTCATCCTCGACGGCAAGCTGTGGGAGGGTGAAGGGGGCTACGCCGGCGAGCTCGGCCACATCCCTGTCAACCCGGAAGGCGAACCCTGCCACTGCGGCAACCGTGGCTGTCTCGAGACCGAAGCGTCGGCGCCGCGGATGGTCCGCAACTATCAGGCCCTCACCGGACGGACCGATATCACCGATTCCCGAGAGATCTATCTCCTGGCTAAGGCCGGCGACCCGGCCGCCCTCGAGAGCTTCCGTAGGCTCGCCTACTGGCTGGGCATCGGCATCGGCACCGTCATCACCGCCCTCAACCCCGAGAAGGTCCTCCTCGGCGGTGGGGTAGTCTCGGCCGGAAAGCTCCTGCTCGGCCCGGTCACCGAAGAGGCCCGCCAGAGGTCGCATCCCATCCCCTTTGCCGGCTGCCGTATCGAAAAGGCCGCCTTGGGGAACGAAGCCGGTCTCGTGGGGGCGGCCTCCTGGGCCCGTCTCAAGGCGGGGTGTCGGGGATGAATGGCCTTCGCCGCGGCGTTTCGGGCTGTAACCATCTGCCCGGGACCGAAGTTAATTGTTTTGACAACCCCGGGCGAAAAAAATATAAAAGTACGGTGGAGAAAGAGACCAAGGAGGCCTCATTGACCAGAAGATCTCTCGTTTCTCTGGCCATTTGCGCGGCTCTTTTGGCCCTCTCCCTGTCCGCCGCCGGCCCGTCCGGCGCCATCAAAGGCCGGATCACCGACGCCAAGGGCACCCCTCTCACGGGGGCCTACCTCTACGTGACTTCCCCGGCCGCTCTCGGCATCGCCAATTACATGACCCCGAGATCGGGCCGTTTCGGCATCATCGGTCTGGTCCCAGGGACGTACAAGGTCGTGGTCGAGATGCCCGGGTTCAAGACCGTCACGATGGATGGCATCGTCGTCTCCGCCGGGGCAACGTTCACCGCGAACTTCAGGATGGAGCCCACCTCGACCGAAGAGGAATCCACGACCGCGAGGCCCGGCCCGGGCCTCGACCGCGACTCGGCGCGCTACGCGATTCGCCTGGACCGGGATCTCATCAGCCGGCTGCCTCTCCACCGCGATCTCACGGCCCTCCTGGGGCTCGTCCCCGGGCTCGTCTTCGAGACGGACACGGCCGACGGCCGGATGTCCCTCAACGGTACCCCCCTCACGGAAGCCGTCGTCGTCCAAGACGGCATTATCGTGACCCACCCCACGGACGGGCGGATCATGGACCGGATCAACACCGACCTCATCGACGAGGTCGTGGTCGAATCGGCGGGCCATACCGCAGAGACCGGGGCCGCGCAGGGGGCTTATATCAATGTGATCCAACGGCCCGGCTCGGCGACGCCGCAGGGCAGCATCTACTACAGCGCCTCCGGAGGGGGCCTGGTCGATCCGCTCTGGACGGCCGCCGAGCTCGCCGAGATGCCCGGCGCGGTCCCGACGCTCCTCAAGCGGGAGCACGACCTGTCCTTCACTTTTGGCGGCCCCGTGCTCGAGGACATGGCCTGGCTGTTCGCCAATCTCCGTTACAGGAGTCTCGGCCGCAGGGCGCCCTTCACCTACTGGACCGATCCCGTGGGCGTCCGGCACTTCGTCTACGACTACACCGAGCGGGATATTTCCGGGACGCTCAAGCTGTCCATGAACATCCTCGACAAGTTCAGGGGCGTCCTTGAATTCGGCACGACAGGGCTTCGCGAGCCCGTCTACCAGCCCGACGTCGGCCGGCTTCGGCCCGAGTCCTCGACGCGCAATCTCGATGGCGAGGGCGTGTCCCTGGCCCGCGTCGCCGGGAGCTACATCGCCGGTCCGGACACGCGGATCGACCTTAGCGTCGGATACGCGAAGTACAAGCAGCCCCTCCTCCTCAACTCCGCGGGCGCGGCCAAGCCCCAGTACTTCGACGTCATCTCGGGCTACGACTGGGGCAGCGGCCCGCTGAACGATCGCGAAACGGCGAGCCGGATGAGGGCCGGAGCGTCCGTGACCCGCCTCCAGAACGGCCTTCTCGGCATGTTCCACGAGTTCGTCGTGGGAGGCGAGTACGAAACGACGTCCACGATATCTTCGACCTGGAAGTCCGACAATCTCATTTACAACTACGCCGCCGGAAGCCCCTACACGTACGGCCTGACCCTCTCCCCCAAGTCGGGGGAAGAGGTCGGCTGGGGTCTGGTCGGGTTCTACATCGCCCCCTCGACCGAGGGCAGCATGTCGCTGCGGCGCGAGCTCAAGAAGATCGGAGTCTTCGTCCAGGACACGATGAAGATCGGCGGCCGTCTTTCGCTCTCCGCCGGACTGCGTTTCGACCGTTCGGAGGCGAGGTTCGGGTCGTTCTCCAAGGGATCGAGCGGCAATTCCGTGAGCATCAGCCTGGGCAACTCGCTCGTCGACCCGATCCTGGGCTTCAACCTCTTCGGCACCATCAACCTCGCCGGCTGGGAAAAGGCCATCGTCTGGAACACGCTCTCTCCGCGCGCCGGGCTGAGTTTCGACCTCCTCGGCAACGGCCGGACGATCCTCAAGGCCTCCTGGGCGAGGATCCCCGAATACCTCGGCCTCGGGTATTCCCAGGACCTGGCCCAGATCGATCCTCTGGCCTCCCACGATTTCGTCTGGTACGATGAGGACGGGAACGGCACCGTTGGCACGACCGACACTTTCTCCCTCGTTCCGTACGATTTCCGCGTCTACAAGAGCGAGTTCTTCCGCCAGGCCGTCGATCCCGACCTCTCCGCCCCCGTCATCGAAGAGTGGACGGCCGGCGTCGAGCAGGCCATCGCCGGCGATTTCAGCCTCGGCGTCAGATACATCGACCGTCGCCACTCCAACCTCACCGGGCACGTCGTCTTCGACCCTTCGACAGGGGCCCGGTGGTGGCGGCTCGAAGATGCCCCGGAGGGCTGGTGGGTCCCCTTCTCGACCGTCGTTCCGGGAACGGGTGGCTATCCCGACGTCGCCGTGAACCTCTATCTTCCCTCGGCGACGGCTCCGGCCTTTTTCGAGCGCATCGAGAACGTCCCCGAGCTCACGGCCAGGTATCGGAGCCTGGAATTCTCGTTCCATAAGAGGATGTCGCACAGCTGGCAGGCCTTCGGGTCGCTGACGTGGAACCGGGCGACGGGAACCGCCACCGTGGCCTCGCGCTGGAGCGCGGGTAACTCGCCCGTCCTGCTGACGCCGAATTCGTTCACGAACATCGCCGCGACCGACCGCCTCTTGCAGGACCGTCCGCTCGTCGCGCGGCTTGCCGGAACCGTCCGTTTCGGCTGGGACATTTACGCCAGCGTCCTCCTCAAAGCCCAGAGCGGCTCCCCCTGGGCCCGGACGGTCACGATCATCCCGCCGGCCGACTGGGCCGCGGCGAACGGCGCCCAGATGACCCCCGTCAAGGTTTATCTGGAGAGCCCGGGCTCGAGACGATTCGGCTCTTGGAAAACCGTTGATTTCCGGCTGGAGAAGGAATTTCCCCGCGCTGGGCGCAGCAGCCTCGTCGCGGTCTCGGTCGACGTCTACAACCTGCTGGGGGATACGTACAGGACGCTCGACCTCAACGACGGCGGGACGTGGGCGCCCGACGGCGAGGGCGGCAGCACGGGCACACGCCTGCTCAGCGGCAACTACGGGATGTTCACACCCCTCTTGGGAACGCGGACGATCCGGCTCAACGTCGGCCTAAGATTTTAGCTGGAACGCTACCGCCTTCCTCAGCTCTTCACCCTCGGTCGTGCTCTTGACCGAGACGTCCAAGCGAAGCTTTTGGGTCTTCAGCCGGTCGAGGTCCTTGTCGATGCGGAGGGGGAACTCCATGCGAAAGCGGCTCTTCCGGTTTTCGACGAGGTCCTTCTCCGCGAGCGTCAGGGGGAAAGTCCCCTCGGCCTGCCAGACGATCGTGCCAGACTGGTCCGAGATCTCGAGATGGACTTCGAAGGACGTCTCCAGCCGCCCGCCTTTGAAGGTGAACCAGATCGTGTCGTAAGGAATGTCGACGAAGACCTTGCTTTCGTAAGCGTTATCCGCGGCCAGGGTCTTCTGCATCGAGACCTCGTAGTCGAAGAGCTTTTTCTCCTGGGAGAAGGACTTCTGGAAATGGCCCTGGGCGATGTTGAGCTCCTGGAGGTGCTCCAGGTTGATAGCCGTCATGACGAAATATCCGGAGCAGTGCTCGTCGATGAAGATGACGGGAAAGGCGCCGTAATACCAGATCTCCCGGCAGAATCCGGAGGCGTCCATGGGATAGGTCAGGCGCTCTGACGGCGGGCCGAACAGGATGAAGATCCGGCCGCGGTCGGTCAACCAGCCCTGGCGTCCCTCGCCGTGGAACATGGCCCCGGCCTTGGCCACCCTGTCCTCGTACTCGATCTTGAACTCGTTCCTCGGGGTCCCGGGATCGGGATCGCGCCGCTTCCAGAACTCGGCGACGAAGTCGTCCCTGGCGCTGTCCGGAAGCTCGAGGAAGATCTTCCGCTCCTCCTTGGTGATGATGTAATCGACCTTGCTCAGGAAATCGGCATGGGCCGGCAGGAGCTTCGGCGTGACGCCGTAGGACCGGCAGGCGGAGACCGCGGCCAGGCCGACGACCAAGAGAACGGCACCCAGCACGCCGAGGACGGCCGCAGCCAAGGATCTTCTATGGACGATGACTTTCATGGGTTCCTCCCTCTGTTCGCTTTCTAAGGTAGTCCTTGGACGGCGAATTATCAAGCCGGCGCGGTCAGGCCCTGGCGCGGATGAGGGCCCCTAGTTCGTCCGGCGTGAGCCCGCTCTTCAGGTAGGCGAAGGCCGTCTTGTTGTGCAGAAGCGGGTCCGGATCCTCGCCGAGGACGCCGGAGCGGACGAGGGAAGCCCATTCCGCCGTGCCGGGGATGGGCGAGAAATGAGCGACCCGGGGCACGGCGCCGAGGCTGCGGACGAAGCCGACGCTGTCGAGGATCGCGTCCGTCGACTGCCCCGGGAGGCCGGAGATAAGATAGACGCTCACGGCGCCCCTGTGGAAGCCGGCGGCCTCGAGCGCCTCGAGAGCGGCTGCGAGGTCGGCCGGGGACGCCTTCGGCCCCCGCTCTTTCATGAGGTCTTCGTCGGTCGATTCCAGGCTGAGGTAAATAGACTCGAACCCGGCCGCGCGCATGAGCCGGGCCGTCGATCGGTCGATCTCCCGGATGTGGAGGCCGTTCGGAGTATGGAACGCCAATCGCGGGCCGGCGGCGGCCAGGCCCTCGAAGAGGGGCCAGGCATGTGATCTCTTGCCCAAGAGAAGGGCGTCGTCGTAGTAGGCAAAGTGCCGTGTCCCGAAACGGGCATGGCTCTCCAGGACCTCGGTCAGGACGGACGCGGCCGGCCTCTGGTCGAAGCCTCGCCAGAGAAGGGAGCTCGCACAGAAGGTGCACTTCAGCGGACAGCCCCGCGCCGTTAGCACCGGGAGCCAGGTCCGGTCGCGGAGGAGATCGAACGCCGGAGTAGGCAGGGCGTCGGACCCTATTGGGTCGGGGCCGGCCGGGAAGGCGCCGCCGAGGACCCCGGCGAGGGCCGCCAAGAGCCCTTCTTCAGCCGGGCCGGGCACGACGAGGTCGGCGCCTGTCTCGGCCCGGGCGTGGCCGGGGCAGAGCGTCGCATAGATCCCGCCGAGGATGACGGGGACCGGGCCAAACCGGCGGCGGACGAGATCGACGACGGCCTGGATCCCCGGGTACCAGTAGGTCATGACCGACGTCACGAGGACGGCGTCCGGACGCGGTACCCGGGCGAGCTCCTCCTCGAATAAGGTGACGGGGATGCCGTAGCGCGAAAAGCGGCGGGGGACGTCGCGGACGATGGCGGGCTTCGGGACCTCCTCTTTCGGGAACGGCCCGCGGCCGTCGGACTTCCCTGCCGGAGACCCAGCCAGGCCGGGGTGAAAGCGGTCCAGGCAGTCGACGAACGTCAGGCGATGGGGGGTGAAGCGCCGGATGAGCGAAGCCGCATAAAGAAGACCGAGCGGCTTCATCCAGAAATCATAGGCGGCGAAGTCGTAAATCCAGGGATTGATGAGAAGGACGTTCTTGACCTGGCCCATGTTCGCCGCGGAGGGCGGGAGAACGAGGATGGTGCGGAAGGAGGGACTCGAACCCTCACAGCCTTGCGGCCATAAACTCCTGAGGCTTACGCGTCTGCCAATTCCGCCACTTCCGCACTCAGGGAGCCCTTATTATAACGATTTTTCCGCCCCTGGTAAACACCGATCTTCCGGCAAAGTCTGAGGGGCGAAAGCTCGAGCCAGCGGCCGCTGAAGCTGGGGCCGAGGGGTGTCGTCGGAGTGAGCATAAGCGGTGATTTAGGCGGCCAGGAGTCGGACGAGGGCAGTTTCAGGGGAAACCGCCAAAACGTGTTTGAGCGAGGCGTAGCGCACGCCGAGCGAGTTGTTTTGGCGCCGAGTCCGGCGAACGGGCCGGCGTTAAAAATCAACGCGGCGAACGGAGACGATATGCCGAGGCCCAACTTGACAAACAAAGACTCGACGCCTATTGTGGAGGTGTTGATGATCTCCCTCACCGATCGTTCCCGTATCGGCGTTTCTCCCCCTTTAATCACACCCAAGGAGGATGAATGAAATTCCAAGACCGTTCCCAGATCGAGGCGCTGGCCAAGTTCAAGAGCCAGGGCGATCTCGTGACCTCGTTCTACATGGACACGGACAAAGGCCGGATGAGCCGGAAGGAGATCCAGCTGGCCCTGAAGAACCTCCTCAACGAGGCCAAGACGCGCGCCTGCGACCTCTCCCTCGCCAAGGACAAGATCGAATCGCTCCTGAGTGACCTGGACCTCATCGCCGGCTATGGCAGCCAGACGCTCGGAACGTCGAACGCCTCGGGCCTGGCCATGTTTTCGGCGAGCCAGAAAAAATTCTGGCAGCCCCTCGAGCTGCCGCACGGCCCCCGCAACCGGGTCATCTTTGACACGAGCTTCTACGTCCGCCCCCTCGCCTCGATCCTGGACAAGTACAGCCACATCTGCGCCCTCCTCATCAACCGCCGCGAGGCCGTCTGGTACGACGTATCCATGGGAGAGATCAAGTTCCTCGATAAGATCCAGAGCGACGTCCCGAGCCGGGTGCGCGACGGCGGCTTCGAGGGAACGTCCGCGAAGAGGATCGAGCGGCATATCGACGCCCATCTCCAAGAGCACTTCAAAAAAACGGCCCAGAGGACTTTCGAGCTCAGCAAGAAGCACCCCTTCGACTGGCTTCTGATCGGCTCAGAGGAGAACCACTGCGGCGATTTCGAGACTCACCTGCATAGCTACCTTTGCGACAAGGTCAAAGCGCGGCTGCACTCGCGGGCGACCGATCCTTCGGCCAAGGTCCTCCAAGAGGTCCTCGAGGTCGAGAGCCGGCTGAAGAAGACCGAGGAGGAGGAGGCCGTCCAAAAGCTCATCACCGAACTCGAGCGCGGCGGTCTGGCGACCTCGGGCCTGCGCGACACGATCCATCGCCTGAACCAGTTCGAGGTCCAGGCGCTCGTCGTCACCCATAATTTCTCGCGGTCGGGACGGATCTGCCCGACCCACAAGTTCCTTTATCTCGACGAGCTCAAGTGCCCGATCGACGACAAGAAGACCGACGTCGTCCAGGACATCATCGACGAGGCCATCGAAACGGTCCTCAAGCGCGGCGGCACCGTCCGGCAGGTCGAGCCGCCCACGAAGCTCGACCGCTACGGCGGGATCGGCGCCTTCCTCAAGTATAAGGCCTGAACGGAAAAGAGGACGCCCGAACGTCTCAAGCGCTGACGGCTGTTTTCTCCTTGAAATGGATCTTGTTGAATATACTGTAAATGACTGGAATGACAAAGAGCGTTAAGAAGGTCGTCGCGGTCAATCCGAAGGCGATGACCACGCCCAAAGGCGCACGGAACTCGGAACCCGAGGACTTGGAAAAGGCCATCGGCAACGTGCCCAGGACGGTCGTCAGCGCGGTCAACAGGACGGCCCGGAGGCGCGTCGTCGATCCTAAGAGGATGGCTTCCCGTTTGTCGATACCGCGCTTGATGAGCTGGTTGATATAGTCGATCATGACGATGCCGTTGTTGACGGCGATCCCCAGGAGCAGGATGACCCCCACCAAAACGGCCAGGCTGATCGTTCGGCCCGTAACGAGAAGGCCGATGATGACGCCGATGATCCCCAGGGGGACCGTGAACATGATGACGAACGGGTGGACGAAGTGCTCGAACTGGGAGGCCATGACCATATAGACGAGCAGGACGGCCAGGGCGAAGGCGGCGGCCAGAATGATGAAGGCATCCTTCATTTGCTCATAGGAGCCGCCATATTCGAGGAAGTAGCCCGGCGGCAGGCCTTTCTCATAGCCGGCCAGCCGGCTCTTGATGTCCCGGACGACGCTGCCGAGGTCGCGGCCGGCGATGTTGGCGGTGATGGAGACCCGGCGGGCCTGATTCTCACGGTCGATCCTGATGGGGCCTTCGCCAGTCGAAATGTCGGCCAACTGCTCGAGGTAGACCGTCTGGCCGGCGGTCGTCCGGAGCGGGATGCTCCGGACCTCGTCCAGGCTGTCACGGTACTTTTCCTTGAACCGGAGACGGACGTCGATCTCGTCGCTGCCCTCGCGGTAGCGCGTGGCCACCTTGCCCAGCGTGGCGGTCTGGACGGTGTTGGCTACTTGGTAGACGGACAGGCCTAGCCGGTAGGCCCGCTCGCGGTCGATGCGGATCTGGATCTCGGGCTTTCCGGCGGCCAGGGTGTGCGTGACGTCGCGGAGGCCCTCGATGCCGGAGATAAGCTGGACGATCTGATCGGCCTGCCCCTTGAGGATGGGCAAGTCCGAGCCGAAAAGCTTGATCTCGACCGGGGCCGAAGCTCCCCCCAACATCATCTGGCTCATGTCGATGGCCTCGAACCTGACACCGCGAAGGTTCGGCAGTTTGCGCCGGATCTGCTCCTGGATCTCCTTATCGGAGACTTTTCGCTTGTCGCGCTTGGCCAAACCGACCCAGAGGAGCCCCTCGTGGGTGCCGGCGTTGGCGATCGCCGAAGCGGCATCGCCGGCGTCCTGCTCGGCCTGGGAGCCGATCTGGGCCGAGATCATGGTGATCTCTGGCATCTTCGACATGATGTTCTCGACCAGGCCCACGACCCGGTCAGTCTCGTCCAGAGCCGTGCCCACCGGCATGCGCACTTTGAGCATGATCATGTCCATGTCCTGGGCGGGCATGAACTCCGTGCCCAGGAAGGGGACAATCGCCAGCGAAAGGACAAGGGCGCCAAGGGCTCCGCCGAGGACCCAGCGGCGGTGGTGGAGCGCCCTATCGAGCCATTTCCGGTAGAAGGCCTTGGCCTTGGCGAACTGGCGCTCCTCGGGGGCCTTGGCGATCGTTCTGAGGCTCTTTTTAGAGCGGAAGAGGAGCGAAGTGGACAAGGGCACGACGGTCAGGGCGACGAAGAGCGAAGCGATGAGCGAAAAAGCGATCGACAGACCCAGGGCTTGAGTCATCTTGCCGGTGATGCCCGAAGCGAAGATCATGGGGAAGAAGACGGCGATCGTCGTCAGCGTTGAGGCGGTGATGGCCATGCCGACTTCGCTAGTTCCTTCGATGGACGCCTGGTCGGGTCCCTCGCCTTCCTCGAGGTGACGGAAGACGTTCTCGATGACGACGATGGCATTATCGACGAGCATGCCGATGCCCAAGGCCAGGCCTCCGAGGGTCAACAAGTTCAGCGTGTAGCCGGCGGCATAGAGGGCGATAAAGGTGGAAATGATGGACAGCGGAATGGCCAGGCTGATGATGAACGTCGGCCGCCAATTGCGGAGGAAGAGGAAGATCAGGACGATGGCCAGCAAGCCGCCCTGCCAGGCGTTGGTCACGGTGTTCGAGGTCACTTGTTCGATCATGTCGCCCTGGTCCATGGCCACGTGGAAGACGGGGTTGCCCGGAATGGTTCCCTTAAGATCATCGATGGCCTTCTTGACCGCGGCGGAGGCGATCTGGGTGTTGGCGCCCGAACGTTTGCTGACGATCAGGTAGACCCCGTTCTGCCGCTGGATCCGGGCGGCGTAGCGCATCTCCTTGAGCGTATCCTTGACCTCCGCGATGTCGGAGACGTAGACCGGCTCGCCGGTTGCCGTCATGCCGACGACGGTCCGGCGGATATCGTCGAGGCCCCGGAACTCGCCCAACGTCCGGACGAGGATGTCCGAGTAACGCTCGACAATGGTCCCGGCCGGCAGATTGAGGTTCTCGGCCCGCAGGGCCATGAGGATCTGGTCGAGGGTCAGGCCGCGGCTTTCGAGAGCGGCCTTGTCGACGTCGACCAGGATCTCACGCTCGTCCATGGAGAAGACGCGGGCCGAGGCGACGCCGTCGATCCGCTCGAGACGGGGAGCGATCTCGTCCTCCATGATCGTCCTGAGCTTCATGGCCGGGATGTCGCTCGTGATGCCGTAGAAAATGACCGGGAACTGGCTGAAGCTAAACTTCATGACCAGGGGCTCGGCGGCCTCCTCGGGGAGATACTGCTTATAGAGACCGATCTGGTCGCGGACGTCCTGGGCAGCAAAATCGAGGTTCGTGCCCCATTCGAACTCGATGCTGATGACGGAGACGCCCTCGGAGGTCTGTGAGGTGACCTTCTTGACCCGGTTGACCGAGCTGACGACCTGCTCGAGGGGCCTCGTCAGGACGTTCTCGATATCGGCGGACGAGGCGCCCGAATAGGAGGTGATGACCGAAACGGTCGGAAACTCAAGATCGGGGAAGAAATCCAGTCCGAGCCTGGTGAATGAGATAGCGCCCAGGACGACGAGGATCATCGCCATCATGGACATCGTGACCTTTTTCTTGACCGAGAATTCGGGGAGTCTCACTGTTTCACCTCTTCGAGGACCTGGACGGCGGCCCCCTCCTCAAGCCCATAATTGCCCTCGACGACGACCAGGGCGCCCTCGGCGAGACCGTCGAGGATCTCGACCATGGCCGTGTTCTGGAGGCCCAGGGTGACGGTCTTCTTGACGGCCTTGCCGCCCTCGACGATGAAGACGTAAGTGTTCTCGAGGATGGCTTTCTGGGGAACGACCAGCGCGCTCTCGTGGGATTCGAGCTCGAAGACGACGTCGCCGAACGTCCCCGGCCTCAGCAAGCCTTCGGGATTGTCGAAAACGGCCTCGACGCCGAACTTCTTGTTCAGCGGTTCGGCGGTCAGGTTGACGAGGCGGACAATACCCTTGAAGTCGCGGCCGGGGAAGGCGCCAACACGGAGGATGGCGTCCTGGCCCTTTCGGATTCGGGCGATATCCTCCGAAGACACGTCCACGTCGGTCTTGACGCGGGAATAATCCATCAGGGTCAGGACTCCGCCGGCCCCGCCACCGAATCCGCCCATCATGGGATTGATGACGGCACCGACCTCGGCGTTCTTCGAGGCGATGACCCCGGCGAAGGGCGCCGTCATGATCGAGACGTCCAGCGCGTGCTGGGCCAGGTTGAGACCGGCCCGGGCCTGTTCGAGCTGGGCCGCGGCCGCATCGAAAGCGAGCTGGATCTTCTCGCGCTGCTGCTCGGAAACGGCGTTCTCCTTGATCAGCCGGTCCATGCGGTCCTTATTGCGGAGGGCGTCGGCATAGGCCGCTTCGGCCACCGCCACCCCGGCTTGGGCCTGCTTGAGCTGGAGCCGTATTGATTCGGTCTCGAGTTCGGCGAGCAGCTGGCCCTTGGCTACGCGGTCGCCTTCCTGGACGTGGATGCGGGCGATCTTGCCGCCGACTTCGGGCGTGATATTGATCTTGGTCCAGGCCTCGAGCGTGGTCGTATAAGTGATCTTCTGCGTGATCCTCTCGCGCAGGGCCTTGAAGACCTTGACGGGCGCGGCCCCGAAGGACTCGTCAGGGGTGTTCGCCTTCGCGGCCGGCTTCTTGCACGAAACGGCGACGGCGACGAGAGCAACGGCGGCGAGAGCGACGACGATCCGGGATTTCCGACGGATGATGGGCTGTCTCATGGGTTCCTCCATTAGTTCGAGCGGCTCTCGGACCGGCTCCGGCCGACGGCCTTTTCGAGCTGGGCCTGCGAGACGACACAGTCATAGAGCGCCTGGGAATAGTTGGTCCGGGCCTGGCTCAGGGCGACCTGGGCCGTCGAGACGTCCAGGTTGGTGGCCAGCCCTTCGGCGTAATTCAGCTCCGCGATCCGGACCGCCTCGCGGGCCTGTTCGACGTTCTTCTCCTGCGAGAGCAGGGTTTCGCGAGCCTGGTTGCGGTCGAGGACGGTCTGGCGCACCTCGAGCACGATCGCGTCCGAGAGGCCCTTGCGCGTCCAGTCGAGCTCGCGGATCATGGCCTTGGACTGGCCGATCTGGGCCCGGGCTTCGAAGCCGTTGAAGATCGGCAGGGTGACCGACAAGTTGATCGCATAAAAGTTCTGCCAGCTCCCCTTGCGGAAGCTCAGGGCGTCGGACCAGAGGCTGTAGACGCCGCCGATGCCGATCGTGGGCATCATGGAGCCGCGGGCGATCCTCAGCATCTCGCCGGCCATGCGGCGCTGATAGTCGAGCTGGCGGAGCTCCGGCCGCGCGGCCAGGGCCTCCTCGACGATAGCCTCGGACGGGGGGTCGAGGGGCGGCGCGGCGAGCTCTCCCCGGATCTCGACGGGCGTCTCGAGGGCGATACCCAGGACCGTCTTCAATCCGAGGGCGGCCACCTCGACGCTGTTCCGGGCCCGGATCGCCTGGGGCTTGAGATTGGTCACTTGGACCTCCGAGCGCAGGAGGTCGAACTTCGAGGCCATGCCGACCTCGTAGAGGTTCTTGACGTTGTCCCTAAACTTCTCGGCCAGGGTCAGGGCCTCGGCGGCGACCGCGGAGAATTCTCTGGCCAACAAGTAACCATAGAACGAGCGCTTGACGTTGAAGATCGTCTCCTGCTCGGAGAGGCGGACCGACTCCCGGCTGGCCTGGAGGTTGTAGTTGGCTTGCTTGTAGCCCGCGACCAAGCGGCCGCCGGCGAACAGGGGCAGCGAGAAGGACAGGGCGGTCTGGTAGTTCTTGGTGAAGTCGATGGAGATCCGCTGGGGCGGCTGGCCCGGGACGAGGGACGGGAACTCGAGAACGAAGAGCTTCTCGTCGAGGGTGTTCGTGCCCTGGGCGTTGAGGCTGGGCAGGAAGCGCGATACGGCCGAGCGGACCTGGGACTTGGCCTGCAGCTCCTTTTCCTGGGTGGCGAGGAAGAAGGGATTCTGGCGAAGAGCCATGGCGACGGCCTCGTCGAGCGTTAGGGCGAGGGTCGGCGTGGGCTCTTGGGCGGCGAGGAACGCCGGTCCGACAGCCGCGAGCACCAGGATTATCGACAAGCTCGCTGTTCGTCTCATGTCAGATCTCCTTGCCGGCTTGTTCGGGGTTCCGGATCCCTTGGAGAATGAACCTCGTCAGGAAATCGGGGGCGATGGGAGAAAGCGGGGCGTCTCCCTCCCAGAACATCATGTGCGTGTAACCCTGCAGCACGGCCTCGATGAAGGCCGCGGCCTGCCCGGCGTTCATGCGGCGGAACTCGCCCGACGCGACGCCCTCCTCGAGGATGCGAGCACCCACGCCGATCAGCTCCTGACGCTTCCGCCTGAGCATGGCCAGCGCCTTCCGGTCCGCCGGCAGAGAGGAGCCGGGCTTGCCGGGAGGAGGAGCAAAGACCCGCATGAGCTTGAGGATGGCCTTGTCCATCCAGAGGACCCGGTTGACCTGCTTCATATCCTCGCTGCTCTGGAGGACGACCTGGACGAGACGCCGGAGCTTATCGCTGGCGCTCCCCGGGGAGTCGACGATTCCGGTGAGTCGCTCCCGGAGGTCGTCGAACGAATGGCCGAGGATCTCGAAGAGCAGAGGGCCCTTGCCCGCGACATACTTATAGATCGTTGCCTTGGAGAGCTGGGCCTCCCGGGCGACATCGTCCATCGTCAGGGCGCTGTAGCCTTTACGCAGGATGACGCGCTCGGCGGCGTGCAGGACGAGTTCCCGGTAGCCTTCGCGGCGGCGGACCTCGCGCTCGCGGCGGACCTCGGTTGTTCTCATGGGTTTGGACCTGTCAGTTTATAAGATGAACTTATGAGTTTATATTGTGAACTGCAAAGTCCATACAGGATAAGCCCCACGGCGGCGTTTGTCAAGCGCCGGGCAACCGCGGTAGAATGGGGATGGCCTCGAAGCTCGAAAGACGAAGATGGACAGAGTGTCCTTTCGGCGCCTCTCGGAACCCCTCGTCGGGGCGCTCCTCCTGGCCTGTCTCTCCTCGACCCCCGCCGTCCCGGCCGGGCCTCCCGGGGAAGTCATCGCCGGAGGCTCGACCCGGTGGGAAGTCCGGCTGACCGTCGGGGCCAGGGGCGAATACGCGGTCAGGGGCGCCGGCGCGCCGATCGCCGGGGAATATTCCTGCCGGCTCCGCTGGGAGGGGCGGCTGGAGCCGGACGAGGACGATTTCCTCCTCGTGCACCTCAGGACCGAGGTCCTGGAATGGCGGCTCCGCGAAACGGCAAGCCCGGCCGGAAACGAAAACACCCTCGAGGCCCCGGCTGCGCCCGAGCCGGCCCTGCGCATGAATTACGTTCTCAAGGACGGTCGGGAGGTCGAGTTCGTTTTCGAGATCGGCGGCATCTCCGTTCCTCTGCATGCCTCTCCGCTCACCGTCCCTCTCGAGCTACCGCGCTCGTCGTCGCGGACGCCTGGAGGACCCGGGCAGGGCTACGGCAATTTCGTCTGCCGCGGCTCGAGCCGGGTCGTTATCCCGGAGACGGACCTGCAGCAAAAGTCTCCCGAGCGGTCGTTTTCGTGGGACTGGCGTAGGGAGAAGCGGGTCGAGAAGGAAGGCCGGGTCTTCTTCGTGGCCCAGAGTCACACGGTCGAGGCGGTCGTCAGCCTCGCCGCCCGTTGACCGCGGCCGTCAGGCCCGCGGGTGGAACTTGTCGTACACGCGGCGAAGCTGCTCCCGGCTGACGTGGGTGTAGATCTGCGTCGTCGTGATCTGGCTGTGGCCCAGCATCAGCTGGACCGAGCGCAGATCCGCCCCTCGCTCGAGAAGATGTGTGGCGAACGAATGCCGGAGGACGTGGGGACTGATCCTCGCGGAGAGGCCGGCCTTGCCGGCGTACTGGCGAAGGAGCTTCCAGATCCCCTGCCGGGTGAAAGGGCGGCCTCGGCGCGACAGGAAGAGTTCTTCCTGCCCGCCGGGATCGACGCGGGGTCTGACCTCGACGAGATAACGACGGACCGCGCCGCAAGCCGTACGGCCGAGCGGGACGATCCTCTCCTTGCCCCCTTTGCCTCGGCAGACGAGGAAGCCGTCCTCGAGGTTGATCTCGGCCAGCTTGAGGGTAGCGAGCTCCGAGACCCGGAGACCGGAGCCGTAGAGGACCTCGAGCATGGCCCGGTCCCTCACGCCCTGGGCCTTCTTCTCGTCGGGGGCTTGGAGCAGCGCCTCGGCCTCACCGACCGTCAGGAACTTGGGCAGGGCGAGCCACGTCGATGGTGTCGTCAGCTGGGAGGTGGGGTCCTTTTTCGAGAAGCCGCTGAGGACGAGGAAGCGGAAGAACGACCGAAGGGCGGAGATGAGGCGGGCCAGGGACCTGGCCGACAGGCCGCCCTGGCTTTCCCTGTGAATGAAGCGGACGAGGGTTTCTTCGGAAACCTTGCCGAGAGGCAGCTTGTGGGCTTTGAGGGCCTCCCCGAGCTTGCGGATGTCCCTGGCGTACGACTGGATGGTGTTCCCGGAAAGGCCCTTCTCGACGGCCAGATACTCAAGGAACAGGCGCAGGGCATCCTCGGGCGAGGAGGCGGGGGGCTTCATGTCAGGAAGGGGTTGGAGCTGCGCTCCTGCTCGACCGTGGTCCAAGGGCCGTGGCCGGGCAGGACGACGGTTTCCTCGGGGAGCGAGAGGATACGCTCGCGGATCGACCGCTCGAGGTCTTTCCAGGAGCCTCCGGGGAGATCGGTCCGGCCGACGCCGCCGCAGAAGAGCGTATCCCCGGAGAAGAGGACGCCGCCGTGCACGAATCCGATGCTGCCCGGCGTATGCCCGGGCGTATGGATGACCCGGAGCGAGGTCTTGCCGACGGCCACCTCGTCGCCCTCAGCCAGGAGGCGGTCGGGCGCGGGCGAGTTGTGGGCCCCGAGGAGGAGGCTGAGCTCGATGTAATCGGACACCTGGAGCATGCCGATGTCGGCGGCGTGCATGGCCAGCGGAACGGCATACTTCTGGACGATATCGCTGTTGGCGCCGATGTGGTCAACGTGACCGTGGGTGTTGAGGACGACCACGGGCTTGAGCTCGAGGTCGGCGACAGCCGAGATGATCTTCTCGGGGTCGGCGCCGGGGTCGATGACGGCGCAGGCGCGCGTTTCTTCGCAGTACACGAGGTAGCAGTTCGTCTCGAGCGCGCCGACCACCACCAGCTCGTACTTCATAACCCGATCCCTGAGGCCATCTTAATGCCAAGCCCGGGGATAGTCAAGAAACGCGGCTGCGCGTATAATTGGCCCGTGGACGTCTTGATCATCCCGGAAGCGCGGCGCGAGATCGACGCCCTGAGGGTGTTCAGGCCGCGGCCGGGGACGTGGGGTGTCGTCGTCGGTCACCGGCGAGGACCCCGGTTCATCGTCGAAAAAGTGCTGACGGCCGGGAGCCCGGGGACCGTGCCGGACGAGCGGTTGCTCGCGGAGGTCGAGAAGGTTTGGCCCGGACGTATCATCGGGATCGTGGTCGTACGGCCGGACGCGGTGCTCAAGAAGGCTGTGCTCGGACCTGCCTGGTACGGGAAGCTCGTCCTCGAGCTCGCAGGCCCGGTCAAAGCGCCGGTCTTGCGTCCGCACGTGGTCGAGTTCAAGCGGAGCTTTTTCTTCGACCCTATTCCGCTGGCGCCGGCTACAAAGGAGAAAGCCCATGAGTGAACCGCTGACTCCCGAAGAAGAGCACACTTGCCTGAAGCTCGCCCGCC
>Ga0326726_10000785_pt1 | contig 29092 bp, 11 predicted proteins | sample MHFenrmetagenome_2_FD_207603 | JGI IMG/M metagenome (GOLD analysis project Ga0326726, IMG submission 207603) | Lab enriched peat soil microbial communities from Michigan Hollow, Ithaca, NY, United States - MHF15MN | ecosystem: Environmental > Terrestrial > Soil > Wetlands > Peat | place: USA... | reverse complement strand
TGCGCTTCTCGACGGCCTGCTGGATGGTGGCCGGAAGGGCGTCGGCGGAGATCTCGGCCTCCTTCGAAAAGCTCCACGCCCCGGTGTCGTCCCGGGCGATCCCGCCCGATTCGACGAGCGAGCGAACGAGCTCCCGCGTGAAGAACGGATTGCCCTCGGTCGCTTCCCGCAGGCGGCGGGCGAGCTCGTCGGAGACCTTCGGGGCGCCCACGAGAGACTCGACCAGGGAACGGTGTTCGGAGGGGGAGAAGGGACCCAGCGTGACGGAGACGAAGCGCGGGTCGTCCGCGAAGGAATCGAGCATTCGGATGAGCGGGTGTCTCTTGTCGGTTTCGGTCGAGCGGTAGCTGCCCACGATGAGGGTGGGCGTCGACCTCAGGCGCCGGACGATGTACTGGAGCGCCTCGATCGAGACCTCGGCGCCGTGGAGGTTGTCGAGGATGAGGACGAGGGGCTTGCCGCCGGCGATCCGGGTCAGCGTCCGGGCGATCAGCTCGAAGACCTGGAGGCGGTCCTCCGCTTTTTTCTCCTCGGCCGGAGCGGCGATCCGCGAATCGCCGCTGACTGCGGAGCGCAGCTCGGCGATCTCCGAAAGTTGAGGGAAGAGCGCGACGAGGTCGGCCGCGAGGTCGGAGAAGTCCGGGCGCTCGCTCGACGCGCCCGGGTCCCGGGACTGGAAGTAGTCTTCGATGAGCTCGCAGAAGCCCTGGTAGGAGAAGGACCGGTCCTGCTCGACGAAGCGCCCCGAGAGGACCCGGATCTTGCGGACCGTCGCGAGGTTCTTCAACTCCTCGAGCAGGCGCGTCTTGCCGATTCCCGGCTCGCCGGCCACGACGGCGAACTGGCCTTCGCCCGCGATGGCGTTGTTGAGGCGTCTCTGGAGCTCGGCGAACTCCTTTTCCCGGCCGACGAAGACGGAAGCCGAGGGTCGCTGGATGACGCGGCTGGCGGAAAGAACGACCGACATCCGGAACTCGTCTGTCGCGAGGCTGGCCTTGTGGCGCCGCAGGGCCTCGGCGACCTGGCTCGCCTTCTGGGGGCGCTTGCCGGGGTCCTTCTCGAGACACCGCAGAACGATGTCCTGGAGCTCTTCGCGGATCTCGGCGCCGAGCGCGCGCGGCGCCTGGGGCACCTCGTGGACGATGCGGTAGAGAATCGACTGGACCTCGCCGGTGAACGGCGGCTCGCCCACGAGGCACTCGTAGAGGACGACCCCGAGCGAGTAGATGTCGGAGCGCCCGTCGAAGGCCCGGGAGGCGACCTGTTCGGGTGAGAGGTACGCGACGGTGCCGACGAGCGTGCCGGTCTTCGTCAGACGCGACTCGGTCGTGGCGTGGGCGAGGCCGAAATCCATGACTCGAACGCGCGCTCCCGCGCCCTCCTCGCGGGTGACCATGATGTTGGCGGGCTTGATGTCCCGGTGGACGACACCGCGGGAGTGGCTGTAGTCGAGCGCCTCGGCCACCTGGATGCCTATGTCCACGACCTCCCCGAGGCGCAGCGACTGGTCCCGGATCAATCGCAGCAGGTTCGTCCCGCCGACCAGCGGCATGACGAAAAAGAGGGAGCCCTGGTCCCGGCCGAGGTCGTGGATCGGCACGATGGCGGGATGGTCCATCTGGGCGACGAGCTGGGCCTCGCGCTGAAACCGCTCTTCGACGTCCGCGGTGAGATCGCTCGAGGAAATGAGCTTGACCGCCACCTCGCGGTTCAAGAGCGGATCCCTCGCCCGGTAGACGACGCCCATTCCGCCGCGCCCGAGCTCCCCGAGGATCTCGTAGCGGTTGGCGAGCTTCGCGTTGATCACGGTTGCCCCGCTAGCGCCGGATCCAGAGGTCTTCGTAGGGAATGACGGCGTTGGACTGGCCGATCGTGGTCAGGCCTTCGAGCTCGGGGCGCCCGAAGCAGTAGACCTGGTCGTGGAAGAGGGGCAGGATCAGCGCTTCCCGGGCGATCAGCTCCTCGGCCTGGCGGTAGAGGGAGTGTCGCACGCGGGGGTCGGTCTCGATGCGCCCCTGCTCGGCCAGCTGGTCGAGCTCAGGGGTGGCGATGTACTTGCGGAACGCACCGGCCCCCGAGTACAGCACGCCGTAGAGAAAAGTGTCCGAGTCGGGATAGTCGGCGGTCCACCGGCCGACGTCGATGTCCGCGTCCGCGTCGTCGGAGAGCTTCAGGTATTCCGTCATCGTCTTGTTGGCGGGGCGAATGCGATACCCCGCCTGGCCGAAGGCCTCCGAAAGCTCACGGAAGGCGCCCGCGAATTCTCCGAAGAAGATCGGGTGGACCGCGGCCACGAGGTCGATCGGCTCGCGCGACACGGTGGCCTCGACCGAGCTGTCCGAGGGGGCCATCGCCCCGGACGCCCGGCTGCCCCCGCTCGGCCCGGCCGCCGAGTATCCGAGAAGTCCCGGCGGGATCAGGCCATGGGCGGGGATCGCCAGGCGCCCGAGCGTGCGGCGGACCAGGCCGTTGACGTCGATCGACCGGAACAGGCGGCGGCGCATCTCCACGTCCTGGAGCGGCCCGCGGCTCCGGTGGAAGACGACGAAATACGTCGTCAGGCGCGGGCTCTCGCGGTAGCCCGAGGCGAAGCGCGGGTCGTGGCGAAACGCCTCGGCGTCGGCCGGCAAGAGGTCGCGCGCGATCGACAGGCGGCCGGCGAGGAACTCGCTGCGGATCTCCTCGGGAGCGATCCCGAGGTGAAAGACGATGCCCTCGCTGCGCGGGCGCCCGGCGCGCCAGTAGTTGGGGTTGCGCTCGAGTTCGAGCCGTCGCCCGGGCTCGAAGCTGACGACCCGGAAGGGTCCGGTCCCGATAGCGCCCTCGCGCGCGCTCGAGCCGATACCCCCCGTGCCCTCCGGGACGATGGCCGTCGCGGCGTAGGAGATCATCGCGGGAAAGAAGGGCAGGGGCTTCTCGAGCTCCACGTAGAACTCGGTCGGCGACACGATGTGGAAGCCGGAAAGGTCCGTGGCTTCTCCGTCGAGCAGGCGGCGAGCGCCCTGGATGACCGACAGCAGCCACCGGACGTCGCTCTCGCGGTTCAGGAGGAGCCGCTCCCAGGAATGACGCACGTCCCGGGCGGTCAGTCGCCGTCCGTTGTGGAAACGGACGCCCGGCTGGAGGCGGAAGCGGAATCGAGCGCCGTCGTTCTCCATCAGGACTTCCGACGCGAGCCAGGGCATGATCCGCGTCCCCTCGGCCGCCCAGGTCAGCGTCTCGTACACGCTCGGGAGGACGTCGGCCTGCTCGACCGTGGCGGTGAGCGAGGGGTCGAGGGTCCGCACGACGCCCTGGATTGGCACGTGCAGAACCCCTCCGCCGATCTGGGGCTCGGGGGCCGCGGGCACGGAAGGCGCCGCCGCCTTGCCGAGCTCCGCGTAGTTGACGTACGGGGCGGTCGAGTGGAGCTGGATGCCCCGCACCGTCGGGTTGGCAATCCGGTAGTCCACGTCGTGGAAGAGCGGGACCAGGATTCCGGAGTCGAGAAGGCCGTGCTCGAACTTCCGGTACAGGCCTTCGCGCACGGCTGGCCGGGGCTCCGAGCGCGCCTCCTCGAGCAGCCGGTCCGTCTCCGGCGAGGAGAAATAGGCGCGCAGCGTGCCCGTCTTGGAGTGAAAGAGGTGGTGCGTGAAGTTGTCGGGGTCGTCGTAGTCGGCGATCCAGCGCGCGATCAGGAGATCGATCCCGGCGTTTTCGTTCCACGTGTCGAGAAACGCGGGCATCGTCTTCGTGGCGATCTCGACCTCGACGCCGATCTCGGCCCAGAGTCGGAAGAGAGCCTGCGTCAACGCGGCGTACTGGTTCTGCAGGATGGGGTGCACCGAGGCGCGCAGCCGCACGGGTGTGGCCAGGCCCGCGGACCGGAGCACCTCGACGGCTTTTTCGCGGGCGAGGTGCGGCTGCCGGCGCCCCGGATCGTGGGCGAGGACGCCGGGAGGAATGACCCCAGTCGCCGGCAGCGCAAACCGGCCGAGCGCTCCCCAGACGAAGTCCTGCGTGCGCGCCACGCCGGCCAGCGCCATACGCAGGGCGGCATTCGAGGCCGCGGGGCTGTCGACGTGGAAAAGGGCGAAGTAGGTGTTCTTCTTGGGCGTCTCGACGAGGCCGCCGCGGAACCGGGGCTCGCGCAGGATGGCCTCGAGGTCGCGCGGCAGGAGGTCCCGGGCCACGTCGAGCTCGCCCGAGCGCAGGCTCTCGGCGATCTCCGAGCCCGAGAGGAAAACGCGGAACTCGATGCGGTCGAGGCGCGCTCCGGGCGCTCGCCAGTGCCGCGGGTTGCGTTCGAGAATTGCGACGTTGGGGTTGTGAAGCACGGTTCGGAAGGGTCCCGTGCCGACCGGCCCCCCTCCCGGCTCGCTGCCGGCGGCCGCGATGGCCACCCTTCCGTCGGTCAGGAGCGACGGAAGGATCGGCACGGGATGAACGAGGCGGATGCGGATCTCTTCCTCGGAGACCACCTCGATCCCCGAAACGGCGGCCGCCTTCCCGTCGAGATGGTCTCGGATCCCCTCGATTTCGGTGAACGCGGCCGGAACGACGTCCCGGCAGAGACGGATCGAGCGTTCGAGCGCCGCCTTCGTTGCCGAGGCCGTCAGCGGCTGGCCGTCCGAGAAGACGACGCCGGGCCGCAGGTGAAGGCGCGCCGCGGAGCCCCCGGCTTCGAGAGTCCAGTGGTCGCTCAAGCCGGGCGCGAGCTTGCCCTGGGCGTCCACCGTGACGAGGGTTTCGTAGACGTTGGCCAGGACCTCGTGCTCCTCGGTCGTCTGGTAGACGGCAGGCTCCGTCGCAGCGACCGGGTTCGAAAGCGCGACGACGAGGGTCCCGCCCCGGGGAATCTCTTCCTCGGCCGCCTTCTCCCGGGGCGCCAGGGTCTCGATCTCGGCCTGGTAGGCCGCCGCCTTTGCGTATTCGCCCCGGAGGTTTGCGACCGTCGCTCCGAGTGAGAGAAGCTTGGCGAACGGATCCCGCTCGTCGGCCGCCCTCGCCGCTTCGATGCCGCGCTCGACCCAGCGGCGGGCGTCGTCGATCCGCCGCGCCTGCCAGGCGGCCTCGGCCGCGAAGAGGATGGCGCCCACCGCCTGCGGGGCCCGCTTATTCTCCTCGAACACCTTCACCGCGGACTCGGCCTCGCGCAGGGCCCCCTCGATGTTGCCCGTCATCCGTTGCCCCTGGGCGAGCATCAACCGGGCTTCTCCCTCGAGTGCCGGATCGCCCTCCCACTCTTCGTCCTCAAGGAACTCGAGCGTGATCTTCGCCACGCGGCTGGCGTCTTCCGGGCTGAACGTGTCGAGCGACTTCTGAGCGAGCTTCAGGCCGTACTCGACCGTCTTCTCGGGGACGTCGCCCTGCCAGAAGTGCTGGACGAGCTCGGGGTAGACGCGCTCGAGCCGGCCGGCCGCGCGCTTCTCGATGAGCTCCGCGTACCTTCGGTGGAGAGAGCGGCGGCGGCGCCGCGACAGGGCGCCGTAGAGGACGTCCCGGACGATGCCGCTCGCGAAGGTGAGCCGGTCGCCCCGCGACTCGCGATCCTCCTCGAGAATTCCCTCGAGGATCAGGCGGTCGATCGAGTCCTCGACGCCTTTGGCGTCCTCGGCGAGCGTGACGAGGTCCCGCGAGTCGAAGGTCTTTCCGAGCACGGAGGCGATCGAAAGCAGGTCGCGCAGCTCCTCGGGCAGACGCTCGATCCGTTTCTCGACGGCCTGCTGGATCGTCGCCGGCATCGCGTCGGCCGAAATCTCCGCTTCCTTCGAAAAGCTCCAGGCGCCCGTGTCGTCGCGCGCGATCCCGCCCGACTCGACGAGGGACCGGATGAGCTCCTTCGTGAAGAAGGGGTTTCCCTCCGTCGCGTCGCGCACCCGTGTCGCGAGGTCATCCGAGACCTTCGGTGCGCCGACGAGCGACTCGACGAGGGAGCGGTGCTCGGAGGGCGAGAAGGGCGGCAGCGTCAGCGAGACGAACCGCGGGTCGTCCACGAAGGAGTCGAGCATGCGCGTCAACGGATGGCGCTTGTCGGTCTCGGTCTGGCGGTAGCTGCCGACGATGAGCGTCGGTGTCGGCCCGAGGCGGCGGACGATGTACTGCAGGGCCTCGATCGAGATCTCGGCGCCGTGGAGGTTTTCGAGGATCAGGACGAGCGGCTTGCCTCCGGCGATACGGGTCAGCGTTCGCGCCAGCAGCTCGAAGATCTGGATGCGATCCTCGACCTTGCGTTCCGCTTCGGGAATGGCGATGCGGGAATCGCCGCTGACAGCCGAACGCAGCTCCGTGACTTCGGAGAGCTGGGGAAAGAGGGCGATGAGGTCGGCGGCGAGGTCGGAGAAATCGGGGCGCTCCCCCGACGAGCTCGCGCCGTCGCGCGAGCGAAAGTAGTCCTGGATTAGCTCGTAAAAGCCCTGGTACGAGAAGGACCGGTCCTGCTCGACGAAGCGGCCGTAGAGGACGCGGAGCTTGCGGGCGAGAGCGAGGTTCTTCAGCTCCTCGAGCAGGCGCGTCTTGCCGATTCCCGGCTCGCCTGCGACGACGGCGAACTGGCAGTCGCCCGAGATCGCCGCGTTCAGGCGGCGCTGGAGCTCGGCAAACTCCTTCTCGCGGCCGATGAATACGGAAGCCGAGGGGCGCTGGATGACGCGGCTCGCCGACGTCACGACCGACATCCGGAACTCGTCCGTGGCGAGGCTCGACTTGTGCCGGCGCAGGGCCTCCGCGATCTGTCCCGCCTTCTGGGGGCGCTTGCCGGGGTCTTTCTCGAGGCAGCGCAGGATGACGTCCTGGAGCTCCTCGCGGATCTCGGCGCCGAGGGCGCGCGGCGGCTGCGGGATCTCGTGGACGATGCGGTAGAGGATCGACTGAACCTCGCCGGTGAAGGGCGGCTCGCTCACGAGGCATTCGTAGAGAACGACGCCGAGCGAGTAGATGTCGGAACGCCCATCGAAGGCCCGGGAGGCGACCTGCTCGGGGGAGAGGTAAGCGACAGTCCCGACGAGCGTGCCGGTCTTCGTCAGACGCGACTCGGTCGCGGCGTGGGCGAGGCCGAAGTCCATGACGCGGACCCGCGCGCCGGCACCGTCCTCGCGGGTGACCATGATGTTGGCGGGCTTGATGTCCCGGTGCACGACGCCGCGCGAGTGGCTGTAGTCGAGGGCGTCGGCGACCTGGATCCCGATGTCGACGACCTCGCCCAGGTGCAGCGACTGGTCCCGGATCAGCCTCAGCAGGTTCGTGCCGCTCGCGATCGGCATGACGAAGAAGAGCGAGCCTTCGTGCCGCCCGAAGTCGTAGATGGGGACGATGGAGGGGTGGTCCATCTGCGCGACGAGCTGGGCCTCGCGCTGGAAACGCTCCTCGATCTCGGCCGTCAAGTCCGTCGACGAGATGAGCTTGACCGCCACCTCGCGATTCAGGAGCGGATCCCTCGCCCGGTAGACGACGCCCATGCCTCCGCGCCCGAGCTCCCCGAGGATCTCGTAGCGGTTGGCGAGTTTCGTGCTGATCAGGCGGCTGTCTCCCGCAATGCGAGCGGAGTTTAAGCGAAAAACCGGCGCTCCCGCTATGATTCCGAGGCCATGGCGGATTTCGAAAAGCTCGGCGTCTTCTACCTCGGCAGGACCTACGACCCGGCGAAGAAGACCCGCCGGGACGACCTGCTCCTCTACGACTCGCGGGATCTCGTCACGCACGCCGTCTGCGTCGGCATGACGGGCAGCGGCAAGACGGGGTTGTGCCTGTCTCTCATCGAGGAGGCCGCGATCGACGGCGTGCCGGCGATCCTGATCGACCCCAAGGGCGACCTCTGCAACCTGCTGCTGACCTTTCCGGAGCTCGCCCCGTCGGACTTCCGGCCATGGATCAACGAGGAAGACGCGGCTCGCAAGGGCCTCTCGCCGGACGACTTCGCGGAGGCGCAGGCCGAGACCTGGAAGAAGGGCCTCGCCGAGTGGGGCGAGGACGGCGCGCGCATCCGTCGCCTGAAGGACGCGGCGGACTTCTCCATCTACACGCCTGGCTCCAACGCGGGGCTTCCGGTGTCGATCCTGAAGTCCTTCGCGGCACCGCCGCCGGCTGCTCGCGAGGACGAGGAGCTCCTTCGCGAGCGCGTCGCCTCGACGGCGACCGGGCTGCTGGCTCTGCTCGGCGTCGACGCCGATCCTCTCAAGAGCCGCGAGCACATCCTGGTCTCGACGGTGCTCTCCGAGGCCTGGACGAAGGGAGAAGACCTCGACCTCGCCGCCCTGATCGCCCGCATCCAGAATCCGCCGGTCGCGAGAGTCGGCGTCGTCGAGCTCGAGTCCTTCTTCCCGGCCAAAGACCGGTTTGCCCTCGCGATGACCCTGAACAACCTGCTTGCCGCTCCGGGATTCGCGACGTGGCTGGAGGGCGAGCCCCTCGAGATCGGCGCCCTGCTGCGGACGCCCGGCGGAAAGCCTCGCGTGACGATCTTTTCGATCGCTCACCTCTCGGACGCCGAGCGGATGTTCTTCGTGACCCTTCTGCTGAACCAGACGCTCGCCTGGATGCGGGCTCAGTCCGGGACCACGAGCCTGCGGGCGATCCTCTACATGGACGAGATCGCCGGTTATTTCCCGCCGGTCGCGACACCTCCCGCCAAGGCGCCGCTGCTGACCCTGCTCAAGCAGGGCCGCGCGTTCGGCCTCGGCGTCGTGCTCGCGACGCAGAACCCGGTGGACCTCGACTACAAGGGGCTCTCGAACGCGGGGACCTGGTTTCTCGGGCGCCTCCAGACCGAGCGCGACAAGGCGCGCGTCCTCGAGGGCCTCGAGGGGGTGGCCGCGGGAGCCTCGCAGAGATTCGATCGCGGGAAGATGGAGCAGCTGCTCGCCGGGCTCTCCAACCGCGTCTTTCTGCTCAACAACGTGCATGAGGACGCGCCCGAGGTGTTCGAAACCCGCTGGGCGCTTTCGTACCTGCGGGGCCCGTTGACCCGCGCGCAGATCAAGACGCTCATGGACCCCAGGCGCGGTGTGGCGCCGGCGGCGCCTGCGGGAAAGCCGGCCGCTGCGTTCCGGCCGTCCGCGGCGGCCCGTCCCGTGCTGCCTCCGAGCGTGCCGCAGCTCTTCGTTCCCGCCCGCGGCGCGGCCGAAGGGATCGTGTACCGGCCCGCCGTCCTCGGCGTCGGGGAGGTCCATTTCGCCGATCCGAAGAGCGGCGTCGCGGTCACCGACGCCGTGGCGCGCGTGGCTGCCATCGCGGACCCGATCGAATGGGCCGACGCCGAGGAAGCGGCCTTCGCCCTCGAGGACTGCGGGACCGAGCCAGAGAAAGGCGCGGGCTTCGAGGCCCTCCCTCCGGCCGGCGGTGCGCCGAAGAGCTACGAAGCGTGGGGCAAGGACCTCGCGACCTGGATCTACCGGGACCGGACGCTCTCGCTCTGGAAGAGCCCGTCGTCCGGCGTCGTCTCGAAGCCGGGGGAGACCGAGGCGGACTTCCGGGCGCGCCTCGGGCAGGACGGGCGCGAGCGTCGTGACGCCGCTGTCGAGAAGCTGCGACAGAAGTACGCGCCGCGCCTGACGGCCCTGCAGGACCGGCTGCGCCGGGCGCAGCAGACCGTGGCGCGCGAGAGGCAGGAAGTGACCCAGGCCGGACTGCAGACGGCGATCTCGGTCGGCGCAACCGTGCTCGGCGCCCTCTTCGGGCGCAAGACGATCAGCGCGACGACCATCGGCAAGGCGACCACGGCGGCGCGCGGCGCGGGCCGCACGGTGAAGCAGGCGGGCGACGTCGGCCGAGCCGAGGAATCCGCCGGGGCCGTGGAGCAGCAGATGAAGGACCTCGACGCCGAACTGCAGAGCGAGATCGCTGCGACGCAAGCCGCGACCGACCCAGCGACCGAAAAGCTCGAAGCCATGGTTCTACGCCCGAAGAAGACGGACATCACGGTGCGGAAGGTCTCCCTCTTGTGGCAGCCGTACCGAGACGGCTTACCGGCCTGGGTCTAGCCGGGGGGCGTGGCCCGAGACCGGTCCTCGACCCTGTCTAACTCGATGTGCTCCGGATGCCGATCCGTCGCAGCAGGTCCTCGAACCGAGCGTCCCCGCGGAGGCTGTCGAAGAGCGGGTCTGCGCCGAGAAGGAGCATGGACGCCGACCGGAGCCTGTAGCCCTCTTCGAGCTGCTCGAAAGCGACGTCCCGGTCGCCCAGCGCCGCGGCGACTTCCGAGGCGCTGACCCAACGCTCGGGGCCCGTGATCCCGGAGAGCGAGCCGTTCGCGCGGGATCGGTCTCCCGCGTGGGCTGCGACGAGAGCGAGGCACTGTCGCACGACCGCGGCGTCCGCCGAGAGTGTCGGCGGGGAGCACGCCTGGGTCGCGGCTTCGATGTCCCCCTTCGTCACAAACACAATGGGCAGGTACTGCAGGGCCTGTCCGAAGCGCGGATCGAGATCCAGCACCCGGTGCAGCGCCGCGACGGCGTCGTCGTAGCGCCGGGCGTAGTACAGCATCAGGGCGGCGTCTACGCCGATCGAGGGGGAAAGCGGATCGGCCTCCTGCGCCCTGCGGATCTCGCCGCTGGCCCCGACGAGGTCGCCGCGGACCAGGAAACAGTAGGCGTACCACTGATGAGCCGTGGCGTAGGAAGGGTTCAGGTCCAGCGCCCGCTGGAAGCGCCGTTCTGCGTCCTCGAAATTCCAGTCCGTGAAGAGGCTCAGATTCCCGAGGGAAGCGTGCGCCTCGGCGAGCGAGTCGTCGAGCTCGAGCGCCTTCCGGGCGACTTCGCGAGATCGCGGCAGATCACCGGGGTCGGGAAAGTAGTGGAGCGCGTCGGCGAGCCCGGCATAGGCGAGGGCGTATCCCGGGTCGAGGGCGATCGCCCGGGAGAAGAGGGTCCTCGCCTTGCGCGTCGCCGGCTCCGAGCGCTGGTTCCAGAAGTACCGTCCCTGGAGGTACGCCTCGTAGGCCTCCGGCGAGGTCGGGCGATCCCGTCCGACGCGGCGCGTCTCGCCTGCCGAGAGGCTCGACGTGAGGGCGCGTGCTACGGCCTCGGACACGGAATCCTCGAGCGTGAACAGGTCAGCCTCTTTCACGTCGAACTTTTCCGACCACAGCGTCGCGCCGTCGGAAACGCTGATGAGCTGGGCGGTGACGCGGACGCGGCCGCCCGCTTTTTGGATCTGTCCCGCGAGGACGGCATCCACGCGGAGCGCTCGGCCGGCCGCCAGCGGTTCGCTCGACTCCGCGTTCAGGGCTCGAATCGAGGCCGTGGGGCGGACGAGCAACCGGCGCACGTAGCCGAGGCGGGTCGTCACTGCATCGGCGAGGCCGAGCCCCAGGTACCCGTCTGCGCTCCGCGGGCCCAGCATCGTGAGGGGAAGCACCGCGATCGAGCGCACCCCGACGATCGGCGGCGTCGCACGCCGTGCCGTCCAGAACCAGGCGGCGACGAGGACCGCGAGGCCGACCGCGAGGCCGACGGCGAGGAGCGCCCGGGCCGGTCTGCGCCGGGGATTGTCGACGCCGGCCGACGGGGATGGCGGCGCGGTCTCTCCGGCCGGAGGCGGTTCCGCGAAGACTTCGCGGACGGGCACGGCGAACCGATACCCGCGTCGGGGAACGGTCTCGATGTACTCGTGGCCGCTGGCCCCGTTCGTGAGCGCCCGCCGCAGCAGGAAGACGTTCTGCGAGAGATTGCTCTCCTCGACGAAGAGGCCGGGCCAGAGAGCCGCGAGCAGCTCTTCCTTGGTCACCAGGTGGCCGGAGCGCTCCACCAGGTACACGAGCATGTCGAAGGCGCGGTGGGGCAGAGGGATCGGCTGCTCGCCGTAGATCAGGCGCTGCTCGGCGGGCTCCAGGCGGAACGCGCCGAACTCGTACGCGGCCGGAAGCTGCCGTTGGACCGAAGGCCGCGTCATTGAGCGATCCATGAGAGATCCCTGAGGACTTCTCCGCTCTGGCTCGCTATTAACCAGCGAGGTCGGGGGATTCTATCGCCTGAATGCCGGGCAGGAGGAGAAGTCCATGAATTCCAAGGGGTTTTCGATCCTTTCCCGAGGTGGGGCACTCCGGTCGATCGCCTTCGCGTTTGGATTCGGCTTCGCCGTCAGTCTGTCGGCCCAGCCCTATGCGGTGCTGCATCGTTTTCCGACGGACTCGAGCGAAGGCATCGGCCCCGTCTCCCCGCTCGTCGAGGGCAACGACGGCAATTTCTACGGTGTGGCGGGCTCCGGGGGCGCCGACGGCGTTGGCACCGCTTTCAGGATCACGCCCGCCGGCGTCTTCACCAAGATCCACGACTTCACGGGCGGCCCCGACGGGGCAATTCCGTCGGGTCTCGTGTGGGGTGGCGCGGGGGACGACAGTCTCTATGGCTTCACCAGCTTCGCAGTCGTCGGGATGACGAACTATCCCGCCACGTTCTTCAAGATGGACTTCGCGGGAAATGTGACGACTCTCCATTACTTCGTGAGCGCCGAGGCCAGCTCACCGGAGAGCCTCGTTCGGGGAACCGACGGCCTCTTCTACGGCGTCTCCCCGGAGGGGGGAGCCTTCGGCTTCTACGGATCGGCCTTCCGACTCGACTCGGGGGGCGGCTTCGAGAAGCTCCGCGACTTCGGCCCTGACGACGACCCCAACGGGACGAAGCCGCACGGAATCGGCGAAGGGGCGGACCACAATTTCTACGGTTTCGTGAATTTTGGGTGCGCCAATCACATCGGGGGAATGTTCACGCTCGGCACCGGCTCCGACTACGCGTTGCTCCATTCCTTCGTCTCGCCGGAGTCCGCCGGCGGCTCCGGCCTGGGGGTCCCGCTGATCGGGCCCGCCGACGGCGACATTTATGGAACGTCGCTTCTGGGGGCGAGCGCGTATGACGTCGGCGGCGTCTGGCGGATGACGCCGTCCGGCTCGTTCTCCTACCTCCATGCGTTTCAACCGGGCGAAGGGTTCCATTCCTACGCCAGCATCATCCAGGCGAGCGACGGAAATCTTTATGGCGCCACCAACGAGATCGCTCTGGGCGCCGGGGCGGTGTATCAGGTGACGCCGTCCGGCAGCTACACCACGGTTCACACGTTTCACGATGATGCGGACGGCTCGGCTCCTTACAGCGCGCCGATTCAGGCGAGCGATGGGTCTCTGTACGGAGTCACGTCGGGAACCAACGGCTTCCAGTACGGGGTCGTCTACCGCCTATCCCTGCCCCCGTCGGTGTCGTCGATCACGCCTGCCTCCGGCCCTGCCGCCGGGGGCGTCGGGGTGACCCTCGAGGGCACGAGCTTCGTGAACGGCGCTCTCGTGGCCGTCGGAGGCGTCGCGGCGACGGGCATCGGGTACATCGACGCGACGACTCTGCAAGCCACGACCCCGGCGCTCACCGCCGGAACGCTCAACGACGTTCAGGTCACCAATCCCGACACTTCGATCGGTGTCGGCCAGAGGCTCTTCTTCGTGGACTTTCTCGACGTGCCCGCCGGGGACCTGTTCCATGACTACGTCGAGAAGCTGATCCGCAACGGCATCACCGCCGGCTGCGGCGGGGGCGACTACTGCCGCAACAACCCGGTCACGCGCCAGCAGATGGCGGTTTTCCTCCTGAAGGCCGAGCATGGCTCGACCTATGTGCCTCCGCACTGCGTCGGGATCTTCCCCGACGTGACCTGCACGCCGGGGGTCGGGTTTCCGGACTGGATCGAGCAGCTCGCCGGCGAAGGCATCACGAGCGGATGCGGCAGCGGCAACTACTGCCCGACCAACCCCGTCACGCGCCAGCAGATGGCGGCGTTCCTGTTGAAGACCGAGCACGGCTCGGCCTATGCGCCGCCGGGCTGCACCGGCCTCTTCGGCGACGTGACGTGCCCGAGCCTGTTCGCCGACTGGATCGAGCAGCTCTATGCGGAAAACGTGACGGGCGGCTGCCAGCTCTCGCCGCCGCTCTACTGTCCGGGGAATTCCGTCCTACGCGGGCAGATGGCGGCGTTTCTCGTCAAGACGTTCCAGCTGCCGTGACCGGAAGCTGCAGTCGCCGCAGGAGCTCGGTGAAGCGCGGGTTGCCGCGCAGGCTCGCGAACCGGGGGTCCGCCGAGAGCAGGATGGCGTCGCCCGTGTGCTCGGCGACGGCCAGCTCGAGCTCGTCGAGCGCCCGCTCGGGCTCGCGGAGCTCAAGGCGGACCTGGGCACGCCACATCTTTGAGCGCTCGGCCCTCCCTTCCACCGGCGCGTCGAGCAGCGCCCACGCCCGTTCCTTGTGGCCGGCTCTCGCCTCGGCGATGGCGTCGATCCCGGACCAGCCTCCTGCGGAGTACTCGCGCTCGGCGCCGGCGATGTCTCCCTGCTGGAGCCGGATCAGGCCGAGCATCAGATGCGCCTGCGCGAAGTGTTCGTCCATGTCGAGGGCCTGGCGGACCTCGCGCTCGGCCTCGTCGTAGCGGCCGGCGAGAAAGAGAATGTTCCCGACGTCGGTGGCGATCGAGAGGGACAGGGGATCGAGCTCGTGCGCCTTCCGGATGCGCGCGACGGCCTCGTCGAACCGGCGCGAAGCCGCCAGGGCGAAGGCGTACCACTGGTGCGCGGTGGCGTACGAGGGATCCAGGTGGATGGCGCGCTGGAAGCTCCGCTCGGCGGCCTGGACGTCGAAGTCATAGAAGAGAGCCACGCTGCCAAGCGCGGCGTGGGCCTCGGCGAGCTCGGAGTCGAGCTCGAGCGCCCGCTGCGCCGAGGCCTTCGCTTCCGGGGCCTGCCCGGCGAGGTTTTGGGCGTTGGCGAGACCGGCCCAGGCCGGGGCGAATTCGCGGTCGGCAAAGATCGACTTGAGAAAGAGCTCCCGGCTCTTGCCGGTGGCATCGAAGGTGCGCTTGTTCCAGTAGTACCGGCCACGGAGGTAAGCCTCGTAGGCTTCCGGACTCGGTACCCGGCGTGCCGCCGGGGAGCGGGCGTCCCCTCGGCCGGGGGCCAGCCCGCGGGCAACGCCGTCCGCGACGGAATCCTCGAGCTCGAAGAGATTGGCGCGCGGTGCGTCGAAGCTCTCCGACCACAGAGGTCGCTGGCCTCCAACGCCGACGAGCTGCAGAGTCACGCGAACCCGGTCGCCCAGCTCCTGGATCTCGCCGTCGAGGACGGCGTCCACGCGAAGCGCGCGAGCCGCGGCGACCGGATCGGGTGAGGGTTGCGGGAGGCCGCGCACGGCGCTCGTCGGCCGGACGACGAGGTTCGAAGCGCGTGAGAGCCGGGTGATGACGGAATCGGCCAGGGCGAGGCCGAGAAACTCGTCCTCGGGACGCTGCACGATGGACCGGAACGGCAAGACCGCGATCGACTGGATCCGGGCCAGCTGTTCGGACGGCGCAGGCCCCCGCCGTGCGAGCCACAGCCCGAGGGCCACGACGACGGCGCCCACCAGAACGGCAACCGCGCCCATGGGCATTGGACGCCGGCGCGGGGCGGCCGCGGCGATGGCTCGCGGGACCGTCGGGGCCGTCAACGTGGGTCTCGGCGGCGGAAGCTCCTCCTCGAGCTGCGCGATCAGGCGGTAGCCCCTCTTCGGGAGGGTCTCGATGCGGACGTCGTTGGAGCCGCCGTCCTCGAGGACGCGCCGGAGGGCGAGGATGTTCTGGCTGAGGTTGTTCTCTTCGACGACGCTGTCGGGCCAGACGGCGTCGAGTAGCTCGTCCTTGGTGACGACCTCGCCCACCCGTTCCGTGAGGACGAGCAGCGTGTCGAACACGAGCGGGCGCAGGGGCACGGCCTCTCGGCCGCGCAGGAGGAGCCGCCGATCGGCGTCCAGCCGAAACGGTCCGAAACGAAACAACCGCCGCGCCGCGAGAGCCATAGGACGACGCTTTCAGAACGTTTCAGGCGCCCTTCAGAGCGGCTAAAGACTTTCGGCCGCCGAGCACGGAAACCTGAGAAGCGAATTCTATTTCAACGTGCAGGCCCAGTTCTTGGGCCTGTCTTGGGAAGTGGAGGGGTGGGGCATGACTCGGAAGCTCTGGACTCCTGTAGGAGCGTTCCTGGGAGCTCTCCTCACGGTCGGGGGCCGCTGGAACAACGAGAATACCGTCACGGGCCCCCTGGCCACGGCCACCCCGGCTCCAACCGTTCGGCCATGAGAAGCGCAGGGAGAGTCGGAATCGTGCTTCAGGCGGCCGGCCTCTTCGGCTTCTCGGTCTTCGCCGGCGCGGCGACTTTCACCGTCAACACGACCGACGTCATCGTGCGCGGCAGCTGCAGCAGCCTCTGCAGCCTGCCCGATGCCCTGCTCCTCGCTCACGACGGCGATGTGATCGCGTTCAACGTCGGCGGCGGAGGCCACCAGGTGATCGATGCGCGCGGATCGTCCGCGCTGTTCAGCACGAATGGCCACGTCTCGATCGACGGGACGACGCAGCCGGGCTACACGCTGGGCTATCCCGTCGTCGAGGTCAAGGGGGCCGCCTTTGGTCTCTACAACGGGTCTTCCTTGAGCGGTCTCGCGCTCAACGACGGCAGCCAGATCGTGTCGAGCGCGGGAAGCACGATCTCGGAGAGTTTCATCGGCACCGATTGGACGGGCACGACGGAGATGGGCTCGCCGCAGTTCGGCATTCAGGCCGAAGGAGACGGCACCGTGATTCTGGAGAACGTCATCGTTGCCAGGACTCCGGTCCTCCTCGTCTCGAACGCCAACCATGTCGTGGGCAACTCCATCAACGTCGACAAGAGCGGAACCAGCTGCATCGGGCCCGCGAGCAACGACAAGAGTGTCTACGTGGCTGGCTACAACTCCAACCAGATCGGCGGCAATTTGGCGCTCGACCGCAACGTCATTTGCGCCCCCGGCCCCGGGGCCACCGCCATCGCTCTCACCGGCGACAACAATACCGTCCAGGGCAACTCCATCGGCGTCACGGTCACGGGAGGCAGCGCGCTGCCCGTCGGTGTGGGCGTCGACGCGAACGGCGCCAACAACCTCATCGGAGGTCAGCGCCGAAACGTGATCGTGGCTGCCACCGGCGTGCAGATCGAGGGAAGCAACACCACGGTGCGGGGAAACTACATCGGCACGGATGCGACCGGTTCGTTCGGCCTGGCGCCGCCGGATGCCGTGGGAATTCTGGACGGAGGCTCGGACACCCAGATCGGAGGGGAGCCCACTGATGGCAACGTCATTTCCGGCAACAAGCAGGGAATCCTGGCCGGCGGCAGCAACGCGACGATCCGCTTCAACTCCATCGGGCTCGATGCGACCGGAACGAACCCAGTCCCAAACACCCTCGTCGGCGTCCGGGTGATCTCCGGCTCGCCCGGCGTGACGACCATCCAGAGGAACGTCATCGCCTACAACAACAGCTCGCTGACTCCCGGCTATGGCGGCGTCCTCGTCGCTGCCAACGCGGTGAACGCCCAGATCACCGGCGGGCGCGGAATTGTGCTCGGCGGGTTTCTGAATCCGCCGCCCAACGACGTTTGCGACGTCGACTCGGGGGCCAACGGTCTCCAGAACTACCCGGTGCTGACTTCGGTCGTCTCGGACGGAACGAGCACGACGATTCAGGGAACTCTCGACAGCACCGCAAACACCGTGTTCCACGTGGAGTTTTTCACGAACCTCGCCTGCGACGGGTCCGGATTCGGGCAGGGTGCGCTCTTTGTCGGCGACGACATTGTCACGACGGACGCCACTTGCCACGCGAGCTTCAGCGCGATGATCACGCCGGCGATCCCGTCGGGGCAAACAGTGACGGCGACCGCCGCGGATCCTGTCGGCAACACGTCGGAGTTTTCGGCGTGCGCGACGGCCAGCGGCACCGGCGGGGTCTCCGTCGATGCCATCACGCCGACCTCGGGGCCCTCGAGCGGCGCCACGCAGATTGCCATTCGAGGAAGCGGGTTCACGGCCGGCGCGACGGTCCAGATCGGCGGTCAGCCAGCGACCGCGGTCACGGTCGTGACGCCCGGCCTTCTCCTGGCGACGACTCCGGCGCTGGAGGCGGGAACACAAAATGACGTCACCGTGGCCTCGGGCGCCCCGTCCGGGACTCTCGTCAAGGGCTGGGTGTCTCTCTTCAACGACGTGGACTACTTCAACCTCTTTCGCGCCGCCATCGAGCAGATCTTTCGCGAAGGGATCACGGCGGGCTGCGGAGGCGGTAACTTTTGCCCCAACAGTGCGGTTCGGCGGGACCAGATGGCCGTCTTCATGCTGAAGGCCGAGCATGGCCCGGACTACATGCCGCCGACCTGCGCGGGCCTCTTTCCGGACGTCCCCTGCCCGGGCCTGTTCACGGACTACGTCGAGCAGTTCGCGGCGGAGGGCATCACGGGGGGCTGTGGCGGCGGTCTCTACTGCCCGAGCAATCCCGTGACGCGCCAGCAAATGGCGGTCTTTCTGCTCAAGACCGAGCACGGTTCGGCGTACATGCCGCCAGCGTGCTGGGGCCTCTTCGGCGACGTGATCTGCCCGAGTCAATTCGCCGACTGGGAGGAGCAGCTCTACAACGAGGGCGTGACCGGCGGGTGTCAGGCCGTTCCGCTCTACTACTGCCCGACCAACGAGGTCACGCGCGCCCAGATGGCGGCGTTTCTCGTGAAGATGACCTTCTAGGCAACGAGATCGGAGACCCGACATGCGAGATCGGCTCTGGTTCCTGGCAGGCGCATCCCTCTTCGCGGCGCGAATCGCCTCCGCGGACTTCATCGTCAACGACGCGAGCGACGTCGATCACGGCGGTTGCGGCATTGCACCCCTGCCCTGCAGCCTGCGCGACGCACTCAAGGAGTCGCAGGGAATCGACGGCTGGTCCATCCATTTCGCGATCGGGACCGGGCCTCAAACGATCAACCTGATGAGCAACCTGCCCGACATCCTCGACCGCGGCACCATGGACGGAAGGACGCAGCCGGGATACGCCGGAGTGCCCTTGATCGAGATTCACCGGGCGGATGCGGGCAACGCAACACACGGAGTTCACCTCGGCTCGCCCCCGTTGCTCACGAACGGTGGTGTGGCGATCAAGGCGCTCGTGATCAACCACTTCAACGGCACGTGCGCAGACTGCGGCGGCATCATCATGGACAATCCGGGAGGTAACTTCATTCAAATCTGCTATATCGGAACCGACGCCACCGGGATGACCGCGGACGGGAACGTGGTGGGGATTCTGGACAACACGTTGGGCGGGAACACGATCGGCGGGAGCACGCCGGCGTTTCGCAACGTCATTTCGGGCAACGGAGCCGGAATCAACATTAGCGGAGTCCCCGGTTACTCGGCGCAGAACATCATCACCGGCAACTACATCGGAACCGACGTGCTCGGCACCGGTGGCGTACCGAACGGGCTCGGCATCTACGTCGGCGGGCCCTATCCCGGCTTCACGCCGGGAATCCGCATTGGTGGTCCACCCGGATCGGGCGAGGGCAACGTGTTCGCGGGAAACAACGGCGGGACGGGCACCGCCATCCAGATGCAGTACGGTCAGGGAAACCTGGTCCAGGGCAACTACATCGGTCTCGACAACACGGGCCTCGCCTCGCTGCCGCTCGAGGGGGGCATCGTCCTGGAGGGCGAGAACACCGACATCATCGTGGACAACGTCATTTCAGTCGGGGGCGACGGCATTCTCTTCGAGGCTGGATTTGGAGGGCCTCCGACCACGACCCAAACGAGGGTCCAGCGCAACTACATCGGCACGGACGCGACGGGCAACCGGGTGCTCCTCGCGGGGGCCGGCAGCGGAATCAATCTGGCGGGGGCCCAGTTCGACACGATCGGCGGCTCGGGAATCGGAGAGGGCAACGTCATCGGCGGATTCGTCCGCGGCATCCTGGCGGGCTCCGGAATAAACAGCGACAACGTCATCCAGGGCAACCGCATCGGCATCGGCGTCGACGGCTCGCCCATCCCCAACACGCTGGCGGGTATCGACCTCGAGAGCAGCGGCAACCTGGGCCTCAGCAACACGACCGTCGGCGGCATCAATCCCGGGGAGGGGAACATCATCGCCTTCAACGGCATCCGCCCGCCCACGGGCCCCGCTCCCAACGTTCCCGGCGTGGCGGTGCTCAACTCGGACCGCAATACGATTCGAGGCAACTCGATCTACGGCAACCTCGGCAAGGGCATCGACTTTTCCTTCCCGTCGTCAGCTCTTCCTTACCCCAACGACGTCGGCGATGCGGACACCGGTCCGCCGAACAAGCTGCAGAACTTTCCCCTGATCACGCTGACGACGGTGGGAGTCCCGACGACGAGGATCGTCGGCTCGCTCAACGGCGCGGCCTCGGCGAACTACACGATCGACTTCTACGCGAGCCCGAGCCCGGTTCATCCGGCGGATTTTCTGCAGGGGCAGACCTGGATCGGGTTTCTCGACAAGACGACGGACAGCGACGGGAACGTCGCCTTCGACGTCACGTTTCCGATTGCCCTGGACGCCAACACGTGGATCACGGCGACGGCGACCGACCAGAGCGGCAACACCTCGGAGTTCTCGCAGCGGAGTCTCTTCGCGATCGCGCCGACGCATGGTCCCGGCACGGCCGGCAACCCCTTCACGCTCACCGGCCAGCTCTTCCAGGCTGGCGCGACCGTCGACTTCGGAGGTCCCAACCTGCTGGCGACGAACGTCGTCGTGACACCCCCCGCACAGATCACCGGCCAGACTCCGGCTCTCGCGCCGGGCGCCCTGTACGACGTGACGGTCACGAACCCCGACACCTCGACGGCCGTCATGCCGAGGGCATGGGTCTCCGATTTCCTGGACGTTCTCTCAGGCTCGCCGCAGTATCCCTTCGTCATCTCCCTGGCCCTGGACGGGGTGACGGCTGGCTGCGGGGGAGGCAACTACTGTCCCGGCAACGACGTGACCCGGGCGCAGATGGCGGTGTTCCTGCTGAAGGCGAAGTACGGGTCCTGGTGGACGCCTCCGGCCCCGACGGGGACCCTGTTTGGCGACGTTGCGTCAGACTCGTTTGGCGCCGGCTGGATCGAGGAGCTCTACCACGAGGGGATCACGGGCGGTTGCTCGACCAATCCGCTTCTCTACTGCCCCGGCGCTTCGGTCAAGCGGCAGCAGATGGCGGTCTTCCTCTTGAAGGCCGAGCACGGCTCGAGTTACCTGCCGCCGCCTTGCGTCGGAATCTTCAGCGACGTGACCTGTCCGAGCCTGTTCGCCGACTGGATCGAGCAGCTCTCCAACGAAAACATCACCGGGGGCTGCGGCGCCGGGATCTACTGCCCGACGAACAACGTCACGCGCGGCCAAATGGCCGTCTTCCTGACGAAGACGTTCAACCTGCCGTAGCCGGCAGGCGGAGGCGTCGAAGGAGCTCGCCGAACCGCGGGTTGCCGCGCAGGCTCGCGAAGCGGGGGTCGGCGGCGAGAAGAATCACGTCGCCCGAGTGCTCGGCCGCCGCCTGTTCGAGCTCGTCGAGCGCGGCCTCGGGCTCGCCGAGGGCCAGCCTGACCTCGGCGCGCCACATCCGGAACCGTTCGGGCCTGTCCGGCAGCGAGTCGAGGAGCGCGAGCGCCTGCTCCGAGTGGCCCGCCCGCGCCTCGACGACCGCCCGCGCTCCTGACCATCCTCCCGCGGCGGCTTCGCGCTCGGCGCTGGCGAGGTCGCCCTCCTGGAAGCGGATGATGCCGAGCATGATGTGCGCCTGGGCGAAGTGGGGGTCCATGTCGAGCGCCTTGCGCACTTCGCTTTCAGCCTCGGCATTGCGGCCGGCGAGAAACAGGACGTTTCCGACGTCCGTCGCGATCGACAGGGAGAGCGGATCCAGGTCCCTGGCCTTGCGGATGCGCGCGACGGCCTCGTCGAACCGGCGCGACGCGGCAAGACCGAAGGCGTACCACTGGTGCGCGGTTGCGTAGGAGGGGTCCAGGAGGATCGCGCGCTGGAAGCTGCGCTCGGCGGACACGAGGTCGTGGTCGTAGAAGAGGGCGACGTTTCCGAGTGCGGCATGGGCCTGCGCGAGATCAGGGTCGAGCTCGAGGGCCTTCTGCGCGGCGGCCTTCGCCTGCGGCGCCTGACCGACGAGGTTGTGCGCGTCGGCCAGGCCGGCCCACGCCGGGGCAAAGCCCGGGTCCGCGTCGATCGCCTGTCGAAAGAGCTCCTGGCTCTTCCGGTTCGCGTCGTCGGTTCGCTTGTTCCAGTAGTACCGGGCGCGCAGGTACGACTCGTAGGCCTCGGGCGACGGAGGCCGGCGCGGGGCGGAGGCAGGCGCGCCCTCGAGGCCCGACGACAGCCCGCGGGCGACCCCATCGGCGATGGAATCCTCGAGCTCGAAGAGGTTCGAGCGCGGAGCGTCGAAGCGCTCCGACCACAGCGGCACGTCGCTGCCGACGCCGACGAGCTGGAGCGTCACGCGGATGCGGTCGCCGACCTCCTGGATCTGGCCGTCGAGGACCGCGTCCACACGCAGTGCGCGGGCCGCGACCGCAGGGTCCGCAGACTGCCTGGGAAGGTCACGAATCGCGCTCGTTGGCCGGACCGCGAGATGCGAGGCACGCGACAGGCGCGTGATGACCGAGTCGGCGAGCGCCAGGCCGAGAAATTCGTCTTCGCGAGGCAGGACGATCGGCCGGAAGGGCAGGACTGCGACTGACTGGATGCGCGAGAGCGCCCCGGCCGACGTCGAGGGGCGCGCGAGCCAGAAGGTGCCGACCGCGAGAGCGCAGGCGGCGACGAGGGCGACGGCCAGGAGCGTTCCGCTGCGCCTCTCGACCGGATCGGGAGCGGCAGCCAGCGGCAGGGGAGCGGGCGCCTCGACCAGCCTCGGCGCCGGCGACGGTGTCGGCAGGTCCGGCTCGATCGTCGTGAGAACCGGAACGACGAACGCATAGCCCTTGCGCGGCACCGTCTCGATGAAGCGGTTCCCGTTGCCGTCGTCGTGAAGCGCACGCCGCAGCGCGGAGATCGCCTGGTTCAGGTTGTTCTCTTCGACGAAAGTGTCCTGCCAGACCGCCCGCAGGAGCTCGTCCTTCGTGACGACCCCTCCCCGGCGCTCGACGAGGACGACAAGGGTGTCGAAGGCCCGGGGCGTCAGCGGCACGCCCTCGCCGTCGCGCGTCAGCCGGCGCGCCAGCGGGTCGAGCCGGAACGGCCCGAAGTGGTACGAGGGCGTTTTCTCGAGGGCCACGGCGAATTCAGAATAATTCAGGCTGCCTTTCAGGCTTCCTCAGGACACCGACGCCGCCCGTGGATTCTGCTCGCATCAGATCTTATCGCCGCCCGGTTCGTCCGGGGCGGAAGGGGGAAGTCCATGAATTCAAAGGGGCTTCGGAAGCTCGGCCTGGCGCTGGCCGCGGTTCTCCTTTGGGACCGGTCCCCGGCGAAAGGGGGGACCCTGACGGTGAACTCGACGGACGACGTCCTCAATTTCGACTGCAGCGTCACATGCACTCTGCGCGACGCCGCGTACCTGGCTCAGGACGGAGACACGATCGCGTTCGCCATCGGCAGCGGGCACCAGGTGATCACCCTCAAGTCGGGTGGGGCTGCCGTCGAGCCGCAGCACTCGGTCACGATCGACGGCACGACCCAGCCGGGCTATTCGGGGTCCCCGCTCATCGAGATCAATGCGAACGGAAACACGTATGCGCTGGTTCTCGACAAGGCCTCGACGGTCCGGGGCCTCATCCTGAATAACCCCGGAGGCGTGTCTCTGGGCGCCGGCGGGAACACGATTTCCGGGTGCTACCTCGGCACGGACCTGGCCGGCATGACGAATGTCGGAGGCGCGGGCTTCGTGACGACCTATTCCGGGGGAAACATCATCGGCGCCCCGGGCGACGCCGGCCGCAACGTCATCTCGGGATCGCTGGTTCTCCAGGGCGGAGCGGGAAACGTGGTTTCCAACAACTACCTCAACGTGAACGCATCGGGAACCGGGGTCATCACGGGCTTCGCATCCTTGCTTCCGGCGATCGACGTCTCCGGCGACGGCAACCAGATCTTCGGCAACCTCATCTGTCAGGCCGACCCGAACGGCATCGGCATCGTGGTCAACGGCGGCACGGGCAACCGGATCTACCGAAACTCCATCGGCCTCGACGTGACGGGGGAGGTCGCGCTTCCCGTGGCCGCCGGGATCGAGGTCGCCAACGTCAGTTCACCCCCCACGGACCAGACCCTCATTGGCGGAGTCACGCCCGGGGACGGCAACGTCATCGCCGCAAAGTTGGAGGGAATCTGGGTCCAGGCGGGCACGAACAGCGTGATCCAGGGCAACCTCATCGGCACCAATGCCACCGGCTCGGTCGCGCTCGCCGGCCCCGACGCCATCGGCATTCGCATCGATGCCTTCGGCACGCTCGTTGGAGGAACGGATCCCGGAGCGCGCAACGTCATTTCCGGGAACCGGGGAGGAATCATCGTCTCGGGAGGGTCGATGCCGCTCAACGCGGTGATTCAGGGCAACTACATCGGCGTGGACAGGGCGAACCTGCACGCTTTGCCGAACACCCAGACGGGGATCCAGACCCTGTCCACGTCCGGCGAGACCTCGATCGGCGGCCTTCCCGGCGCGGGAAACGTCATCGCCAACAGCAGCGAATTTGGCGTTCTCATCTCCGGCCACAACAACACGGTCAAGTACAACTCGATCCATTCCAACGGCATCGGGATCTCGCTCGACGGGACGGACTACCCCCTCGCCAACGATCCCTGCGACACGGACGAGGGCCCGAACCACTGGCAGAACGATCCGGTCCTCACCTCCGCGGTCTCGGACGTCGCGGGGAACAAGACGACCGTCCAGGGGACGCTGAACAGCGCCCCGAACACCCAGTTCTCGATCCAGTTTTTCAAGAACACCGCCTGCGACCCGTCCGGTTACGGCCAGGGCGCGAACTTCCTCGACCAGATCGTGGTCACGACGGATGGGAGCTGCAATGCCACCTTCTCGCGCGACATCACGCCCTTCCTTGCGCCGGGAATGATCCTGACGGCGACCGCCACGGATCCAAACGGCAACACCTCCGAGTTCTCGGCCTGCCGCTTGGTCGTTTCCAACGCGCCGGGCCCGCAGGTCGTCCGCGTCGACCCGTCGTCGGCCTCGCCCTCGGGAGGAGGGGAGATCAGGATCGGAGGCGCGGGCTTCCAGCCGGGGGCGACCGTCAAGGTCGGCAGTCTGCTCGCGACAGGAGTCGTGTTCGACGACGACGGGCATCTGCGCGCGACCGTGCCGGCCAATCCCGCCGGAACCCTTCAAGACGTAACGGTCACGAATCCGAACATGCAGCTGGCGACGTTTCTGAAAGCCCTCTTCGAGGATTTCGACGACGTATCGCCCGTCGACATCTTCCACGACTTCGTCGAGGACATGTTCCGGCTCTCGATCACGGCGGGCTGTGGGGGAGGCCTCTTCTGCCGGGATTTCTACGTGACCCGCGCCCAGATGGCGGTCTTCCTGGTCAAGCTCGTCCACGGGCCTGCCTTCGTCCCGCCGCCCGCGACGGGGACGTTGTTCAACGACGTTCCCGCGGGGTCCTTCGCGGCGGACTTCATCGAGCAGCTGGCCAACGACGGGCTCACGAGCGGGTGCGGCTTCGGCGCCTACTGCCCGGACTCGTCCGTCACCCGCCAGCAGATGGCCGTCTTCCTGCTCAAGGCGATTCACGGCCCCGTGTTCATGCCGCCGCCCTGTCACGTCGAGCGGTTTCGCGACGTTGCCTGCTCCTCGCTGTTCGCCGAATGGGTCTACGAACTGAACGAAGAGAACTACACCGGAGGCTGTTCCCGAGATCCCGAGCTCTTCTGCCCCATCTCGCCCGTGACGCGGGGCCAGATGTCGGCTTTCATCGGTCTGAGTTACCGGACCCTGTGGGGGCCGTGACCCCGAGCCCCGGGGCGTCGGTCGTGCGCATCACGCCGTCCACGAGCGTGAAGCCGCCGGAGACGACGTCGCGGGCGAGGTCGAGCGAGCCGTCGAGGTCGAGGAAACGCGTGGCGGGGGAGGCGAAGGCGGCGTGGAGGGCGGCCGCGATGGAAACGCGGCTTTCGTCCATGCAGCCCCACATGAGGGCGATGCCCGCCGTCTCGGCGATCGCCGCGATGCGCAGCGCCGGGCGGACGCCGCCGCATTTCATCAGCTTGATGTTGTAGATGCCGCACGCCGGCTCGGGGCACGCGAGGGCCAGGGCGTCCTTTTCGTCGTGGAGGCTCTCGTCGGCCGCGATGCGGGCGCGGCGCCGCGGCGTGAGCGTGCGGATCTCGTCGAAGGCCTCACGGGGCACGGGCTGCTCGACGAACTCGATCGCGAGGCCTGCCGTGCGCTCGAAGAAGCGGGCCGTCTCCTCGATGGTGTAGCCAACGTTGGCGTCGACGCGCACGGTCACGGCGGGGCCGACGCGCTCGCGCAGCCTGACCAGGCGCTCGAGGTCCTGCTCGATGGCGTCGCCGATCTTGACTTTCAGGACGCGGAACCCGCGCCCGAGGTACTCGTCGGCTTCGGCGAGCGTTTCGGCGATTGGCTTGATGCCGATGGTGATCGAGGTCGGGAGGGCCTCGTGGGCCCGGCCGAGCATGTCGGCGAGCGGAACCCCGAGATTCTGGGCGAGGACGTCGTGGAGCGCGATGTCCACGGCGGCGCGGGCGGCCGGTGTGCCGGCGGTCCGGCTGGCGGCCTCCCGGCAGAGTGAGGGCAGCGTGCGGGCGTCCCGGCCGACGAGCCAGTCGAGCCGGCCGCCTTCGAGGGCGGCGCGGCAGGCTTCGAGGCTCTCCCCGGTGACATGCTCGCCGGGCGAGCCTGCGCCCAGGCCGACGAGGCCCGACTCGGTCTCGATCCGGACGATGACGTTGCCGACGATCGAGAGCGGTTCCTGGCCCGCGATCGCGTAGGGCCGCGTCAGCGCGAACTCCTCGAGGCGGCTCGTGGCGCTCGCGATCCTCATGGCTTTTTCTCGCTCGCGAGAAACTCGCGGACGACCGGGACGAGCGCCCCGACACCCTCCTCGAGCGGCCGGACGACCGGGATGCCGAGACGCCAGCGCAGGCGCTGCTGTTCGGCGCGCAGGGCCTCGGGCGTCATGCCCTCGCCGTTCAACGTCACGGCGAGAGTGCGCGCGCCGAGGCGGTGAATCAGATCGATCTCGTCCGAGACGGGCGGGATGCGCAGGCCGAGCTCCTCGAGCCCCTCGTAAAAGGACCGATGAGGCGCGTGCTGCAGGATGACTCCGGCCGCACGGCCCGAGAGGATGAACTCGGAGCCCGCCGGCCCGGAGGGGTTGCGCAAGGCGGACTGGCCTTCGAGCAGGATGAGCTCGGGCCGCGCGGCCTTCCAGCAGGAGACGATCGCGTGCTCGAGCTCGCCCGAGACGAAGTCGTTCGGCACGGAATCGAAGATGAAGCCGAAGGGAGCGCCCTGCATCCACCCCGTCTGGCCGGTGAAGATGAGCTCGGTGCGAATCCCGGCGGCCCGGCAGGCCTCGAGGAGGAATCGCGCGGTCGTGCGTTTGCCGAGGCCGCAGTCGGTGCCGAGGACGGCGATCCGCGGCGCGACGACCGAGAGGATCTCGCCGCTCCAGAAATGGAGCTCGGTCCGGGCGGCCGTCTTCCGGACGTCGCGAATGGTGACGCCCTTGCGAGCGGCCGTCGCGGCCAGCCGGGGGTCGTCCGAGAGAAACTCGTGAAGGCCGTTGACCACCGACATTCCCGCGTCGATCGCCTCCGCGACGAGCGCGTGCAGGCCCGGGGTCACGCGTCCTCCCGACGTCGCGACGCCGACGACGCAGAAATCGGGCGTCTCGGACAGGGCACGGAGCGCGTCCGCGATCGAGGCGTAGACGGGAATGCCGCGGCGCACGCCGTCGAGCACTTCGCCGGCGTCGCGGCCGGCCGAGGGCCCGTCGACGACTGCGAGGACACGGTACCGCTCCGTGCCCCGAACGAGGCCGTGCGCGGTCTTGGCGTTGGCCGTCGCGAAGAGCCCGTCGCACACGACGAGGGCGGTGCCGTCCATGGCGGCGCATTATCTCCGAACGCCCGGTCATGCGCGGTAAACTGCCCGCGAAGCGGAGGCTCTCTCTGGCCGAGAAACGACGGACGGGTTCGGTCGCGCGCGCGGGCTCGCCCCGGTACGACGCCTCGCTGCTCACCCCGAACGACCTCCACCTCTTCAACGAGGGCACGCACGTCCGGCTGTGGGAGCGCCTCGGGTCTCACGCCCGCGCGGTGGACGGCGTCGCGGGGACGTCTTTCGGGCTGTTCGCGCCCAACGCCGCTTCGGTTTCCGTGATCGGCGACTTCAATGGGTGGAGCCAGACGAGCCATCCGCTGCGGGCGGTCGAGGATTCGGGCGTCTGGGAGGGATTCCTGCCGGGGGTCGCGCGAGGCGCCGTTTACAAGTACCACATCGTCTCGAAATTGAACGGCTACCAGGTGGACAAGGCCGACCCGTACGCCGTCCGCCACGAGGCTCCGCCCCGCACCGGGTCGGTCGTGTGGGATCTCGAGTATCGCTGGCGCGACGAGGGGTGGCTGGCGGCGCGCGTGAACAAGCACGCGCCCACGGCCCCGATCTCGATCTACGAGGTGCACCTCGGATCGTGGCGCCGCGTGCCCGAGGAAGGCAACCGGCCGCTGACCTACCGCGAGGCCGCGGCCTCGCTCGCCCGCCATGCGCTCTCGCTCGGCTTCACGCACGTCGAGCTGCTTCCGGTGATGGAGCATCCGTTCACCGGCTCCTGGGGCTACCAGTGCACCGGGTTCTTTGCGCCGACCAGCCGCTTCGGGACGCCGCAGGACTTCATGTACCTCGTCGACACGCTTCACCAGGCGGGCCTCGGCGTCATCCTCGACTGGGTGCCGTCGCACTTTCCGTCGGACGAGCACGGACTCGTCTACTTCGACGGCACGCACCTCTACGAGCACGCCGACTGGCGCCAGGGCTACCACCCGGACTGGTCGAGCTGCATCTTCAACTACGGGCGCAGCGAGGTCCGCAGCTTCCTGCTCTCGTCGGCCCTCTACTGGATCGACCAGTACCACGCCGACGGGCTGCGGGTAGACGCCGTCGCCTCCATGCTCCACCTCGACTATTCGCGCAAGGCAGGCGAGTGGATCCCCAACAAATACGGCGGCTGGGAAAACCTCGAGGCGATCTCGCTCCTGCGCCGGATGAACGACGAGGTCCGCGAGCGGCACCCGAACGTCCTGATGA
>Ga0326726_10000784_pt1 | contig 29095 bp, 30 predicted proteins | sample MHFenrmetagenome_2_FD_207603 | JGI IMG/M metagenome (GOLD analysis project Ga0326726, IMG submission 207603) | Lab enriched peat soil microbial communities from Michigan Hollow, Ithaca, NY, United States - MHF15MN | ecosystem: Environmental > Terrestrial > Soil > Wetlands > Peat | place: USA... | reverse complement strand
GGTTCGACGCCGCGATCGTCGGCGCCGGCATCGCCGGCGCGTCGTTCGCGCATGCGTTGGCGGCGCACGCCAAGGTGCTACTGCTCGAAGCGGAGGCGCTGCCCGGCATGCACAGCACCGGCCGCAGCGCCGCGATGTTCATGGCGAGCTACGGCCCGCCCCAGGTGCGTGCGCTGACGCGCGCCAGCCGTGCCTTCTACGAACAGCCGCCGCCGGGCTTTGCCGACGCGCCGATCCTCGGTCCGCGCGGCGCGCTGTACGTCGCCTGGCGGGGTCAGGAAGCGGCGCTCGACTCGCTGCTGCACGGCTTGCAGGCCACCGGCTCGGGGGTCGAACGCGTCTCGGCCGCGCAATGCCTGCGTCGCGTGCCGGTGTTGCGCAGCGGCGGCTTGCTGGGGGGCGTGTTCGAGGCCGACGCGATGGACATCGACGTGCACGCGCTGCACCAGGGCTTTCTGCGCAGCTTCAAGCGCCAGGGCGGCACCTTGTGGTGCGACGCCCGGCTGCTACGCGCCGAGACGGCGGCCGGCCACTGGATCGTCGAGTTGGCCGACGGCCGCCATGTGCGCTGCCGCACGCTCGTCAACGCGGCGGGCGCGTGGGCCGACGAGGTGGCCCAACGCTGTGGCGCGCTGCCGCTGTCCGTCCGGCCCAAACGGCGCAGCGCCTTCACCTTCGCGGCACCGGCCGGTGTCGATGCACGCGCATGGCCGACCGTGGCCGACGTCGATGAGCGCTGGTACTTCAAGCCCGACGCCGGCCAGCTGCTCGGCTCACCGGCCAACGCCGACCCGGTGGCCGCGCACGACGTGATGCCCGAGGAGATCGACATCGCCACCGGCATCGCAGCCATCGAGGCCCACACCACGCTGGCCATCCGCCGCCCGTCGCGCACCTGGGCCGGCCTGCGCAGCTTTGCGCCCGACGGCGAACTCGTGATCGGCTGGGACCCGCTGCGCACGGCATTCTTCTGGCTCGCCGGCCAAGGCGGCTACGGCATCCAGAGCGCAGCGGGCGCCGCACAGCTGGCCACCGCGCTGTGGCTGGGCGCCGCGCTGCCCGACGCCCTGCGCGCGCAGGGCGTGCAGGCACACGCGCTGGAGCCGGCGCGCTTCGATTCCTGACGCGCCGATCGTCATTGTTTTGACCCGCATGGGGCAACGCTGGATGGCGCGGCGGCACGCTTCGCGCGACCATCGGTGCTCGCGTCGGCGCGCATGTTGCCGCAGACCCCGCATCAGGAGACATCGCCATGAAACGCCGTTCGATGATCGAAACCTCCGCCACGCTGGGCCTCGGTGCCCTTGCCGGCTGCGCGCTGCCGGGCGCCGCCGCACCAGCGCCGAAGACGCCGTTCGTGGTGGCCGATACGTTCATCCCGATCGTCGGCAGCGACATGCAGTATCCGGTGCGGCGCATCTACTGCATCGGCCGCAACTACGCCGCGCATGCGCGCGAGATGGGCAGCGACCCGAACCGCGAGCCGCCATTCTTCTTTCAAAAACCCACCGACGCGATCCAGAACGTCGCGCCGGGCACGGTGGCCGATCACCCCTACCCGACGCTGACCAAGAACTACCACTACGAGGTCGAACTCGTCGCGGCGCTCAGCAAGGGCGGACGCAACATCCCGGCCGCACAAGCGTTCGACCACGTGTACGCCTACACGATCGGCCTGGACATGACGCGCCGCGACCTGCAGCGCGCGATGGGCGATGAAAAGAAGCCGTGGGAGATCGGCAAGAGCTTCGACCGCTCGGCGGTGCTGGGGCCCTTGCATCTCGCGTCGCAGACGGGCCACTACACCAAGGGCGCGATCTGGCTCAAGGTCAACGGCCAGACCAAGCAGAACGCCAACCTCAACCAGATGATCTGGAGCGTCGCCGAGCAGATCAGCCGGCTGTCGGAGGCCTTCGAGCTGATGCCGGGCGACATCATCTACTCGGGCACGCCGGAGAACGTCGGCCCGGTGGTGCGCGGCGACGTCATCGACTGCCACATCGACGGGCTGCCGAACCTGGGCATCAAGATCGTATGAGCCAGCGCCGCGCCACCCCGAGATGGCGCGCTCCCCCTCGCGGGGAACGCGCCAATGGGGCAAAGGGCGCCTCATGAGTCTGTCGCGGCGCTCGCTGCTGCACGGCGCGGCGGTGGCGACCGTGTGGCCGTGGTCGCACACGCGTGCACAGGACCGTTTGCCGATCTTCGACGCCCATGTGCACTACAGCCACGATGCGGTGGAGCTGGTGCCGCCGAAACAGGCCGTGCAGATCCTGCGCCAGGCGGGCCTGCGCGGCGTCTTCGTGTCGTCGTCCGACGACGAGGGCACACAGAGGCTGCTGGCCGAAGCGCCCGACCTGATCGTGCCCGAGCTCAGGCCCTACCGCACCCGCGCCGACGTCAGCAGTTGGGTGCGCGACGATGGCATCGTGCGTTACCTCGAGCAGCGGCTGGCCCAGCACCGCTACGCCGGCATCGGCGAGTTCCACCTCTACGGTGCCGATGCCGAGCTGCCGGTGCCGCAGCGTATGGTGGCGCTGGCCCGCGAGCGCGACCTGCTGCTGCACGCGCACAGCGACATCGATGCCATCGAGCGTCTGTTCAAGAGCTGGCCGCAGGCGCGCATCCTGTGGGCCCATTCGGGGTTCGACCGGCCCGCGGTCGTGCGCGAGATGCTGCGCAAGCACAAGCAGCTGTGGTGCGACCTGGCCTATCGCAGCGACCAGGCGTCGAACAACAAGGTCGACGCCGCGTGGCGCGAGGCCTTCATCGAGTTCCCCGACCGCTTCATGGTCGGCACCGACACCTTCACGCCGGAGCGCTGGCACTACATCGCGCCGCACGCGGAATTCTCGCGTGGCTGGCTCGCCGATCTGCCGCCCCCTCTGGCCGCGGCCATCGGCTGGCGCAACGCCGAGACCGTGTTACGCACGGCGTGGCTGAAGAAGGCGTGAAGCGCGCCGCGCCGTGCGCGCTGATGCTGGCGTTCGCCGCTGGCGCCGCGCAGGCCAGCGACGACTGCGCGGTGGCCCTGAAGGCCGCGCGGCCGCTGTTTGCCGAAGCCGACGGCGTGCGGGTCGCGTTCGTGCCGCGGCCGTCGCCGCCACCGGTGGGCCGGCATTTCGACGTCGATTTCGTCGTCTGCAGCCGCAGCGGCGTGCGCAGCGACGCGGTGATTCAGGTCGACGCCGATATGCCAGCGCACCGCCATGGCATGAACTATCGCGCGGCCGTGTCGCCGTTGAGTCCCGGGGTGTATCGCGCTCAGGGGTTGATGTTCCACATGCCCGGCCGGTGGCGCGTGATCTTCGACATCGCGCTCGATGGGCGCACGCTGCGACTGACGCGCGAGCTCGAGGTGCAGTGAGCCGGTTGTCCGGACGCATGCTGTTGGCGTCGGCCGCGCTGGTCGGCCTGTGCGCAGCTGGCGCGCCCCCCGCGACGCTGCTCGATTTCAGCGCCGACGAGATGCAGCGCATCGTGCGCCACGGCCCGTGGCCGCCGCCGCGTGCATCGGACGCCGGCAACGCGCAGGCCGAGCGGGCCGACGCCATCGCCTTGGGCGAGCGCCTGTTCTTCGACGCACGGCTGTCGATCGACGGCCTGTTGTCGTGTGCCAGCTGCCACCGGCCCGAGCTCGCGTTCACCGACTCGCGTGAGCGCTCGCTGGGTCGCATGCTGCTCGACCGCAATGCGCCGTCGCTGTGGAACGCGGTGCACGAACGCTGGTACGGCTGGGATGGCGCCGCCGACAGCCTGTGGTCGCAATCGATCCGGCCGATCCTCGACCCGCGCGAGATGGCATCGACCGCCGCGCACGTGCGAAGCGCCATCGCCACCGATGCCGAGCTCGCCTGCCGCTACCGACGCACCTTCGGCCACGCCCCGGCGGGCGACGACGAGGCCGTGCTCGTGGACGCGGCCAAGGCGATCGGCGCCTTCGTCGGCACGCTGGTGTCAGGCCGCACCGCGTTCGACGCGTTTCGTGATGCGCTGGCGCGCAACGACCGCCGTGCCGCGGCGAACTATCCATTGCCGGCACAACGCGGGTTGCGCCTGTTCGTCGGCCGCGGCCAATGCCATCTGTGCCACGTCGGGCCGCTGTTCAGCAACGGCGAGTTCGGCGACACCGGCCTGCCGTTCTTCACTCGCCCCGGTGTGGTCGATCCCGGCCGCCATGGCGGCATCGCGACGCTCAGGGCGAGCGACTACAACCTGCTGTCGCGCTGGAGCGATGCGCGCGACGACGATGCCGCCACGACGAAGACGAGGCTGGTCGCGCCGCAGCACCGCAACTTCGGCGAGTTCAAGGTACCCAGCCTGCGCAACGTGGCACTCACGGCGCCGTACATGCATGACGGCCAACTCGCCACGCTCGACGACGTGGTGCACCACTACTCGGAGCTCGACCTCGAGCGGCTGCACGCCGACGGCGAGCAGATTTTGAAGCCGCTGCACCTGAGCGACGATGAACGCGCCGATCTGGTGGCCTTCCTGGGTACGCTGACCGACCCATACGCCGGCTCGTGGCGACCCCAGGTTGCGCCAGCGCGCTGCCGTTGATCGAACGCTGCGGCACCCATCTAACCCAACACCGCAGATCCGTTTTGCAGGACCGCTGGTGTTGCGCGCCCTGGAGGAGTTGCGAACTAGCGCGCCCGCTTCACCGACAGCGATTCGAGCCAGCGGCCGATGCGGGTCGTGAGGCCGCCGAAGTGGCTGTCGAGTTCTTCGGGGGTCACCGGCACCAGGCGGTGGACCTTCGATGGCTCGGCGGCAGGGGTGTTGGGATTGCTCACCGGGTCGGGCTGCGCGGCCCGCGTCACGCGCAGGGCAGGCTCCGGCAATGGATCGAGCGCACCCGCTCCTGTGTGCGCGGCGGTCAGTTCGGCCTCGGCGCTCACGCCCATCGGCCGCAGGTTGCCCGATGGCAGCGAGCCGGGCGGCAGCACCGGGCGCGTGGGTTTCTGCACCGGCTTGGCCATCAGTCTGGTCTCCGCCTTAGGCACCGGCCGGGTCTCCGCCTTGGGCACCGGCCTGGCTCCGGGCTCGTTGGCCGCCAGTGGCTGCAGCATCGGCGACACCCAGTCGATGAGCGGTTGCCATTGCGCGAGATCCGCCTCGACCTTCGCGGCCGGCATGTCGAACACAGTGAGACCGTGCTCCAGGCACTTCACGTAGGTCTGGGTCTCGCGCAGCGCGCCGAGGAACGGCAATTGCAGCCGCTCGGCCCACTGGCGCAGCGCGACATCGCCCTTGGTGCGCGAATCGATGCGCATGCCCACCGCAGCGATCTTGCAGCGGCCACGAGCCACGCGCGGATGCGCCATCAGCTCGGTGTAGCACTCGGCCGCCGACTCGCGATCGAACAACGAATGGCACAGCGGCATCAGCACCGCGTCGGCCAGCATCACCACGCGCAGCAGGTCGTAGCCCTTGAGGCCGCCGGGCGTGTCGAGCACCACGTGCGTGACGCCGGGCGGCGTCCGAAGGATGTTGCGCGGGTCGACCGACCAGCCGGCGATCTTGGGCGCCGGCACCAGGCGCTGCAACTCGCGCTGGCGCAACCAGACGTGCGACGACTGCTGGAAGTCCGCATCGCCCAACAACGCGGGCAGGCCCTGGTGTGCGCAGTAGGCCGCCAAATGCGTAGCCAGCGTGCTCTTTCCGCTCCCACCCTTGCGATTGACGACGGCGATGACGGGCATGTCAGGTCTGGGGGCCCTCGGCCCCAGCTTCGGATTGCAACATCAAAGTCAGGGCCCACCCCGTGAAATACGGCGCAGGTGCTCAGCGGCCATGGTGTGCAGCAGTTAATTGGCTCACCCGGCCCTGCCCTGGCCCAGCACGCCGGAACGCGCCTGGGCCGACGCCAGCGAGAATGCCGCAGTGCACACCGACGCGCGAGGGGCGAAACCCCAACGCGCGAGCCACCACCCCCGGACCGCAGGAGACCCATGAGCGCCAGCCACACCATCGCCGTCGACGCCCTGCATCAGGCCATGCACCTGCTCGTGCGCGGCTTCGGCAGCGACGAGGCGGAAGTCAAAGCCGTCTGCCACAACCTGATCGAGGCCAATCTCACCGGCCACGATTCGCACGGCATCGGCATGCTGCCGCGCTATGCCGATTCGTTCCTCGAAGGCGGCCTGAAGCCCAACACCCACGTGCGCACCGTGCTCGACGCCGGCGTGATGCTGCGGCTGGACGGGCAGGCGGGCTTTGGCCAGGTGGTGGGCGGCGAGGCGATGGCGCTGGGCATCGAGCGGGCGCGCCAGCACGGCTGCTGCGTGATGGCGCTGGGCAATGCGCACCACCTAGGGCGCATCGGCGCCTGGGCCGAGCAGGCCGTGACCGCCGGGCTGGTGTCGCTGCACTTCGTCAACGTGATCTCGCGCGGCATCGTCGCGCCGTACGGCGGCTCGGACGCGCGTTTCGGCACCAACCCGTTCACCGCGGGCATTCCGCTCAAGGGCCGCGAGCCGCTGATCCTCGACTTCGCCACCAGCGTGATCGCGCAGGGCAAGACACGCGTGGCGCACAACAAGGGCGAGCAGGTGCCGCCGGACCATCTGATCGACGACCAGGGCCGCCCGACGCAGGATCCGCGCTACTCGGTGATCGAGCCGTTCGGCGCCATCCTGACCTTCGGCGCGCACAAGGGCTATGGCATGGCCGTGTTGTGCGAGTTGCTCGGCGGCGCGTTGGCGGCGGGCATGGCGCAACACACGCACGAGACCGGCAAGAAACGCGTGCTCAACGGCATGTTCACCGTGCTGATCGATCCCGACCGCATCGCCGACCGCACGGCCTATGAATCGGAGGCATTGACCTTCGTCGACTGGGTCACTGCGTCGCCGCCGCGCGCGGGTTTCGATCGCGTGCGGCTGGCCGGCGAACCCGAGCGCGAGTCGCGCGCCAAGCGCATGAAGGCCGGCGTGCTGGTGGATGCAACCACCTGGCAGGAGATCCTCCAGGCGGCCAGCAAGCTCGGCGTCGATCCGCAACGCGTGCACGCGTTGGCGGGTTTGGCCTGACGCAGCGAGCGCGCAGCGGGCGCGAAAACACAGGTCCGAATCCGGCCAGACGGCATTCGCGCGCGGCGCGACGATGGCGCCATGACGAACACTTCATCGAACGCGCTGGCCAGCTTGTCGTGGTGCAACCTCGCCGCGCAGTCGGCCGAGCAGATCAGCCTGGCCGCGGTGCCGATCGTCGCCGTGATGGTGCTGCAGGCAGGGCCCGGCGAGATCGGCGCGCTGACGATGGCGCAGACGCTGCCGTTCTTGCTGCTGTCGATTCCGGCTGGCGTGCTGGCCGACCGCTGGTCGCGTTCGCGCCTGATGGTGCTGGCCGAAGCGGTGCGCGCGTTGTCGCTGCTGGCGCTGCTGGCGGTCGTCAGCAGCGGCGCGTTGTCGCTCGCCATCTTGGCCGTGCTCGGCTTCATCGGCGCCGCGGGCACCGTGGGCTTCAGCGTCGTTGCGCCGGCGCTGGTGCCCACGCTGGTACCCCGCCACGCGCTGGCGCGCGCCAACGCGCGTCTGGAGTTGGCGCGCAGCGCGGCCTTCGCGGCCGGCCCGGCGCTGGCCGGTGCCATGGTCGCGTGGGCCGGTGCGAGCACGGCGTTCGTGTGCGCGACGGTTCTGTCGATGCTGGCGTGCTTGCTGCTGCTGCGCATCCCGGCCTCGCCACGCGCCGCGGGCCCGGCGCGCCACGTGCTCGACGAGCTGCGCCACGGCGCCGGCCTGGTCTGGCGCGATCCGCTGCTGCGCGCGGTGATGTGGACCGCGGTGGTGTGGAACCTCGCGTGGTTCGTGCTGCAGGCCGCTTACGTGCCGTATGCGATGCGCCGCCTCGGCATGAGCGCCGAGGCCGTCGGCTTCACGCTCGGCTGCTATGGCGCCGGCATGTTGATCGGCGCTGCGCTGGCCACCCGCCTGACGCGCGCGCTGCCGTTCGGCGCCGCCGTGCTACTCGGCCCGTTGATGTCGGTGCTCGCCGCAGCGGCGATGACGGCCACGCTGTGGTGGCCCGCGGCATGGCCGGCGGCACTGTCGTTCGTGCTGTTCGGTGCCGGCCCACTGGTGTGGACGGTCACCACCACCACGCTGCGCCAGACCTTGGTGCCCACCCGCGTGCTGGGCCAGGTGTCGGCGATCTTCCTCACCGTCAATGCCGGCGCGCGCCCGCTCGGCGCGGCGCTCGGCGGCGTGGTGGGCAGCCTGTGGGGGGAGCCGGCGTGCATCGCGCTGGCTGCGGCCGGCTTCGTGGTGCAGGCGCTGCTCATCAGCGGTTCGCCGGTGCGCGTGCTGCGCCGCCTACCGGCGCCCGCGGTCTGACAGCGACACCCGTTCAGGTCGAACGACCCTGGCCGCGCGCCGCGATGCAACCCGCAATGCGCCACGACCGATCGGGCTGGCGCTCGACCTCGTAGACCACCATCCACGGCGCACCGTCAGCATCGGCCATCTGCACGCGCTGGATCAGCTTGCCGTCGATCCACTCGGGCTGCAGAAAACTCACCGACGCCGGTCGATAGACCACGGGGTACGAGTCGCGCACCATGGCCAGGAATCGATCGGGGTTGGCGAACATCGTCTGGATCGCCGGCGCAGCCAACGAATACGCCTTTCTGGCGTCGTCTCTCGCGAACGCGGCCAGCTGCGCCTCGATCAGCGCACGCACGGCCTTGGCGTCGACGCTCGACACGTCGTCGGCGGCCTGCAGCGGCGTGCCGATGGCCCAGGGCGCGAGCGCGGCCAGCATCAGAAATCGTCGATTCATCATGGCTCCCTGCAAACGGCTCCGCGAGCGCATCTTGCCGCAGCGGCGCGGTTTCAGCGCCAGGCCCGCCACAGAAACCCCAAACCGCCAGCCACCACCACCGCCTCCATGATGCGCAGGTGCAGCCGCTGCGGCAAACGCGTGAGGGTGGCGCGCGCCACGAAGGCGCCCGGCGCGGCGCACAGCCCCACCAGCACGCCGGTGATGGCGAGCGACGCATCGAGCCGCGCCGCGCCACCGAAGAGCAGCACCTTGGCCAGGCTCATCACGGTGGAGATCACCGCGTCGGTGGCGATCAGCGCGGCGCCCTGCACGCCGGCGGCCATCAACATCGAGATCAGTATCACGCCGGTGCCGGTCATGCCGCCCTCGATGACGCCGAACACGCCGCCGGCGACCACCTCGCCGCGCGGGCCCAGGCGCATGTTCGCGCGCTGCAGCGCCCAGCGCAGCGGGATGCTGGCCAGCAGGAACACGCCGAGCAGCAGCGCGATCCAGCGCGCGTCGAGCCGCGTGTAGCCCCAGGCCCCGAGCAGGCAGGCCGGCAGCCCGAGCAGCCACATGCGGCGCACATGCGGCCACTGGATCTCGCGGCGAAAGGCGATCACCCGGCTGGCGTTGTTGATCATCATCGCCACCGCCATCACCGGCACGATCGGCGCCACCCCGATCACCGGCGCCAGCGCGATCGGCAGCACGAGGCCGGTGCCGTAACCCGCGAGCCCGCCCAGCACCGCGGCGAGGAACGCGACCACGCCGACACCGAGCCATTGCAACAGCGGCGCTTGTGTGAGCGGGCCCAAGACGTCCATCGATGGCTGGGGTCGTTAGGAGACGCGCATTGTGGAGGTCGCCGCCGCGACGCCTAGAATGAATCGCGACAGAGCGCCGGAGGTGGACTCCATGTTGCTTGCCCAGTTGCACAGCGTAGGCGCGACGTGGCCGACGCCGTGAGCGCGGAGTTGCGTTGATGCGTCAGCCGATCCCCGTGTGGCGCTGCTGTCGCGGCCTGTTCACGGCATGCGCCCTGGCACTGCTGGCCGGCGCTGCGGCTGCTCAGGCGTGGCCCGACAAACCCATCAAGCTGGTGGTGCCCTATCCGCCCGGTGGCCTGACCGACACGCTGGCGCGATCGATCGCCGAGCCGCTGGCCAAGGCGCTGGGCCAGCCGGTGGTGATCGACAACAAGCCCGGCGTCGGCACGCTGCTCGGCGCTCAGACGGTCGCACGCAGCCCGGCCGATGGCACCACGTTGTTGATGGCCACCAGCACCACGCTCGGCGTGAGCCCGGCGCTGTACCGCAACGGCATGATCGATCCGGTGCGCGACTTCGCGCCGGTGAGCCTGGTGGCCAGCGTGCCGTTCTTCCTGGTGGCGGCAGCCGACACCGGCTGGATGACGGCGCAGGATCTGGTGGACGCCGCGCGTGCGTCGCCGGTGCCGCTGCAATACGGCTCGGCCGGCAACGGCAGCCCGCATCACCTGGCGATGGAGATGCTGCAAAAGGCCAGCGGCGCCAAATTCGAGCACGTGCCGTACAAAGGTAGCCAGCTCGCGATCCCCGATCTGCTCGGCGGCCGCTTCAAGCTGATGGTGACCGACCTGACGCCGGCGATCGCGCACATCCGCGCCGGCCGACTGAGGGCACTGGCCACCACCGCGCCGCAACGCTCGGCGATGTTGCCCGACGTGCCCACCTTTGCCGAAGCCGGCATCCACGGCGTGCAGGCGGTGGCGTGGCAGGGCATCGTCGCACCCGCGGGCACGCCGAAATCGGTGGTCGACCGGCTCGCTTCCGAAATCAACCGCATCGTGGCCAGCGATGCATTGAAACAGCGCTGCGCGGCGATCGGCTGCGATGCGTTGACGCCGACGAGCCCGGCCGATTTCGCCGAGCGGGTGAAGACCGACCTCGCGCGCTGGAGCCAGGTGGTGCTCGACTCCGGCGCCAAGGTGGACTGACAGCACCACCCACCGCCGCAACCCACGACCCGAAAGGAATCGCCAATGGCCCCCGTGATCGACGTGCACACGCACATGCTGACCCAAGACTACGTGTCGCTGCTCGAGCAGCACGGCGGCCCGACCTACACGCTGAAGAAAGTGACCGGCGGCCTGCTCGCCATCCACCTGCACGACGCGCCGTTCATGACGCCGGTGCCCGAGATGTTCGACTACCCGGCACGCATCCAGATGATGGACAAGGTGGGCATCGACGTGTCGGTGCTGTCGCTGTCGTGCCCCAACGTGTATTGGGGTTCCCCCGAGGTCAGCCTGCAGGCCGCGCGCCTGATGAACGACGACATGGCCGCCGCGCGCGAGCGCCATCACGGTCGCATCGAGTATCTGTGTTCGCTGCCCTGGCAGCACGCCGAGCTCGCGCTGGCCGAGCTGAAGCGCGCCACCGCGCGCCGCGCCTCGGGCGTGATGGTGCTCGCCAACGTCGACGGCCAGCCACTGACCGCGCCGCAGTTCGCCCCCGTGTGGCAGGCGATCGATGCACTCGGCCTGCCGGTGCTGATCCACCCGACCGCACCGCCCGGCGTGCAGGCGATGCAGATGAACGAGTTCCAACTCACCGCGTCGATCGGCTTCACCTTCGATACCACGCTGGCCGTCGCCCGCATGCTGTACGACGGCTTCTTCGACCGCTACACGAGGCTGAAGATCATCGCGTCGCATGGCGGGGGCGCGCTGCCGTACCTGATCGGGCGCCTCGACCAGTGCTTTCGCCACATCCCGGCCTGCCGCACCAGGACGCAGAGCGCGCCGTCGAGCTACATGGGCCGCGTGTTCGCCGACAGCGTGCTGTTCACGCAGCAGGCGCTCGATCTGTGCCTCGAAGCGTTCGGCGACGACCAAGTGCTGTTCGGCTCGGACTACCCGCACACCATCGGCGACCCGGTGGGTTGCCTGGCGAAAGTGAATTCGCTGCTCGGCGCGCGGCGCGAGAAGGTGCGCGGCGGCAACGCGCAACGCATCTTCGAGTTCTGATGCGACCCCACAAACCGGAGACAACCCGATGCAACGCCGCTCGCTTGCACTGGCCGCCGTGTCGATACTCATCCCGCTGCGCGCATTCGCGCAGGACAAGCCGCCGATCCGAATCCTGGTGGGTTTTCCGCCCGGCGGCTCGGCCGACATCGTGGCGCGGCTGCTCGCCGACAAGATGCGCGTCACGCTGGGCCAGAACGTGATCGTCGACAACAAGCCGGGCGCCGCCGGCCGCGTGGCGCTGGGCGAATTGAAGCGCTCGCCGCCCGATGGCCAGACGCTGGCCTTTCAGCCGAGCGGTGCGCTGGTGATCCTGCCGTGGCTGTACAAAAACCTCGGCTACGACCCGGCACGCGACTTCACGCCGATCGCGCGCGCGTGCACGTTCGACTTCGCGGTCACCGCAGGGCCTGCGGCGCCGGCGGGAGATCTCAAGACTATCCTCGCGTGGATGAAGGACAACCCGGGCAAGGCCAATTTCGCAACCTCGGGTGCCGGCACGGTGCCGCATTTCACCGGCGTGATGCTGGGCCAGGCCGCAGGCATACCGATGACGCACGTGGCGTACAAGGGCGGCGCGCCGGCGATGAACGACCTGATGGGTGGCCAGGTGCCGCTGATGGTCGACACCGCCAGCGAGACCATCGAGCAGCACCGCGCCGGCAAGCTGCGCATCGTCGGCGTCACCGGCGAGGCGCGCAGCAAAGCGTTGCCCGAGGTGCCGACGCTCAAGGAGCAAGGCATCGACGTCGCCGCCGATGCGTTCTTCGGCCTGTACGGCCCGGCGGGAGTGGCGCCCGACACCGCCGCGCGCATCAGCCGCGCAGTGGCCGACGCCTTGCGCCAGAGCGACGTGGCCGAACGCATCTTCACGCTCGGGCTGGTGCCGGCCTACGGCAGCGGCGACGAACTCGCCGCCACGCAGGCCGCTCACTACAAGCGCTGGGAGGCGCCGATCAAGGCGTCGGGCTTCACCGCCGAATGACGGTGAGGCCTTGAACTACATCTACCTCTGCTTCGCGGTGGCGTTCAATGTCGGCGCCTACGCCGTCTTCAAAGCGATCGCGGCAAGGGAGCACGACCTTGTGTGGGCCAGCCTGTTCGGCGCCGGACTGGCGCTTGGCGGGATCAACACGCTCCTCTTTACGTTGGCTTTGCGCGAGATTCGACTGGCGGTCGCCTATCCGATGTTCGCCGGGGCCAGCATCACGTTCGTTGTTCTCCTGTCAGCCCTGGTGTTCGGAGAAAGGGTATCCGTGGCAAACGTGGCTGGAGCGGCTTTGGTGTTCACTGGCATCGCATTGCTCACGAGGTAAGCGGCTTTAGGCCGTGCTCAGAACCGCGGCAGCACCGAGAAGAATCGTCAGCGCTGCAAGCGGCACGACCAACGGTATCCACTTGATCTGCCGCACCGACAGCCCCTCGTCCTCGGCCTTGGGCGACCGCCACGGGCCCGACGCGGGAAACCCCGAACTCCCGAGGTCGGGGCTTTGAACATCAGGTTGCATCGTCTGTTCGGACATGGAAACATCCCTCGTCGCGCCAGCCGGACGCCCCATGGCTGCGCCCACCATGAGCCGGCGCCATGGCGTTGACCACGGACGCCACCTGGCAGTTCCTGTGTTTACAAGCCAGACCCTCGAAGGGGACCCCCTGTTTGCCGAGCACCCCAGCAAAATGAGGCCTACCTTCGTTCCACAGCGACGCGCGACGGCCGGCCATGCCAGCCTTCGCTCGCGGATGAACTCAAGCGTTGGAGCCATGTCCCATGCGAGCCTACGCGCTGCCCATACTTGCCGCCTTGGTTGTCCTGCTCGCCGTTGCCGGGGTCGCAAGGTATCTCTGTGCGTCTGCGAGGCAGCGCAACGCACTGTCGGTGCTCCTTGTTGTGCTCGGCTTGCTGACCGCGTTTTTCTTCTTCTTCGTCGCCGGTTCCTGGTTGGGTGGCAGTCGGTCGCAACCTCGGCCGCACGCTCGCGTCCCGGTCGAGTGGGTTCTTTGGTGGCGGGCTGGACTCGAGTGCCCGACTTGACCTTGCCCCTCGCCACATGAGCGGCGCGCTGCACCCCTCTCGGCGAATCGCCTGTCGGCTCGCGATCACTGGGCTCGTCTCGGTCTGGGGCAGCGCTTTCGCGGCTGACGACACCCTGCAGGCACCGAACGTCGTTGCCATCTCCGCATCGCTGGTCACTTCCGGTCAACCGAGCAGGGGCGCATTGGCCAAGCTGTCAGCGCAAGGCTTTGGCGCGGTCATCTACCTGGCACCGCCGACCGTCGCGAACGCGGTTCCCGGCGAAGCCGACATCGTGCGCAAGCAGGGGTTGGAATTCGTCAATATCCCCATCGAGTTCGGCAACCCGACGGAGGCCGACTTCCAGTCATTCGTCGAGGCCATGAACCGCTTGCGCGACCGCAAGGTGCTGGTCCATTGCCAAGTCAACATGCGGGCCTCGAGCATGACCTTCCTGTACCGCGTGATCATCGGCCGCGAGAATCCCGAGCAAGCCTACGAGTCGGTGGCCAGAGTCTGGTCCCCGCAGGGCCCATGGCGGGCCTTGCTCGTGGCTCAGCTTCCAAGCCCGGAATCGCGTTCGAGCCGTACTAGAGTACGGCAATGAGCACACTCGCCACCGTCGACACCAGCACTCTCGGCGCATCCGAATCCTGGTTCAGCGAAGTGCTGGCATCGGTTTCTGGTGCCAACCTTCGCTACAGGGTCATGCGCGACACCGCCAGGCCCTTCCATGTTCACGAGCAGAGCCCGGAATGCTTCTTCGTCCTCACCGGGCTCGTTCATATCGACACCGAGGAGGGCAGCGTCTGCCTCGCTGCGGGCCAGTTCTACCAAGTCCGACCCGGGCTGAGGCACCGTGCACGTGTCGAGGGTGAGGCCACACTGCTGGTATTCGATGCTCTTGCGGCCTGAGCGCTCAAGGGGCAAATCAACAACGCGACGCGTCGTCCGTACGATGCGCTCGATATGCGTCGCGCGCTATTGAGTCTTTGCCTTGCGTCGCTGGTGTGCGCCTGCGGGGGCGGCGACACAGCTCCTCCGCCGACGCTTGATGGCACGTGGAGCGCCACTTCGCAGGGAGCAGGCAATAGCCTCGCCCTGCGTCTGACCACGCAGGGCGCGGTGGTGTCCGGGGCCGGTGCATACAACCAGACGGGCCGCATCGAGGTGCTTGCCATCGCTGGCACCTACCAGCCACCGGTGGCCGCACTCACTTTCACCTACGACAACGGTGACACGGCCTTGTACACCGCGTCGCTCCCCGACGGTGACCACATGAACGGTCGCCTGACCTCGCAGAACGGCGCGTCGCTGGACTTGGACTTTATCCGTCAGTAGCGTGGTCCCGGTGCAGGCCACGGCCATGCCTAACCCTTCGCACCATCGCCCAACTCGATGAGCACCGGCTGGTGATCCGACGCGCGCGTCTGCAGATCCACCTGCACGCTGCGCGTGCGTGAGGCCAGCCCCGCACTGACGAAGACGAAGTCGCAGGCCATCGGGTCGGCGCCATAGGTGCGGTCGAACAACCGAAAGGTCGGCTCGTGCGGTGCGCTGCCATGCGCGAGCGGCCAGGCATCCACGAAACCGTTCGCGCTGCGCTGGGCGGTTGCTGTCGCGCAGATCGCGGCCACCGCGGCGTCGCTGGCTTCGGCGTTGAAGTCGCCGCACAACACGGCGTGCGGCGTGTAGGTCTTGGTCTGGAACGGTGAGCCGTCGTCGACCGGCTGCGGCGGCGCGGCGGCCATCGCGCACGCCTCGTCGTGCAGCGCGCGCAGCGCTTGGGCCTGCGCGACGCGCTGCGCTGCCGAGTAGTACTCGAGGTGGGTGGTCATGATGCGCACGGCGCCCAGCTGCGGCGCAATCACGGTCACCACGCTGCACATGCGCGGCATCGATTGCACGCCGGCGTCGGCCGGCCACGGCAGCGCATGGTGCTGCACGCGAGCCACCGGCAGCCGCGTGGCGATCAGATTGCCGAAGCGCCGACGGTGGCCGTCGGGTGTGAACTCATCGACCGCGGCACCGAAAAAGCACTGAAACCCCGGCAGCAGCGCGGCCAGCTGCGTGGGCTGATCGCCGGGGGTGCCCTGCAGACGGTCGAAGCCCTGCGCGATCTCCTGCAGGCACAGCACGTCGAAGTCGGCCAGCGCGCGCGCGCCGTCGACGATGCGCTGTGGGCTCACTTGGCCGTCGAGGCCGCAGCACCATTGCGTGTTCCAGCTCACGAGTTTCACAGCCAATCCTCCTTTTCCGCGAGACGCCGCCCAGGGGTAAGTACCACGCAGTCAAGCGGACGCCGTGGATCCGGCTCCGCATGTCCACTGGCGTCGCCCCCTTGATAGGGAGGCGGCCGCCAGGCCGTTTCGGGGGTGGGTCATTTGATCCCCGCGCGCATGAAGCTCTGGACGAACTGTCGTTGAAAGAGCAGGAAGGCGACCAGCAACGGCGCCGAAGTCATTAACGTCGCCGCGGTGATCACCGACCAGTCCACACCCTGGTCGACCGACGAGAACACCTGCAGGCCCACCGTCAGCGGGCGCGCGTTCTGGCTGTTGGTGACGATCAGTGGCCACAGGAAGTTGTTCCAGTGATAGCTCACCGAGACCAGTGCGAACGCGGTGTACACCGGCCTGGCCAGCGGCACGTAGACGCGCCACAGCGTCTGCAGCGCGCTGGCGCCTTCCATGCGCGCGGCCTCGTCGAGCTCCTTGGGGATGCCCATGAAGGTCTGGCGCAGCAGGAAGATCGCGAACGCCGAGGCGAAGTACGGCAAGCCGATCGCCAGCAGCGTGTCGACCAGGCCGAGCCGCGCCATCGTCTTGTAGTTCTCGACCAGCAGGATGTCGGGCATCACCATCAGCTGCACCAGCACGAGCGCGAACGCGACGTCGCGGCCGCGAAAGTGCCAGCGCGCGAACGCATACGCGGCGAGCGTGGACAGCACGAGCTGCAACGCGAGGATCATCGCCACCAGCAAGGTCGTGTTGAGAAAGTAGCGCGCGAACGGCGCGGCCTCCCAGGCGCGTGCGAAGTTCTCCAGCGTCAGCGGCGCCAGCAGCTGAAAGCGCGTCGAGAACGCCGCTGGATGGAACGCCGTCCACACCGCATAGGCCAGCGGCAGGATCCACAGCAGCGCCAGCAGCCAGGCGGCCAGCGTGTCGAGCCACGTGGGGTCGTTCCACACCAGCCGCGGCGCGGCATGGGCCGCATTCATCGGTAGTGCACCTTGCGGTCGAAGACGAAGAACTGCAGCAGCGCGACGCCGGCCAGCACGGCCACCAGCACCACCGTGATCGCCGCCGCGTAGGCGGTGTCCCAGAAGCCGAAGCCCACCTCGTACAGATGGTACAGCAGCAAGGTCGACGCGTTGTCGGGCCCGCCGCGCGTCAGCACGAACAAATGGTCGACCATGCGAAACGCGTTGATGAACGCATTGACCAGCACGAACAGCGTGGTCGGCATCAGCAGCGGCCATTGCACGCGGCGAAAGAAGTACCAGCGTGACGCGCCCTCGATCGCCGCCGCCTCGCGCAGGCTCGGGTTGAGCGACTGCAGCGCCGCGAGGTAGAAGATCATGAAGAAGCCGGCCTCTTTCCAGATCGCCACCAGCGTCACCGCGCCGAGCGCGGTGGCCGGGTTGCCGAGCCAGTTGTGAGACGGCAGGCCCAACGCGCCCGTGACCTGCTCGAGCAGGCCGTATTGCGGCGTGTAGAAGAACAGCCAGATGTTGGCCACCGCGATCATAGGCAGCACGGTGGGCGTGAAGTAGGCCATGCGCAGGAAGGCACGGCCCGCGATGCGCTCGTTGACCCACAGCGCCATCAGCAGCGCCAGGCCGATCGACAGCGGGATCGTCGCGCTCGCGAACCACAGGTTGTTGCGCACCGCCTTCCAGAACACCGGGTCGGCGGCCATGCTCTCGTAGTTCTCGAGGCCGACCCACACCACCGCGCGCGCGCCCTTCGGGGTGGAGTGCAGGCTGTCGACCACCGTCGAGACGATCGGCCAGTGCGTGAACAACGCCAGCAGCGCCAGCGCCGGCAGCAGCATCAACCAGGCGTGCACCGCGCGCAGCGATGACCCGCCGGCGGACGAGGCAGCGTGCGTCATGCGCGAAGCGCCACAGCGCGCACGGTCACCTCCTTGGCCGCCGACACCCGCGGCCTACTTGAAGCCGCGCAGCAGCCGCTCGGCCTCGCGCTGCGCATCCTTCATCGCCTGGTCGGCCGGCTTGGCGCCGGTGAGCGCCGCCTGCAGGCCGTCGTTCAACGCCTTGGTCACGCGCTGGTTGTCGTGCGTGGAGAACTCGGCCACCGACACCGGCAGCTGGTCGCGTGCGACGAGCGCGGGCGGGAATTCGCTGCCGTACTTCTTCAGCGTCGCGGTCTCGTAGGCCGCCGGCGACACCGCCACGTAGCCGGTGTCGATGCTCCACTGCGCCGCGCGCTCGGGCTGCGTGATCCACTGGATGAACTTGAACGCCGCCTCCTGCTGGGCCGGCGTGCTCTTCTTGAAGATGTAGAAGTTGCCGCCGCCGGTGGGCGAGCCCTTCTGCTTGTTCCCCGGGATCATCGCAACGCCGAAGTCGAAGCCGGCGTTCTTGCGGATGTTGGTCAGGTTGCCGGTGGTGGTGTAGATGATCGCCGCCTTCTTCTCGAAGAAGTCTTTCGGCGTCGTGCCCCACTCGACCACGCCCGGCGGGTGCACGCCGGCCTTGCCGAGGTCGACCCAGTACTGCAGCGCCTGGATCACCGCGGGGTCGTCGAACTTGACCTGCGAGCCCGCGTCGTTGGCGAGGATCGCGCCGTTGGTGGTGGTGAGCGTCTGGAACAGCCAATACGGGAAGCCGCTCGACGGGATCTGCACGCCGTATTGCGTGACCTTGCCGCTGGCGTCTTTCTTCGTCAGCTTGGTCGCCACGTCCTTCAGCTCGGCCCAGGTGGTGGGCGGCTTGTTGGCGTCGAGGCCGGCTTCCTTGAACAGCTCCTTGTTCCAGTACATCACCACCGTGGAACGCTGGAACGGGATGCCCCAGGTCTTGCCGCCGCTCTGGCTGTTCAGCATGAAGGCTTTGTAGAAGCCGTTGAACCAGGCCTTGTCCTCCGCGGTCTTGACGAAGCCGTCGAAAGGCACGATCGCGTCCTCGTCGATCAGCGTGAACATGTCGGTCGACAGTAGCACCGAGGTCACCGGCGGCGTGCCCGACTTGTGCGCGGTGAGCGCCTTGACGATCGTCTCTTGATAGGTGCCGGCATAGATCGGCGTCACCTTGATGCCGGGGTTCGCCTTCATGAAGCCCTCGGCGAAGCCATCGATGGTCTTGGCGATCGGCCCGCCCACGGCCACCGGGTAATAGAACTGCACCTCGGTCTGCGCCTGCGCGGTGCTGGACGCACTCAGCCACAGCGCCGGCAGCGCCAGCAGGTTGAGCGCGGTCGCGCGCAGGAAGTCGGCTCGTCGCATGTCGTGGGTCTCCTCAGTGAAGTCGTGATGGCTGTGAATCGATGCGGTGGCCGGCCGCGTCGAACGCATGGGCATCGTGCGGCGCCCAGCGCAAGCCGATGCGCTGACCCGCCGCGGCCTGGTGCTGGCCGTCGGTGCGCACCAGCAGCGTCTGGCTGCCGACCGTGCATGCGAGCACGAGGTCGGCGCCGAGGTACTCGACGCTGCGCACCTCGGCCGCGATGCCGCCGGCATCGAGCGCGATGTCTTCGGGGCGGATGCCGAGCGTGGCCGCGCCACCGTTCAAGCCGCTCGCGATGCTGCTGCCGGCGATGCGACCGCTGTCGAGCGCCAGCAGATTCATCGGCGGCGTGCCGATGAAGCGCGCCGCGAGCGTGGTCGCCGGCTTCGCATACAGCTCGCGCGGCGCGCCGTGCTGCTCGACGCGACCTGCCTGAAGCAGCACCACCTGGTCGGCCATGCTCATCGCCTCGGCCTGGTCGTGCGTAACGTACACGACCGTGAGGCCGAGCTGGCGCTGCAGGTCGCGCAGCTCGCGGCGCATCTCCTGGCGCAGCTGCGCGTCGAGGTTCGACAACGGCTCGTCCATCAGGCACACGCGCGCACGCGCCACCAGCGCGCGGCCCAGCGCGACGCGCTGCTGCTGGCCGCCGGAGAGCTGGCTCGGCCTGCGTAGGAGCAGCTTGTCCAGGCCGAGCAGCGACGCGGCCTCGCGCAACCGCTCGGCGCGCTCGGACACCGGCATGCGCCGCACCGACAGGCCGAAGGTGATGTTGTCGGCCACGTTCAAATGCGGGAACAGCGCGTAGTTCTGAAACACCATCGCCACGCCGCGCTGCGCCGGCGGCAGCGCGGTGACGTCACGGCCATCGATGCGCAATTGGCCCGACGTGGCCGACTCGAGCCCCGCGATGATGCGCAGCGTGGTCGATTTGCCGCAGCCCGACGGGCCCAGCAGCACGCAGAACGACCCCGGCTCGATGCGCAGGCTCACCTCGTGCAGCGCGGTGGCGTCGCCCCATGACTTGGCGATGCCCTCCAACTCGATCGACGACATGCGGCGAGTATAGGAATCCGACATGACGCGCCTGTGCAAGACGCGTCGGGGGTTTCCTCAGGGTGCAGACCCGATGGCCCTGCGGCGTTGGCGCATGCCGCGGCGCGGCTCACGGCACGAAGCGGTAGCCGATGCCGGTCTCGGTGACCAGGTGCTGGGGCTGCGCCGGATCACGTTCGATCTTCTTGCGCAGCTGCCCCATGTAGACGCGCAGGTAGTGGGTGTCGTGCGCATGGCCCGGCCCCCACACCGACTGCAGCAATTGCCGGTGGGTGAGCACGCAATGCGGATGCGCTGCCAGGTGGGTCAGCAGGCGGTATTCGATCGGCGTCACGTGCAGGTTCTCGCCGGCGCGCTCGACCGTGCGGCGCGCCAGGTCGACCTTGACGTCGCCGAACTCGACCACGCTGCCGCCGCTGCTCGGCAACGCCGCGCTGCGCCGCAAATGCGCGCGCACACGGGCCAGCAACTCACCGGCCGCGAACGGCTTGATCAGGTAGTCGTCGGCACCGGCGTCGAGGGCCTCGATCTTGTCGGCCTCGTCGATGCGCGCCGACAACACGAGGATCGGCATGTTCGACCAGGTGCGCAGCTCGCGGATCAGGTCGACGCCGTCGCCGTCGGGCAGGCCAAGGTCCAGCACCAGCAGGTCCGGGCGTCGTGTGCCGGCCTCGATCAATCCGCGTTGTAGCGTTTCGGCCTGATGGACCTCGAATCCGTCATGCTCCAACGCCTGGCTGACGAAGCGGCGGATCTCCGCTTCGTCTTCGACGACGAGAATCCGCGGTGTCGGTTCGCTCATCGGGCCTCCCCTCGGACATCTTCTTTCTCGAGCGCTTCGATCGCCGGCGGCTCGCCGCGCGGCAACTCGATGACGAAGCGGGCACCGCCCCCGGGCCGCGTCTGGCCGACGATCGTGCCGCCATGGGCCTCGACGATGGCGCGGCAGATGGCCAGCCCGAGGCCGACGCCCGGTGTGGCACTTTCTTTCTTGCCGCGCTCGAACATCTGGAAGATCGCCTCTTCACGGTTGGCCGGCAGACCCGGCCCGTGATCGTCGATCACGATGCGGATGTGCTCACCGACCGTGCTCGCGCCGATCTCGATCAGCGTGCCCGCCGGCGTGTACTTGTCGGCGTTCTCGAGCAGGTTGCACAGCACGCGCTCGAACAACGCCGGGTCCACGTGCAGCAGCGGCAGATCGGGTGGCAGCGCGGTGCGAACGCGATGCGGATCGAGCGTTCCCGTCATCGCTCGAAGCGCACCGCCGACGGCCTCCTCGAGCGGCAGCCACTGCCGACTCAGTTGCACCTGGCCGGATTGCAGGCGCGCCATGTCCAGCAGGTTGTTCACCTGCGAATTCATGCGCAACGCCGCCTCGCGAATCGATCGCGCGACTTCGGCGGGCCGGCCATCGGCGCCGGGCGCGCCCATCGCCAGCGAATCGGCCATGCCCACCAGCGCCGCCAACGGCGTGCGCAGATCGTGCGAGATGGCGGCCAGCAGCGAATTGCGCAGCCGCTCGGATTCCATCTGCACCGTGGTGTGCTGCGCCACGTCGACATAGTGGATGCGCTCCAGCGACAGCGCGACCAGCGACGCACAGGTTTCCAGCAGCCGGCGCTGCTCGGGGCCCGCCAGCCGCGCCGGTGCACGCGGCTCGATCGCCAGCACGCCACGCATTCGCATCGGCGCTTTCAAAGGCAGGTACAGGATCGGTGACGCGGGCAGCGTGTTGGTGCCGTGCCCCGCGGCCTCCGCATGGTCGAAGGCCCATTGGGCAATGCCGGCATCGATGCTCGCCAGCGATGCCGGTGACGGCACCGGCCGCGTCACCCGGTCGTTGGCGTCGGCGACCATCAATGCGGCACGGGCCTCGAATTCCGACTGCAGGAAACGGCCCACGATCTCGGCGACCTGTTCGAGCATCAACGCAGCCGACAGCGCACGCGACATCTGGTACAGCGCGCTCATGCGCTCCTCGCGCAGTTGCGCCACCCGCGCCTGCCACTTCAAGACTGCCGTCAACTGCCCGATGACCAGCGCCACCGCCAGCATCACGCCGAAAGTCAACAGGTACTGCACGTCGGACACACTGAAGGAGTAACGCGGCGGCACGTAGAGAAAGTCGAACGCGCCGACGCTCAAGAACGCGGCGAGCACCGATGGACCTCGGCCATACCGCACGGCCACCACCACCACCGCCAGTAGGAACACCATCACGATATTGGACAGCTCGAACACCGGCAGCAGCGGCCACGCTGCAGCGGCGGCAACAGCGCAGATGAGCGCGCTCATCGCATACGGCCGCCAGAGCAGCGGACGCTCCGGCGTGTCCGTCGCGGCGGTGCTGGCCCTGCCGCGCCAGCCGAGCGGTTCGCGCGCCGGCAACGCGATCTGCATCACGTCGAGATCCTTGCCGAGCGCGCCCACCGCTTCGGCCAGCGTGCTGCGCCAGGGCGGCAGCCAGCGCCCGGTGTCGCGGCCGAGCACGATGCGCGACAGATTGTGGTCGTGCGCGTACTTGACGATCGCGCCGGGCAGTGAATCGCCGGCCAGCGTGGCGGTTTCGGCGCCGGCATCCTGTGCCAGCTTGAGCACGCGCAACACGCGCTGGCGCGCCGCCTGTGGCAGGCGTTGCAGCTTCGGCGTCTCGACGTAGACGCAGTGCCACGGCACGTCGAGCTGCCCGGCCAGGCGCGCCGTGCCACGCACCAGCTTCTCCGACCGTTCGTCCGGGCCGATGCACAGCAGCAGCGCTTCGCGCGTCTGCCACACCGGGGCCACCGACTGGGTGCGCCGGTAGTCGAGCATTTCGTCGTCGACGCGGTCGGCGGTGCGGCGCAGCGCCAGCTCGCGCAACGCGAGCAGATTGCCCTTGCGGAAAAAGTTGCGCACAGCGGTGGCGGCCTGCTGCGGCAGGTAGACCTTGCCCTCCTTCAGGCGCTGCAGCAGATCGTCGGGCGGCAGGTCGACGATCACCACCTCGTCGGCCTCGTCGAACACGCGATCGGGCACCGTCTCCCAGACGCGGATGCCGGTGATGCCGGTGACCACGTCGTTGAGCGTTTCCAGGTGCTGCACGTTGACGGTCGACCACACGTCGATGCCGGCATCGAGCAACTCCTCGACGTCCTGCCACCGCTTGGGATGGCGCGACCCCGGCAAATTGGAATGCGCCAGCTCGTCGACCAGGATCAAGCCCGGTTTGCGCTTGAGCGCCGCGTCGAGGTCGAACTCCATCAGCACGCGGTCGCGGTGGCTGACCCGTCTCATCGGCAGCACTTCCAGCCCGGCGATCAGGGCCTGGGTTTCGGCGCGGCCATGGGTCTCGACGATGCCGACGACGACGTCCATACCCTGTGCCGCCTGGGCATGTGCCGACGACAACATGGCGTAGGTCTTGCCCACGCCCGCCGACGCGCCGAAGAAAATCTTCAGCTTGCCCCTGCTGGCCTGCGCCTCTTCCTGCTTCAGGCGGCTGAGCAGTTGGTCGGGATCGGGGCGCTGCTCGGTCATGGGCGCTCGATCACCACGCGGCCATTACAGCCAGCCTGCCTTGCGAAATCGCCGGTGCAACAGGACGCACACCGCGGCGATCACCAACAACGCAGCCGGATAACCGTAGGGCAGCTTGAGCTCGGGCATGTTTTCGAAGTTCATGCCCCAGATGCCGGCCAGCGCGGTGGCGGCGGCGAAGATGCCCGCCCACGCGGCCAGACGCTTGGTGGTCTCGGATTCTTCGATCGTCACCATCGACAGGTTGACCTGGATCGCGGTGCCGATGGTGTCGCGCAGCGTGTCCAGGCTGCCGTTGATGCGGGCCAAGTGATCGTAGACGTCGCGCAGGTACTCTCGGTTGTGCTCGCACACCGGCGGCACACGCCCGCTCCACAGCTTGCCCGACGACTCGAGCAACGGGCCCACCGCGTGCCGCACGACCGTGACGCGCTGCTTCAGCGCGTAGAGCTGCTCGATGTTGGCGCGGGCGGCGCCCGACGTGAAGATCTGCGCCTCGATGGCTTCAAGCTCCGATTCGAGTTCGTCGATGATCGGAAAGTAGCGGTCGACCACTGCGTCCATCAGCGCATACAGCACGAAGCCCGGGCCGTTGCGCAGCAGCGCGGGCTCCTGCTCGGTGCGATGGCGCACGCCGAGCAGGCTGTGCAGGCTGCGGTTGCGCACCGACAGCACGAAGTTCGGCCCGGCGAAGATGCTCACCTCGCCGACGCGTTGCTGGTCGGCCGCATCGAGCTCGATCGTGTGCAGCACGACGAACAGCGTCTTCTCGTACTCCTCGACCTTGGGCCGCTGATGGCCGCGCTTGGCGTCCTCGACGGCGAGGTCGTGCAGGCCGAACTCGCATTGCATCGTCTCGAGTTCGACATCGCTGGCATCGCGCAGCGCCACCCAGACGAAGCAATTGGGCAACGCCAGGTACTTGTTGATCTGGCCGACTTCGATGTCGGCCAGCTTGCGGCCATCTTGGTAAGCGACGCAGTTCAGCAGCATGGTGGCCCGGGAGTTTGCGTCGTCTATTCTGAGCCCTGGAGGCCACCCCCTTCAACGAGTGCGACGGCGCGCCATCACTTTCGCGGCACGCGCGGGCGCCTCGCCTTGTCCCCAAGCAGCCACCATGCGAGCCCGAGCGGCGCGATGACCACGGTCAGCGCCAACAGCAGGTCTGCGAGATCGCTCATGGCGCTCGTGCGGCGTCCGTGCGCTTGCGCCCTCGCGTCAGCACCCATCCACCCCGCGGCAGCGGCGCGCCCGACTCGGTCAGCGCGACGCCGGGCTCGACAAGCGCCATCTCAGAAGCTTCTTCCGGCCTGCAGCACCAGCACGGGTTTGTTCAGGTCGCGAGTGTCGCCATTGGCCAGCGAGAGCCCCCCGGCGGGCGGCCGGAAGAAGGCATTGTTGCCGGCACCCACCACGGCGGCCGATACGTTCCAGCCGCCGTTGAACGTCTTGGCCAGCGCAACGCGGTAGTCGGAGTAGTCCGGGTTGAGGCTGCCGAGGCTGGCCCTGACGTCGGTGTGGCCGAGGTGCGCCACGAGGCTCAAGTCGTCGGCGATCGGCCACGTGACGGTGACATCGTGGTACAGCGTCCCGCGCGTGCCCTTGCTGTATCCGGTGGACGTGTTCGCGCCGAAGTAGTCGCCGGTGGACACCGACAGCTTGTAGCTCAGCCACTTCCAGCTGACGCCGGCATTGAGTTCGAAGGTGTTCAGGCTCTGCGAGGGCAGCGCGCAGGGCGACGCGAAGGCGGCCGACGGGCAGGCCGCCTTGTCGTAGTTGGCACCCGGATACCAGTAGCCGTAGCCGCCGACGGTGTAGCCCCAGTCGTCGCTGATCTTGCCGTTGTAGCCGCCGTAGTAGTCCAGCTCCAGGCTGCCGCCCGGATAGGAATTGCCCGACACGTTGGAGGCCCACAGGCCGACATAGAGGCCCGCCGGCGTGGTGAGGTCGGCGCCGCCCTGCACTGCGGGCTTGCCCCACGTTTGATCGATGCCGCGGAAGCGGTACTGGCTGACGAGGTTGACGTTGGCGGTCAACGCCATCTTGTCGTCCGCCGCGCAGGCGGGCGCGTGAAGGGCCAGCACGCCGTAGGCGAGCAGGGTGGAAGCAGTGATGATGCGATAGGTCATGGTCGATGTCATGGTTGCCGCGGCCGGTCGAATGGCCGCAAGAAACAAGGAAGATGCGATCAGCGCGAAGCCGCCTGGTCCAGCGCGAGGTTCAACTGCAGCACGTTGACGCGCGCCTCGCCCAGCAGGCCGAACAGGCGGCCTTCGGTGTGGCCGGCGATCAGCTCAGTGACCGTGGCGGGCGCGATGCCGCGCACGCGGGCCACGCGAGCCGCCTGGTACAACGCGGCCGCGACGCTGATGTGCGGGTCCAGCCCGCTGGCCGATGCGGTGACCAGGTCCACCGGCACCGGCGCGGTGTTGCCGGGGTCGGCGGCCTTCAGCGCATCGATGCGGCCTTTCACGGCATCGACTAATGCCGGATTCAGCGGACCTTGGTTGGAGCCAGTGGAACCGGCGGCGTTGTACGGCATCGGGCTGGTGGCCGACGGGCGGCCCCAGAAGTACTTGGGGTCGCTGAAGTTCTGGCCGATCAGCGACGAGCCGATGGCCTTGCCGTCCTTGACGATCAGGCTGCCGGCCGCTTGATCGGCAAACGCCACCTTGGCGACGCCGGTGACCAGCAGCGGATAGACCACGCCCGTGACGACGCTCAGGGCGACGAACAGGCTCACGGCGGGGCGGATCAATGTCTTCATGTGAGACTCCGGATCAGACGAGGCCGACGGCGGCGAGCACGAGGTCGATCAGCTTGATGCCGACGAACGGCACGATGACCCCGCCCAGGCCGTAGATCAGCAGGTTCTTGCGCAACAGCAGCGCCGCGCCGATCGGGCGGTAGCGCACACCCTTGAGCGCCAGCGGGATCAGGAAGATGATGATCAACGCGTTGAAGATCACCGCCGACAAGATGGCAGAGTTCGGGCTCGCCAGCTTCATGACGTTCAAGGCCTGCAGTTGCGGATAGGTGGTGACGAACGCCGCCGGGATGATCGCGAAGTACTTGGCCACGTCGTTGGCGATGCTGAACGTGGTCAGCGCGCCGCGCGTCATCAGCATCTGCTTGCCGGTTTCCACCACCTCGATCAGCTTGGTCGGGTTGCTGTCGAGGTCAACCATGTTGCCGGCCTCCTTGGCGGCCTGCGTGCCCGAGTTCATCGCCACTGCCACGTCGGCCTGAGCCAGCGCCGGCGCATCGTTGGTGCCGTCGCCGGTCATCGCGACCAGGCGGCCTTCGCTCTGGTGCTGGCGGATCAACGCCAGCTTGTGTTCCGGCGTGGCCTCCGACAGGAAGTCGTCGACACCCGCTTCGGCGGCGACGGCCGCCGCGGTGAGGCGGTTGTCGCCGGTGACCATCACGGTCTTGATGCCCATGCGGCGCAGCTCGGCGAAGCGCTCCTTGATGCCGCCTTTGACAATGTCTTTCAGCTCGATCAAGCCGAGCACCTTGACGCCGTCGCTCACCACCAGCGGCGTGCTGCCGCGGCGCGCCACATCGTCCACCGCGGTGTTGAGCGCAGCGGGAAAGGCACCGCCGAGCGCCTCGACGTGCTTGCGGATGGCTTCGGCGGCGCCCTTGCGGATCTGCCGCATCCTGGGCGGCGCCGTGTCGCTGCCCACCACCTGCTGCGCCAGCAACACCAGCGGCAGGTCGACGCCGCTCATGCGGGTCTGCGCCGAGAAGTGCAGGAAGTGGGCGCCGAGTGACTGCACGTCGCGCTCGCGCAGGTTGTACTTCTGCTTGGCGAGCACGACGATGCTGCGGCCCTCCGGCGTCTCGTCGGCCAGCGACGCCAGTTGCGCGGCGTCGGCGAGTTCGTTCTCCTTCACGCCCGGCGACGGCAGAAAAGCCGCGGCCTGGCGGTTGCCCAGCGTGATGGTGCCGGTCTTGTCGAGCAGCAGCACGTCGACGTCGCCGGCGGCCTCGATCGCGCGGCCCGACGTGGCGATCACGTTGGCCTGCATCATGCGGCTCATGCCGGCCACGCCGATGGCCGACAGCAGCGCGGCGATCGTGGTGGGGATCAGGCACACCAGCAGCGCGATCAGCACCGTGACCGTCACCGCGGAGCCGGCCTTGGCGACGTCGACGCTGAACAGCGAATACGGCAGCAGCGTCACCGTGACGGCGAGGAACACGATGGTCAATGCGACCAGCAGGATGGTCAGCGCGATCTCGTTGGGTGTCTTCTGGCGCTTGGCGCTCTCGACCATCGCGATCATGCGGTCGACGAAGGTCTCGCCGGGGTTGACGCTGACGCGCACGACGATCCAGTCCGACAGCACCTTGGTGCCGCCGGTCACCGCCGAGAAGTCGCCGCCCGACTCGCGGATCACCGGCGCCGATTCACCGGTGATCGCGCTCTCGTCGACCGACGCCACGCCTTCGATGACATCGCCGTCGGCCGGGATCACGTCGCCGGCCAGCACGAGAATCACGCTGCCGCGCAGCAGCTCGTTCGACTCGATCGGATGCCACTTGGCACCGTACTTCGGCTGCTCGAGCAGCTTGGCCCAGGTCTGCTTCTTCAGGGTGCGCAGCGACGCGGCCTGCGCCTTGCTGCGGCCTTCGGCGAGCGCCTCGGCAAAGTTGGCGAACAGCACCGTGAACCACAGCCACAGTGCCACCGCGAGAATGAAGCCGGCCGGCGCCTCGCCCTTGCCGCCGAGAGCCTGCACCCACAGCAGCGTGGTGATGATGCTGCCGATGAAGACGACGAACATCACCGGATTGCGCCACTGCACGCCAGGCGACAGCTTCTTGAACGACTCGACGACCGCTGGCTTGACCAGCGTCGGATCGAAGAGTGTGAATGTCTTGCGAGTCATGGTCAGCTCACTTCCAGAACTTCAGGTGTTCAATCACGGACCCCAGCTCCGAGGCGGGCATGTAGTGCGCGAGTCGGACCGAAATCACCACGCCTGCCAGCAGCGCGATCAACAACACGGCGATCACGATGCGCCTCGCACGGGCGAACGTGGGCGGCGTGCGCCGCTGCAGCTGCGGGTCGAGCTTCTTCAATGCGTCCACCGCAGCCGGCTTGCGCAGCGTCGGGTTGAACAGGGTGAGTGCGTGGCGAGACATGCCGGGCTCACTTCCAAAGCGTCAGGTGCTCGATCGCCGGCCCCAGGGCCAGTGCGGGCACGTAGTTCAGCAGCCCGACCAGCAGCACCGTGCCGACCAGCAGCAC